>Ga0049105_1001211_pt1 | contig 11006 bp, 7 predicted proteins | sample WorMetvaBAHAMAS1_FD_61260 | JGI IMG/M metagenome (GOLD analysis project Ga0049105, IMG submission 61260) | Worm MetaG Olavius vacuus BAHAMAS.1 | ecosystem: Host-associated > Annelida > Digestive system > Unclassified | place: Germany: Marburg | collected 2013-04-09 | reverse complement strand
TTTTTTTAGATATATTTCAACAAAACTTGGTGGTACCATATACATTTTATTGTTTAACAGTTGCATAAAATTTCGTGCAAAAATCTGCAAGCATTGCTGAAATATGAAAAAAAGTCGCAGGGATTACATTTTTATGTTTACCCTGTACAAAAAATCTCTTTTCCACTTTGACTGTCAACGACCATAAACATTTAAAGTTTACATTTAATGCGTAGTTTTATTACTGCCGACATGCTATATATGCCAGAAGATCATAAAGGTCATTCATAAAAGCTATCGGCCAGTCGATATAAGGCACGATATTTTTTTTAAATTTTCACTCAAATTAGTTTTCAAACAGTTTTCAACTACGACAAAAAGTATGCAGGTTTTTTTGCTATCGAAATAATATTATTGAATACGAGAATACTCATCATTGTTGTAAAAGTTCTAATTCTGAGGTAGCAACTAAAACCTAAAATCGAAGTCAAAATCATAAATTGTCGTCATAGATTGGAGAAGTTGAACAAGCGCATCTATTTTCAGCTTTAATAAAGTTGCATCGTAGTGAACGAGACATTTATAAGTTATTTTTCAGTTCCAGTTCGATCGTTTTCGCAAGTTGTTCATGTCGTCTGTCATCGACATAAAGGTTTCTCAAAACTAGAAATACGTTCTGCGGAACGTGGTATCTGCCTCATAGCCAATTCCAAAATAAACGAACTGCTTCTATAATTATTGTGCATGCGCGAAAAGGCCAAATTTCTACTTGCGGTTTAAAATCTGACGTCACCATCGTGTTCATTCACCCAGATTTCCTAAAAGACGCCAAAATTTCGGGGATTTGCGTACATTTAATGCAGATATAGGATTACTTAATAATTGCATTAATTTTCAGAACCTCTTGGCCTAAAATGGGGGTTTTGGGGCATAATAGGGGAAGGGGTGACCCCCAACAAATTTGTTCTTACTTTTGGGGTTCTTACGTCTGTGCCAATTTTGGTGACAATCGATCAAGAAATGCGACCGTGAGAGTGCCCACAGACGGACAGATACACTGACACACTGACAGACGCAAACCGATTTTATAATCTGTCCCATGCCATATGCTATAGCTATGGGACAGATAATGAACTGGAAAAGCTCGAGAAGCTGTGTTTCACGCACAGCCAGCGTGTAGTGCAGTGCAGTTATCTTACGCAGAACTAACCTCTGCTGACTGAACAATCGTACAACTTTACCTGGCGGTTCTATGCGACACGACGGACTTTCTATACTAAAGTACGCTGTACGAGGTAGTATGCAATACGCACCGAAGAGCAGCCCGAGGCGCAGGTATAATGTTATGTTTCGTTATCGTGTTGGTAGCTTGTCACGCGGTGACAACAGTGAAGCGACCACTGCGAGCGGAATAATGAGCAGCTGTATGGAGCTCGCCGCACATCACCAATAGCAACACTGTCTGCATCCGCAGCAGCAGCAGCAGCAGCAGCAGCAGTAGTGGCATCACGCGCCGATGCGGTACGTGGGGCGAGCTGTGATAACTGCATTGTGAGTTATTGCCAGTTATGGACTGGCGCTTCAAGACACACCCTTATTCTCAGTCTTTTTCTGCCCCGATGTACGTACGGGTGTATATATACGGGTGTGTCTGCAATTTTCCTACATGACCTGAAGTGGAAACAGCTCAGCCGATGTTGATGAAATTTGGCAGGTAGCGTAGTCCTAGGCTCAGTAGTGCGCTTGAGAAAATGTTGGCATCCAGACCTCTGCGTTGCCTAGCAGGGGCAAAACACCTCCAAAATGGGCACTACGTACACGCCAAGTCCTTGGGCTCTGGAACTTTTATCGGAAGACGCTGCATTTTTGTCTGCAACATCTTCGATGGCATGCGCACAGAATTTGCGACATTTGCTTTAGGTCTCAGTTTTTACATCGCAGACCATCGAAAATTACGGTGAAACAGCGACATTTGAACTTTTGCAACAAAGAATTTCTATCGCTGCAACGCACAACGTGACGTCAATAATTGGCTAATGCTGCCAGAAAGCTTTTATCTGAAAATAGCATACAGTGACGGTGTCACGAAAACGCTAGCAGGTCTCCGCCATTATAATAGCTGCTCGTTGTGAAGGTATCGCCGACACCGGTGTATGAGATCTAGCGGCGCCAGTATAGTCGCCTACCGGCTTGTTTTCGTGTTTGCATGCAACATTTTTTCGTACTCTGACTGGAGGCTTAGGGCTCTCAGGATTTCCTTTATTTGACTATGCGGATATCAGTCACATAACGTGAGTATGACTGGCTCGGCGTCGAGCGGCCTAGAATTGCAATGCATTCGCAATTGCCACATTTTCTTGCCATTATTATATTATCCTCTTCATCATAATTATTGTCATCATTAGAAAGTTCGCCCCTTCGCGTCCCCACTTCGTCACCCTATACTCTATACCGTAAGAATGCTTAATGTGCCCACACTCCCCAAGTGTCCTGGTGGCCGTAGCGCGCACTGTGTCTTATCAGTTACCGCTGTAGATTGTAGGCCTATTCAATTGCCAGGTCTGGTCAGATGATCCGTCTCAAGATGATTAGTGGTTTCGGATGATTTTTTGTCGGAAGGCAGGGTTCGACGTTGATGTTAATCCGTGATCATTGGTGGCTTTTAAATATAGTGTCGTTTAAATGACACTGAAGCTGAACCTGTATTAAAGTCAAGGACATATGGCTAGGAAACACCTGGAACAGTCTGTCGCCTGTACTACGGGCACCAGAACTGTCACAGAACGCTTTCATCGTGCACTGAAGACGCACCTGTTCTCGACCGCTCGGCACTGTTGAGACGTTTTACGCCGAATATAAATACATTTACTTACTTACTTACTTACTTATTTACTTACTTGGGGCCTCATACTTGTCAGGAATATAGGCAGGCCAGGGTGATTTAAAAGCCGGCCTGGCTTGGGTGCGGATGCCTGGACGTGAGTTCTGGCCGACTTGGCATGGCGCTCTCCAAACTGTTATGGTTAACGTCTTCCTGAGATCAGACTTGCGGTTCTTAACAGTTAGAATCCGAAGAATCTAGATTGATCACTGGATCTCTGGACAAGCCAAGCGAAATACTCCGTCGATGCCACTCACACTCCTTCACAAGTTCACGATATATTTTCTTAGCACGCACACACGTCTTTCAGATACAACAAGCCTAGTCACACACCATCTGCCAAGCAGACTTTCCAGCCCAAGGGGTAAAAGTGCATTGAACCTGAAAACGAAACTGAAAACCTTCATAGGTGTACTTCGAGTTGCAGATTTGGGGGCAGAAAAGTTTCTAATAGCAAAACTCTTCCCTCAAATTTTACCACGCTGCATGCAATGCAGACGCGGTCTAGCGATGAGAAAGCTGTCCGTCTGTCTGTCTGTCAAACGCGTGCATTGTGACAAAACGAAAAAAGATCTGTCCAAATTTTTATACCATACGAAAGATCATTTAGCCTAGTTTTCTGAGAAAAAAATGGTTGATGGGGGGACCTCTTCTACCTAAAATTTTGGGTTAATAACTGGCCCCCGTTGGAGCGAAATCGCCGATTTTCGACCGATATTCGCCCGTAACTCCTCAGCCGTGATACCTAGCAAAAAAAGTTCAATTAACACTAACAGGAAGTCCACTACGCGCTTTCCAATGCGCCTAAGATGATCATTGTACGTTGCCCCTACGTCCCCCAAAGGGGGTCTCAAACACACAAAACAGCCGATTTCCGTCTAAAATCGCACTTAGCTTGAAGAAAGTCTGTTACAAAGTTTCTTTGCGTGAAAACTGTCAGCGGCAAAGTTGTAAGGCATTCATTGGCCTAACTATTAGTGCAAAAATGATTGGCGGGGGGCAACCCCTTCTACCTAAAATTGTGGATCAAACGAACCGCGTATGAGCAAAATCGCCGATTTTCGATCTCTTTTCGCTCGTAGCGACTCAGCCGTAACACCTAGCGAAAAAAGTTCAATTATCACTAATAGCAAGTCCACTACCCGCTTTCCAATGAGCCCAAGATGAACATCATACGTTGTCCCTAAGCCCCCCCCCCCAAAGGGTGGCTCAAAGAAGCAGAGTGTCCAAAATTTGAACAATAAGTTGCGATAACTCCGGAACGGTACGAGATAGGATGTCAGTTATACTATTAATCACTAACAGGAAATCGCATACGTTCTTTTGATTGGTAGTAGACCTCGATGACCTTAAATGACCTTAAACGCCGCAATAGCCCTTATTTTGTATTTTTTCCACCGAATTCGACAGATTTTCAGGCCAATTATATCACAGTGGTTGAAGATAGACCTATAATGTCCGTAAAATATTGTCTGCCAGTTCCAGTCTTCCACTTTTGGCGAAAACTATAATGCACCCTGCAGCGCGGTCTCTCTGCGATAGCTGAACATCTTGTTTATTTGTATTGCTAAAAAGTACAATTTATGCTGTTGTTAACTAACAGGAAAAAACTGCAAGTACCAGAGCGTTTAGGGATTAGGCCCCAAACCTTGCAAACTTTATCAATGTGAACTCTGCAAGATAGGCAGCAGAAAGGTCCCCTAACTATCACACAGCTGTTAACACTAGGAAGACGCCTTCTCGTCGTCGGATCGGCGACACGTGACTTGGCCGATATTGCTTGCTGCTGCAGCTGCAAGCTGTTAGTGACGTCATTGACGACTGTGTGCGTGTGTGTGTGTGTGCGTGCGTGTGTATGTCTTACGAGAAGCTCATCTTCACCTCGGCAAAGTGCACGCGTTGAATAATTGACACAGGATGTCAGCCACCTAACGGACTGTAAAACTAGACGAAAACGAAATGAATCCCATTATGCAACCTTTAATAATGCCTGATCTATCTCGTTCTCCCTGTGTGTGTGTTACATTGTTCTTACAGCAGACTCTGCCCTACCCCATCAAGAATGCCATCATCTCGGACCTTCCAGCTGTTCTTTTACATGAACTGAGACTGAGCAAGGTTTAACGTCCCACCAAACACAGTATAGGTCATATCGGGGACGATTTTTACAGGTCATATGACCAAACCAACAATGTCAAAGCACTGAAGGAAATCAGTTGGTTTTACACAAGCTTATTGGCTCGGACACACTTTAAGAAGAGATGACGACAGCGTCGCCAAGCACAAACTATACAGTGGACAAAGCAAGGCGGCGCAAGAAGAGGGCGACCAACGAATACCTGGAAGATCTGCAGAAAGAAATGTGGACGGCCGGCTTCAGGTTCAGCTGAAGCATAACACAGAACTGGATGAAGATAAGTGGTCTGTGGAGTGTGGCTTATGCTCCATCATGAGCGACAAGGCACAAGTCAAGTCAAGTCAAGTCAAGTCAATCATAGTATTACATTATTACGGTAACATTATGTAAATGTATATTAACTTTTATACAGTATAGGTCGAAAAATTCACAACATCGATGAGGTCCCGTGACTAACGAAGCCATTAGTAATTAATATAGTCGCACACAAATGTATTGGACCCGAAGACGTGGCCTTTTCCTTGGACTCGCAATTCAAGATAAAGCAAGACGTTTTACGTAGGCCTGCGTGCTCGCGTCAATTATTAATAACAGAAATCACTATAAATACCCATGGCCAAGCTTGCGATTATAGTCCGAGTATTTATGGTGACCAGTGAGTGTGTCAAGGAATCATCGTTCAGCTGCTATAATTAGCATTGCATGATGTATCAGGTATAGCAATGACACGTGACATTTGCCGCGCCGCCAGCTATTCATGCGTCACGCTCAACAATATTAGCTAAAATTACTTCACGAAATCGCCGTCGCTACTTCGCCGCAATCACGTCATGTAATCAGAACTGCAGCCGACCAGTTCGAAATGGGATTTAGGCAGGGCCTGTAGAGAGGCGCTACGTAGTCCCCAGTATGGGAATCTGGTCTGGGATATCGCCCCAGGATGTTTTCAAGTTAAATTTTGAATTACTAAGTTCGCCCGGAAGACTTTTATATTAATCTTTATTCGCCGTTATGTTCTACCGCTGTCCTTTTACTCTTTTGATAGCCAGACGCCAATTCCCCAGACGGTCGAGCAACTTCCGTTAAAAGTATACCAAAGGTTTGGTCCTGGGCTGAACTCGTAAAACTGACTCAGATATTTCCCCCTCCCCAGGAGTGAAAAATTTTAAATTTGGCATTATTTCGGTTTTTGAGGCGCTTGAGTTTCGAAATGAAGGAACGCATCTGAAATCTAAAACATGCGCCGTTGAAGTCTTCCTCCAATGGTACAATTTGGTCCACACAACGGTCAACGAATTTGCCACCCGCTCCTCCACGAGAAAGGGCCTGTAACATTAGTTGAGTATGCAACAATAACTTAGTGATGCAGTGCCAGATTTTGTTGAAATTTGATAGGCTGGTGCATCATGTGTCCCGGAAGATCGCAGAATGGTTAAATACACTTCTGGTTATATTTAAGATGGCACTGGCAGATGACGCCCAACTTTGGAAATGGTTACATCACACCTTGAGATCACAGTTGCGAAATGAAGCAACGCGTCTGAAACCTGAAACGTGCGTTGGAAGTGCCGATGATGACGTCGCTGTAAATCATATTTATTACATTGCCGGAAACTAGATTGTTTGACTTACATTTTGTGGCAGACAGTATGGGTCTAATTCAACCACTGTGACGTAATTGGTCTTCAAAAGCTACCGAATTCAGTGAGATAACTGAGAATAACGGCCATTACGCCGTTCAAGGACATTTAAGGTCATCAATTTCGGTACCAATGAAAAATCCGTATTCGACTTCCTGTGCTTGAATAACAGTAACATACCTCCTATCTTGCACCGTTTCCGACATGGCGGATTATTGGGGTAATTTTAGCTGTTCTGTTTGGGATTTATAAAGCCCTAAATTCAGGATTGCGAAATTTGACCTAAAGACAATAACAACATCCCTCTTCCATACGGTGCAAAGCATATTTCGATATCTTGAACCGTTTTAATGTGACTCACGAATGTGACAGACGGAGAGAGAAACGGACAGACATTTTAATAGCAAATGCCGCGCTTTCCTACTTTGCGCGACCAACAGAGAAATTTAACAGTCAGCGAGTACGGTATGTGAAATCAGTCCAGTGGGTGACAGTGCCGTATTTAAGGGGGTACAGGTTCAACTCCCCTTCCCCGAAATGTTAGAAAAAATCCTAGCTATGGCTCTGGTGGGTGAGGTATAAGCAGTAATGGCGAGATGTTGACTGTTGAGTCACATAATTTGTCGACAACGTGATTCCGAAGCTAAAGGTCACAAGAGCTCGCGTACTTTAACCGTGGCATTTCGACCATTACTGTATGTAAGCCTGTATATTTTAAACTTTTAAGACGGACGTTCTGACATCCAATGCCATCTGCCATATGGCATTTTCACAGCATTTACGGTCTGCACTTACTATTCACGTACTGCAGTATAGCCTACTGCATGTGTTATATACGTTAAATTTACATTACGAATACAACCCCATGATGAGCTAGAGCCAAGTAGCCTGTAGCTCCGAAAATCATGCGCTAATGTAATTCGTACGAAGGTTGGTGGTCAGACTGGTGCATTCAAGTGGCATGTTGAGCGTCTAACGAATCCTCGAGGCGACGAAAACGACGACAAGAAGCAAACGGCCGTCCCGTCGGCTCATTACCTGCACGTCTGTACGGGTAAAGGAAAGAGCACGCTTGTGGTCATGTGATTATTCAGCTGATGACGTCAGATGCAAACTGCCCGCTACTCGTGCTGTAGTTGCAATTAACAGTCCTGGCTAACATGGTGCACCGGTGCCAGGAACTCTGGATGGGATCCCAGAAAATTAGAGCACTGAAACGTTGCTTTCTTTAATTTTACTGTAGTTTGTCGTACACTGCAATTCTATGTACGCAAACAATTTTATGTTAATTAAAATTAGTTTTTAATTATAGGCAAGCAGCCCACAATTATCGAATGTGCCATGGACATGTGGTCTTAATCCTGTAAACTACAGTAGACTACAGAAAACCTGTTGTTTTCTGTAGTCTGTACTATTATGAGTTCAACGGCGTGTTTTGATTTCCATTGACGGGCACTAGCCACCAGCTGTTTCAGAAGTAGTCTAGCTAAAGTAGTTAACTACTGTTTAAAAAGTAGTTAGTACCTTGTCATTGGAACGACGCCTCACTCTAGCATCCCAAGACCCAGGAGTTCCCCGGAAATTCTATTCTGCGAGTTTCAGCCCTTCGGGCTTCGCTAAGACTTGTGCAAGTCTCTGTCTCTGGGGACGCTGATCACGTGGAGTGCCATCTGTACGTGTTGACGTCGTGGAATATGACAAGAATCTTAGCTGTCGCAAAGAGACCGTGCGACTGCTGCGTGGGTCAGTTTTGGCCAAGTATAACTGGAAGACGATATTTTGCGGACATTATAGGGCCATCTTTAACCACTGTAACGTAATCGGCCTGCAAAGCTATCGAATTCGGTAAAATAATGCAAAATAAGGGCTACTACGCCGTTCAAGGTCATTCAAGGTCACCGATATCGGTATCAATCGAAAGCCCGTATGTGACTTTCTATTAGTGATTAATACAATCCGACATCCTATCTCATACTGTTTCGAAGTTATCACAGATTATTGTTCAAATTTCGGACACTTTGCGTTTTTGAAGGCAACGTACACTGTTCATTCTAGGCTCATTGGAAAGCTCGTAGTAAACTTCCTATTCGTGTTAATTGAACTTTTTTCGCTAGGTGTTACGGCTGAGGTTCTACGAGCGAACATTGATTGGAAATCGGCGTTTTTGAAGGGGGTCTGTCAGTTTCGGCCAAATTTTTCAGTCGTAGGAGATGTCCCCCGCGAACCATATTTGCACGAATAGATAAGCCAGTGAATGCCTTACAATGTTGTCGCTGACAGTATTCACACAAATAAACTTTCTAGCAGACTTTCTTCAAGTGAAGTGCAATTTTACATGGAAAACGGTCGTTTTGCGTTTTTGAGCCCCCACCTTTGGGGCTTAAGGTTAAGGGCAACATACGATGTTCATCTTAGGCTCGTTGGAAAGCGCGTAGTTGACTTCCTGTTAGTGTTTACTGTACTCTTTTATCATTAGGTGTTATGGCTGAGGCAGTACGAGCGAATATCGATTGAAAATCGTTGTATTTGTTCTAACGGGATCAGTTTGACCCAAAATTTCAGGTAGAAGGGGTCACCACCACCAACCATTCTTCGTGTCGGAAAACTAGGATAAACGTTTTTTTTTCATCCGGTCAGAACTTGCTTTCATTTTGTTATTCATGCGTTTGACTGATGCACGGACGGACGTACAGCTTTCTCGTGACTATACCGTGCGTAGCATTACATGCAGTCGCGCGGTAAAAATTACAGCAGACAGCATGCCGCGTACTTGGTACCGCGCAGCTCATTCTCACGCACACAGCAGCCACGTGGTCATATTTCATTTATCAAAGCAAGTCACTATACTACTCCCGAGGTTCGTTTTATGGGCCCACCGTGTGCGCGCGTGGACCAGTCCAACACCTGCTCTGCGTGACAGCAGCCTGTCACTGTAACACGTTCAGACGAAAGCTAAAATAAGTTAGCACGTACTTTGCACATTTGTTGACGGCGCCAGAATTGCAGAAACGCCACAACGGCGCCGGTTGGAGTTCGTCAGTTATCACTGTCTGAAAATTAATGTTTTCAGCCGACGCCCGAACGAGAAGTCCATTGTTCCGCAGGACAAATGACAGACCTTTCCGTGCTGCGGACCTGCAGAATGCAGCCAGATTGATGTCTGCAGGATATATCCAGTCAGTGGCGTACCTAGGATTTCGTAAATGACGGGGGCCAAATAGAGATGCCGAAGGCATCGAGGGCGCGACGCCGAAGGCATTGAGAGGGATTGGGTGTGTTTTATGTGCTTTTAAACAAAATTTAAATCGAGGGGCCGGAGACGCTTTGGCGTCGAAAGGGATGGAGAGGGGTGGAGCATACAGTAACACATCCGCTACCGCAGTAGCGTTTCACTGCTTTTAACGCCGTTTACAAGTTTTAAATTTGGACTTTGACTTTCCTTACTTACTCACTGCATCACATTACCGTTGCTTTACACAGTATTCTAGTGAATCAACGCAGGTTCAACCTTCGAAGGTTCGGAGATTTTGCCAACCTTCAAAGGTTTTAAACCTTCAAATCTTTGCAATATTTTTTTTAATTGACCCATCACTAAAAGTTCAGTTATAGTCAATAGGCTTAAAGTTTACCTATTTTATTATAGCAAACTCGATGTTGACAAGACAAAATCCGTCGTGATGTCATATATCCCCATTTTGTCAGTTAAGCTCAACGGAGTTTGCTGTAAGTCAGTAATCAGTGCTCACAGTGTTTGGCGAATATTTTGATTAGTGACGTCACAAAGATTCGGCGAAGATTCGAAGGTTTAAAACCAACCTTCGTTGCATCACTAATATCACTGCAGTGACTGGATGTATTGCGGGCTTTCGTAGGCCTAAATCATCTGAAAACACAACTCGTTTTTAGCGAACGTGAACTCATGTTCACGTTCGCTATATGTCGTCGTCCGTCCGTCTGTCGTCTGTCTGTCGTCGTCCGTCCGTCTGTCGTCTGTTTGTCGTCTGTCTGTCTGTCGTCTGTAACGTTCGTGCACCCTAATTTTACGGAGATCGTCCCAGGGGAACCCCTCCGTCGGGGGGTTAAACCAAAGAGTGGTAGAAAAATGTAGCGATTTTGGACCTTTCCGAGGCTATTATCTCGGAAACGGTGCAAGATAGGAGGTAAGTTACTATTAATGAATACTAGGAAGTCGCATATGAGCTATCGATTGGTACCAAACTCGGTGACCTTGAATGACCTTGAACGGTGTAATAGGCCTAACGGCTGCGTAATTTCACCTAATTCGGTAGCTTTCTGGGCGGATTGCGTAAAAGTGGTTGAAGATACACGGATACTTTCTGCGGCAGAAATGTAGGCCAAACAATGTAGT
>Ga0049105_1001210_pt1 | contig 11006 bp, 7 predicted proteins | sample WorMetvaBAHAMAS1_FD_61260 | JGI IMG/M metagenome (GOLD analysis project Ga0049105, IMG submission 61260) | Worm MetaG Olavius vacuus BAHAMAS.1 | ecosystem: Host-associated > Annelida > Digestive system > Unclassified | place: Germany: Marburg | collected 2013-04-09 | reverse complement strand
CGCGGTCTCTCTGCGATAGCTGAGCATCTTGTTTAATTTATGAAATCTTTAAAGCGGAATGTTAAGTTCTAGGGTTATACGTTTCCTGCTAACATTTCTGCATCGTTAGAAAGGGGAATGGTGACTCTACAACTCTGTGGCGTAAAAGGTTTATCATATAATCGAGTCGACTTTCATTGATAAATTTCAGTCATGGTCGTAAAAACGGCAATATGGCTTTTTAGTTCTCATCAGAAATAATTTTGATTCTGATAGGCGGTAGCCGGCAGGTGAATGAATAAGATACATACATCACCGTCGTTCGCTCACTCGGACTCACACGGCGCACGCCGTGACCCGTGTGCTGAATACCGAGCCTTTCTTCCGACTGTGACAACTGATTATCAATGAAATAAATTCGCGCGTACGGAAGGGGGCCCGAAAAACTTGAAGCAGGGGCCCACCGGGAAATCTCCCGGCGTGCCAGTCCGCCACTGAATGGGAAGTCCATTAAGTGCTTTCCAATGAGCGTAAGAGGAACAGTGTACATTGCCCCTAAACCCCAAGGGGGCTAAAAGACGCAAAATGGCCATTTTCCGTTTAAAATTGCACTTCACTTGAAGAATGTCTGCTACAAAGTTTCTTCTTTTGTGAAAACTGTCAGCGACAAAGTTTTAAGGCATTCACTGGCCTATCTCTCCGTGCAAAAATGGTTCTTGGGGGACGTCCACTACTATGTGATTGGCTGAAACTGACCAACACCCTTCAAAAACGCTGATTTCCAACCAATATTCGCTCGTCGTAGTGCCTCAGCCGTAATACCTAGCAAAAAGTTCAACTAACATGAATAGAAAGTCCACTACGCACTTTCCAATGAGCCTAAGATGAATAGTGTACGTTGACCCCAAGCCCACCAAAGGGGGCTCTAATCTAAAATGCAAAGTATCCAAAATTTAAACAATAATCTGCGATAACTTCGAAACAGTAATAGATAAGATGTCAGTTAGTATTAATCGCTAATAGGAAGTCACATACGGGCTTTCAATTGGTACCAACATCTGTGACCTTAAATGACCTTGAACGGCGTAATGGCCCTTACTTTGCATTATTTCACCGAATTCGATAGCTTTGCAGGCTGACTACATCACAGTGGCCGAAGACAGACCTATAATATCCGCATTCCGCAAATATCATCTGCCTGACAGTACCTGTTATATTTGGCGAAAACCGACCCATGCAGCAGTCGCATGGTCTCCTTGCGACAGCTAAGCTTCTTGTTTTTGGTTTGTGTTCAGCATTCATCTGTGGGTCTGTGCAGGCACAGACAGACACAGTCAGACAGCTTTTGACCAGTTATACTATTAGCTGAGTTAGCTGCAGTGATATTTTAGTTATAGAAATCATTTTAGTTTTAGTTTTAGTTAGTTTTCAGAGCAATCATTTTAGTCATTATTTAGTTATTTTCAAATCATTTTAGTTTAGTTATTATTTAGTTATAGTTATGTTCTTAGTTCTACAAGTTTAATATCTTTGATTAAATATGCACTCCAAATTTGTACTAACGAGAGTGCCATTGTTTCTTTTGTTCGGTCTGTAATTGTAAAACAGCGTTTTATCATCCCGAGAACTTTATTGGCCTGCTTAACTGCTGCAACGCATAGATTTTCCCACTTCAAATCATCAGTGACTACTACCTCCAAATCATTCTCTTCATGAACCACTTGTAACTGCACAGCGTCCATATAATAATCAACAGAAGTATTATTATAGCCTAGATGCATTACTTTACATTTGTCTACCGGGTATATTAAATAGCATATGCCACTCTTTAGACCATGCAAATAATCTACACAAATCTGTCCTAAGGTTTTCTGTAGCCTCTTCCAAGCAAACTGTATTAAAAATCTTGGCGTTGTCTGCAAATTTCAAAATTTTACTGCTGAAATGAAATGAAATGAAAGTGCGGTGATTTAAAGTGCGTTCAAAAACCGACTAGGGGTCGGCTTAGTCTAACACACTTAATCATTGACTGAATCATCAATACCATTTATATACAACACAAAGAGAAGTGGCCCCAAAACTGAGCTCTGAGGCACCCCACTCAACACATTTTGCCATTATGACACTTGACCACCAAGTGGAAAAATAACTAAAGTTTTAGTTGTAAGGATCATTTTAGTTTTAGTTAGTTTTTGCTGAATCATTTTAGTTATTATTTAGTTATAGTTATGAAAATCTTGTTACTTATAGTTACAGTTTTAGTTAACTAGAGGCAATCATTTTAGTTATAGTTGTAGTTATAGTTACTAAAATATCACTGGTTAGCTGAGCTAATGAAAACTTACCTACACGATAAAACACATTATAACAAAACTTATATCCAACGCACCCCCAACCTCTTGCCCCATAGTGTTACGTAATACATACATGACCCATCATGCGAGTACACTATTTAGCCACTGTACTGTGAGTATGTGCAAAGAAACCTCACAAACCTACAATGTAAGCAGAGTGTGAATGCCAAAGTAACACTGTATTAGATATACAACAAACAGTTCAGAAAACATTATGACTGCTATGTAGCAAGACATACTTCCTCATATTAATTGTACTGTCATATCTGAAAGTACTTTTGCCTACAATATATGATATCACTTGCCACAGCTGTCTACGTCATAACAGAAAATGGCATTCTGTCGAAACACATATCTGGGCTCAAACTTCCCAATATTCATGATGAAACAACAAGAGTAATATTTTACAATGAAAAAACATTATATACAGAAGCACTGTACGACTAATTGTGAGGAATTTTAAACACTGAGAACGCCTCAGCCTTCTTGACCAAAGTCATCAGTGAATTTCTTCAGTTTCTGCAGGTCTTCGTCATTCACAGTCGGCTTTGAATTTCCCACAGAGCGCAGCAGATCACTCTGTATAAACAAACAGGACATGCAAAAGTTTGATGTAACAATTATTGTTAGCATATTTTGAATTTAACCTGAAACAACACTGCTAATCAATGCAGGCTTGATGTAATGAGTCAGATCACTGTAACGGAACAAGAGAACAATCAGTCAAACATATCGCTGATATGTTACACATCATCCTGCTGATATCGCCGATACGTTACAGATGACGATAACGACAATGACACAAGAGCAAGCAGTCAGCATGATACTCGTGTTTTACATGTCTGATGAACAGGTAGAATAAGACTACAAACCATAGTTATGACTGGCTCCAGCAGTTTTTCACCAGGTACATCCATCCAGCTCATCTCCACTGCACCAGCATCTCCAGGTGAACAAGGTGTCAACAGATCATCAACAATAACATTGCGATCCATTGGACTAGCTCCACGCACCTTGGTACACCATCCACAACAAAACTACATCTCAGCATGTAATCAAAATGAGTTCTGACTCAAGATTGCCATGTGTGAAGAGGTAAAAGTGAGGAAAACTGAATATTAAGAAGACGTTCAGGAAGTTTTTCCAGAGACAAGGTGACACACATTGAAAAGAACATAATGTGATTTTTCAAAGAGGAGCAGGTTGGTAAACTTTGTGATGCAGAAAGATTGTGCCTTAGTGACAACTGACGTGCATGAGAATTCCAGTTACGTTAGGTCATTTGCATGCAGTACTCAGTAAGCTATCAAAACAGTAGCAACTCCAGTCGATTGTTTAGCGATTGGTTTTGACTGGCGGCAGCGGCAACGGACAGTTTTGAAAGATAAACAGATCATCATCCAATAGTTACAGTTGATATAAGCATATTCATATGTGTACCTGAATTTGTCCATCTCGGAATTCTGATAACGCAAACTAACGACTGCAGTAATGAAATAAACCAGATATGGCAAGTCAAAGAATGGGAATGTTAGAGATTGTGGAGTCTCAGAGAATTGACTCTCAAAACCAAGGCTGATGTGCTACTATCATGTGTCTTTTCCTGACTGCTCTATGCTGCTGAGACATGGACTATAAAAGTAACTGTCTCCAGAAACTTTTGGCATTCGAGATGAAATGCTACAAGTGACTACTAAAAGTGTATTGGAAGAATAAAGTCAGCAAAAAGATTGTTAGAAAAAAAGTAGAAAGACACCACACAATAGTAGACTTGAACAAGTAGAAAAAGCTGAAGCTATTTGAGCATGACTAGTGAAGACAGTAATGTAAGGAATGGTTGACCTTGTGGAAGACCAGCATGAAGACAGTCCAATCTTGTTTATATTGTACACTGCTGAGCTAATTGGGCTGATTGAACAACACGGTTTCTGTCCCCGTTTGTATGCTGATGATATGGTCGTTGCAGTCCATCAGCTACACTGCACCTACAGCAGCGTCTGTCGGCATCACAGATCTGTATTGTGATAAGGTGCACAGCTGGATGCAGTCCAACTGATTTCAGCTGAATACCAACAAGTCGGAGTTGCTCTGGTGTGCCACTGCTCGCCGGCAGCATCAACTTGGAAGATGTCCATTCAGGAGCGGGCCTGATACCATCATTCTGTCAGCGGCTGTGTGAGATCTTGGTATTTTTATTGACTCTCATCTCAGCATGCAAACACATGTCCAGTGGTCTGTCGTAGGTTGCTTTGCAGTCCTGCATCAGCTGTGCAGCATTTGTCAATCAGTTCAGTCGTCTGTTTATCAGTCGCCGTTTGTTGCCCTTGTATTATTGCGGCTAGATTACGGTAACGTGACATTGGCTGGCCTTCTGGCCTGCTTGCTTAACCGCCTCCAGTCTGTACTCAACGCAGCAACTCGGTCGATCACCAGTCTTCATCACTCAGAGCATATTAGGCCTACATATGCTCTGGCCAGTTTTCACTGGCTCCGAGCACCCGAGCGCATCAAGTTCAAACTGAAGGTCATCGTCTACAGAGCTCTTCACGGCACTGCACCTCAGTACTTGTCAGACCAACTACAGTATGTCACTGATCTGCCGACAAGACGTCGAGGCCGGCTGCACTCGTCGACCTCCAGTCTTCTCGACGTCCGCCCATTGCGGCGTGTAACTGTCGGCGATCACTCTTTTTCTGCTGCTGGCCGACGACTCTGGAACAGTCTACTTGCCGACATTCAGTCTTTCTGCCCCATCACTCGCAACATTTTGTCAGAAACTGAAAACACATTTATTTCGGCAATCATACCATACATTGTTCTGTAGCTGTGTCGCAATAGTGGTCCTTGAAGTTTCTTTTACTTAGGCCACTATAAATAGTTTCTAATGTAATGTAATAACATAATGGATTGGTGCAGCTGTACCGTTACGCCACCAGAGGCTGTCAAACTACTACTGGACAGGAAGAAATGGATAAGTATCACTGGCATCAATGGCCCACATGGAACACGAGTTTTAATAACAACCTTATAGCTGATCATTAACTGGACATAACAAAGTACAGAATGGATTACACCACTGGCCTCACTAACATCATGGCCACAAGGCAAAGTGTCTTGGCCATATACACTGGTTTAGTCATCACTGACCTCTATGCTAACTTTCCTGTTTCCATAGATCTTAAACATCTTCAATGCCGACTGCCAGATTATGTGACTGCTGAACTAAGTGCATGGTGTGTAGGCTATAATCAGCAGTTCAGTATATGTTCAGTTCATTTTCTGTCTGCCATCCTGAACACTCGAGACGTCACAAATATTAAACTTATCAAACATGCTGCAACAAAGAAAGCTGCAAGCAACATCAGCCATTTCTAACGATCTTCTTGTCCATCAAGTTGTTTTGCCACTTACCATAGCATACTTGCACTAAAACAAGTAAGCCTCGATGGCATCATATGCCTTCGCCATTATAGCAGTCACATATGAGCTTGACCTCTGACCTGTAACGTTAGAACCTTATCAGCAATTCCCACTCACATGATGAATATTTGTGTCAAGTTTCACTGAAATCCCTCCACTAAGTACGGAGAAATTGTGTCATGCAAAACAGGTGTTAATGTACAGATAGACAACCTGAAAACGTCATGCTTCCGCCATCTCTTGTTGGCAGGCACAAAAAATCTGCCACAAAAGAACCAACTTATCCACTCATGCTACTGACAAGAATGATAACGCTTCCTACATGCAGAGATAAATAAAATATACATTACAAATTTTATCTATTAATTCATTACTTAATCCAGAGATTCACAGCTGTGATATGAGCTATACTATGCACAATAACCACCTTCTTGAAATGTGTGGCACTCTGCACTTTTCTGACTGGCTCCATCAGAGCATCACGAACAACAATGCTGATGTCTGCACCAGAATATCTACAACATGGAAACATTGCTAGTTCATCTCTCTCTTCACAACTGTGATACAGATCGGCAACTACAGATTCGTTCTGTGATTTCCCTACTGTGATCGCTTTTGTGCTTACAGGCAATTTCAAGAGAATACACAGAGTGTTTTAATAAAAAACACCCACTTTTGTCTTCTTCTATATCTCCTAGAAAAATGATCAGATTTGCACAAAAATTTCAGTAAATTTAGCCGAGTATATTCAGATTTCAACCGTGTAAAAATAACTGAACTGGTGAGTAAATATTCTTTAGTATCAGTGACACAGTTCTGACATCATGCAGATTTTTACAATGGTATTTACTGCTGAAGACAGATATCTGCCCCTGCCAACATTGATGACATTGAGGGTCTTGCACTTAGCCAAGAAGTAAAGCCACAAACTCACAGCGGCAAAGTGTAATCAGGATTTTCAAGTATGACCTGCGACTGAAGTGCCAGTGCCTGTTGGCCCGCTGCAGGCGCCCACAACTTGGTAGTCGTTTGACAGTACCAGTGTTATCAGTTTTCTTTATCAGAGTTTTCAGTCCAATTAACATTCCACCTTTCAGAAAACATCTTACACAAGCATGTAGCTCCATAACCTTTGCCATCTTGCATCTGTCGTAACGATAAATCCCATTAGCTAGTTGCCTAATATATGCACAGCCCTAACGGCACACCTCCCTTCCGCAGACGACAACTCCTTGATTGGCTGCACAAGCCACGACTCGACAGATGATTGGTCGCAGCCTGTGCCCATTTCGTTGACAGCCGGTGCCCATTTTGCCACTTGTTTGGGTGCGTTCTTTTATCGAACCAAATTTATTTGGTCCACAATGTACCGTTCGACAATACCACTCCGATTTATCTGATCAATCTGCCCAGGAAATCAGGGTTAGGATTAGGTTAGACTTAAAGATGCACTATTTTAGCATTTTTCACGGAGAATGAAGAAAAAGAGCACATTTTCTTCGCCAAATTTCACTGAAGGAAACATCGCGAAAAAGAACATGGCCATTCGATCAACAACCAAACGAAGTTATATATCCTTTGAATGCGTATGAATAAATTAGGCAACTAGCTAATTGTTGCAGAAGAGATCTACACTACATTAGAACTACGTTATCGATACCAAAGAATACTTATTCACCAGTTCAATAATTGTTACATAGGTAAAATCTGAATTTACTCAGCTATGTTTACTGAAATTTTTATGAAAATCTGACCATTTTCCTAGAAGATATAGAAGAAAAGAAAACTGGGCGTTTTTTAATGAAACAGTGTATATGGTTTCTGTATTACAAACTTACACAATTTATTGGGAACTACTAACTGAAACTACATTCTACAAGTTTTAACATCATAAAACAAGTAGCTCAGCTACCGCAGAGAGACCGCACTGCAGGGTCAGTCAGTTTTGGCCAAAAGTGGAAGATGGTATTCTGCATTTCAAAAGTATTCTGCAATGTTTTCTTTAAAATTTCTTCATCATGATCACTACTGCAGACAATATAGGTCTATCTTCAATCACTGTGATGTAATAGGCCTGCAAAGCTATTGAATTCGGTGAAATAAAGCAAAATAAGGGCTATTACGCCGTTCAAAGTTATTCAAGGTCACTGATGTCGGTACCAATTGAAAGACTGTATGCGACTTCCTATTAGTGATTAATTAGTAACAGACATCATATCTCATACCGTTTTGAAGTTATCGCAGATTGTTGTTTAAATTTTGGACACTTTGCATTTTAGAGCCCCCTTTGCGGGCTTAGGGTCAACGTATACTATTCGTCCTAGGCTCACTGCAAAGCGCATAGTGAACTTCCTACTAGTGTTAATTGAACTTTTTTGCTAGGTGTTACAGCTGAGGCGCTACGAGCGAAAATAGATTAAAATCGGCGTTGTGCAAGGGTCAGTATTCGCCAAATTTTAACGTAAAAGAGGACGTACCCCACCAATCATTTTCACATAGATAGTTAGGCCAATGAATACCTTACAACTTTGTCACTGACAGTTTTCACACAAAGAAACTTTGTAGCAGACTTTCTTCAAGCAAAGTGCAATTTTACACGGAAAACGGCCGTTTTGTGTTTTTGAACCCCCTCGAGGGGCTTAGGGGCAATGTACAATGATCATCTTAGGCTCAGTGGAAAGCACATATTGGACTTCCTATTTGCTTTAATTGAACTTTTTTCGCTAGGTGTTACGGCTGAGGTGCTACGAGCGACTATCAGTTCAAAATCGGTGATTTTGTTCCAATAGGGCCAGTTGACCCAAAATTTCAGGTAGAAGGGGTCGCCCTCATCAACCATTCTTCATGTCAGAAAACTAGGCCAAATGATCTTTCATATGGTATAAAAATCCTGACATACCTTTCTTCCATTTTGTCACAATGCATGCGTTCGACAGACAGACAGACGCCTTTCTCATCACCAGTCCGTGCTGGCATTCCATGCAGCGTGGAAATAAAAGAAAACATTTCTTAAATGTGTTCTTAGTGTCTTCTTTAAAATTTCTTCATCATGATCACTACTGTCAACATCACTCAGTGGCGCATAAGGAGTCTATGCATCTAGCACACATGTGTGTACCAAGTACCGCAAGAATCAATTTCTCCCAGAGCACATGTATTTTCTTTGTTTCTGAACCTCGCACCTTTAATGCAAGTCCAAGTACATACAGTGTGAGTCAAAGAAAGTAGCCCCCCCCCCAAAAAAAACTTTTTTTTGCAATATTTTCACTTAGGCTAAGTATTTTTCCGTAAAATTTTGCCAGTTTGTTGCCATGCGTACCAATTTTGGTCAATTTGCTTTGATATTTAACAAAATGGCGTTTATTTTCCTAGCAGTACTTATCATTTTTACCGTTTCAAGTTTCGAGTTTCAACAAGTCAGATTGCCTTGACTTCATCGCTAATGCTGAGTGGTCCCAATTCACCCAACCTTAATCTGCTGTATTGTCAGGTTTAGGGGCAATGCTAGAGTCTTAACACAAGCTACAACAGAAGCTAAAACCAGTTACCGAGTTTTAAAATGCACTTTAGTTAATTTGATCTGCCTTACCGAAGAACGCCATTGACAATGCTGTGAAAGACTACCACAAACGACTGCAGACATGTGTGTCAGCCAACAGTGGACATTTTGAATATTTTATGTGATAATTTATTTAACAGATACTAACTGTTATATCTAATGAAATGTCATTTGATGTGACTTGTTTTTAACGAATAATTCACGAATTTCGTAATAAACTAAATTGAACTGTTAAAATTTGAGGGTCTTACTAGTGAAAGTGATACAATTAATACAAATATTCACATAAATGGACCAAAATTGGTGTAAACATAGGAAATGTTTGGGCAATAACCAAGATAATTTTAAGTTACACAGGTTCACCATAAGTGAAAATATGGGAAAAAGTTTTAGGGGGGGGGGCTACTTTTTTTGACTCACACTGTACATGTAGTGGCAGTTGTTGCAATACCTCAGTCAGCACTGTCTAACTGCTTTATAAATGTGCTATAGATTTTGATTCTGTCAGTACTGATCACACTTCAATGAACTGGTGCAGCCAAGTTATTTATATGCTGTATTTTAAACTTTCAAATAAATCACTCAGATGCCAGTTTCATTGGATATGCTTAAAATCACTTTAGTTACTGGTGACAATTAAGTAACAGCAAATGCAAGCATTGAAGAATAACACACATGCACGGAAAGTATTTTGTGCCAAATAACAGCATATGTACACGACATAATTACAGATGCCAAAATTACTTACATCAGTGCAAAAGTGATGTTATTTCCTATGTGCTGCTGTCACTTGGTGCAAAACAGCAAAACTGCAGTTTGTTTTTTTTCAGTTCAATTTTAATTGTGCTATATTTGTACTTAAAGTTTCACAAATTGACATTTATGTTTCAGTACACATATACAGTAAATGCTGTTTTTGGCATGCTCATACAGTCTGTACTTTACAAATGTGCAATCTTGTAGTACTGGAGTTCAAATGAGTCCTATAATAGCAGGACCTCGACTAGGACTCAGACTTCAGGACAGTGGACTGGGACTTGAAAGTTCTATTAGCATGTCTAGTGTCCTTTCAAGTCCACTTTCTAGTCTCCATTCACCAATACATTAACAACATTAGACTAACTGAGGATCAATTGTCCAACCAAGCGACACAGGTCTACTGACATAGGCCTAAATCTATAGATATCATTTGTTAATATTTTCAGTCATTTTGTATAATTAATAAATATGCAAGTCATTGGCATACTCAATACACTTGTCTGTGATTTAGTCACTGGACTTGCTACAAGTCTGTGAGTATGAAGGAATGAAGAATGTACCACACACACACACACACGCACTCTGATTGTGAGAAACACAATCAGTCATAACACATGTACCGTAAAATCTCGAATACAATATGCGCTGTTGCCTGCTTGCTTGCGGTTCTTACATACGGTGAAGCACTTTCGGATCGTATAGTATTGTATCGTGTCCCTTATGGCTGTATCGTGCCATCACTAGTTGGCACCGGCATGCTGGACGTAGGCTATGCGGTCCGTTCTGGTGTTAATACAGATCTGTTATTGTACCGGTAAACGCCATGCTGTCGAAGAAGAATGAAAAAGATTAGTAAGAATGTGTAGTAAAAATTATGCGTTTTTTTAGTTTAGATGTATTATACGCACCCCGGCTGCCGGACCTCTATTTTTGGT
>Ga0049105_1001209_pt1 | contig 11007 bp, 9 predicted proteins | sample WorMetvaBAHAMAS1_FD_61260 | JGI IMG/M metagenome (GOLD analysis project Ga0049105, IMG submission 61260) | Worm MetaG Olavius vacuus BAHAMAS.1 | ecosystem: Host-associated > Annelida > Digestive system > Unclassified | place: Germany: Marburg | collected 2013-04-09 | reverse complement strand
CGCGGACGCGAGCGCAGGGTCAGGTGCCCGTCGCGCGGTTCGCCTTATCTCGGCTGTTGCTTATTGCCAGCTGTTTAAGTCATATATCAGTGTATCGCATATCAGATGGCGGTATCACCTCGTACTTCTGGCCACGCCCTGAAATCTGTCAAGCCTGCTTGCTGACAGGCCGTTTGACCAATCGCCTGCCGGTCAAACAGAGTCCTTAGGAACTTTTATAATATAGATGCGTTCGTCGAGTAGTCACACTTGTAATGACAGCTCACAGTCACACTATGTCTTTTCGCTATGAGCTCGCTTGTAAAGATCACAGTACAGAAAAGGCACAGGACCTTGTGACATAGCACTTTATCTTAAACTAAGTTTTTTTACAATTATTGCAGAAAATGGACTGGCGTATGTTTCAGAGGAGATGAAAATGAACGACACTTTTAGCTTTAATACAAATGATTGGGTAGGCCTAGTTGTGAAGGCCTTGCAACTGAGAGATAAATGTTTTTTTTGTAAATATTGAGCTTGAAATCGCGACATATAGTTCACAACGCAGGCCTACGTACTCTAATCCAAGCATTATTACACTTGCGGGACCTCTAAATATTTGCTGCGCCGTCCGATAGAGCGTGTCTGTCAATCTTCTGCCAAGATACAAATCGTCATAACTCCGCAAACAATATAACGATACAAACCGTCACACAATTGATAAATCCTAGCGACTGACTTACCGGTTTCGACCGTTATTAATCACTGTTGCATAAATTAAGTTATAAAAGTTCTGAATTAACATTTACTAAATACTTTTAAATGTTGTATTTTAATTACTCTGCACTTTACTTTAAAAATTGTGCTGAAGTTATAAATTACAATTTTTTTGTAAATAAAATTCCAAAACAAATTACTTTTCATTTTCGCGTGCGACTGCGAATTCATACGCACGATTTTATCTGTCAAACGCGTGCATTGTGAGAAAACAAAAGAGACTTCTGCCTACATTGTTATACCATATGAAAGATCGAATCATCCAAGTTTTCCGACAAGAAGAATGGTTGGTGGAGGACTACTCCGTGTACCTGACCCCGTACCTGCACAAACGCCGATTTTCAATCGATAATCGCTAATAGCGCCTCAGCCGTAACACCTAGCCAAAAAGTTCAGTTATCACTAATCGGAATCCACGACGCGCTTTCCAATGAGCACATAAAGATGAACAGCCTACGTTCCCTTTAGGTCACCAAAGGGGCTCAAAAACGCAACATGTCCATTTTTCGTCTAAAAGTGCATTTCAATTGAAATAAGTCAGTACAAAGTTTCTTTCTGTGAATATTGTCAGCGAAGAAGTTGTACGGCATTCACTATTTCACTGGCCTATCTAAATGTGCAAATATGGTTAGTGGTAGACATTCCCTTATACGTGAAATTTAGGCCGTAACTGACCCATCCACCCCTTCAAAAACACGGATTTCCAATCGATATTCGCTCATATAGCGCCTCAGCCGTAACACCTAGCGAAAAAAATTAACACTTAACAATTAACACGAATAGGAAGTCCACTGCGACCTTTCCAATAAGCCTACCCTACAATGAACAGCGTACGTTGCCCCTAAGCCCCCAAAGGGGATCAAAAACGCAAACTTGACCGTTTTTCCTCCAGAATTTGAACAATAATCTGCGATAACTTCGAAACGGTGCGAGATAGGATATAAGTTAGTATTACTGACTAATAGAATGGGCTTTCCATTGGTACCGAATTCAGTGACCTTGAATGACTTCTTATTTTGCGTCATTTCACTGAAATCGATATACGAGGCCGATTACGTCACAGTGGTTGAAGATAGACCTATAAAGTTCGGTGCATAATATCTTCTTCCAGTTATATGTTGGCCAACACTGACACACGCAGCAGTCGCACGGTCTGTTTGCGACAGCTGAGCTTCTTGTTACATGTGCCACATACTTGCAACTGTATTGCCTTGTCACAGTGCACAAATCACTAAACAGGCAACAAAACGCAGATATTTTCTAATCGTCACACAATTTCCGTCGTTTGGAATAATTGTTTCAGAACAATATTTAAGTGCTGTTGGCGTGAATCCGTCAACCCTCTGCAGTATTTCTGTAAAGTTCTGCCTATAAATTACTTGATTCATGAACGAAAGCTTTTGTTTTGGAACAAGTTGTTCACTTTCGATAATTATGTATTATTTTCTCTGTCACGTCTGGTATCACAAAAATTTGTTGCAGTTGGATGTCTGTATGGTTTGTCGTCGACTCACGTCAGCCGGCAAACAATAAAGCAGGCTGTATGGGACACGTTCACCAGCACAGTAGACTAACGTCACACGTGTTTTTAGTTTTGTTCCTTTTTTGCTTTTTTCCTTTTTAGTGGATGCATTTGTGTGTGTGTGTGTGTATTCAACTGTATTGTTCTGTCTTTCTGCCATTATGGCGTAATAAAACATGAAAACATGAAAAGAACGCAGACAAATGTACTTTTAGCAGCTAGAGAGTCTCAGATGTTTTGTCAGTGAGGCTCTTATTTTTGCAGTGTGGATGAGCTGGTTTAATGTTCATTGCCTTCAGTGGAAAGCGGACGATATGCACCATACCTTTTATGTATTGGATGGTATGCATCATGCGACAGGAGGAGTGAGTGCAGTAGGTTTGGGCAAAATCTTTTAAGTAGTGATTTGACGATAGGGGTACTCGGCCGATTACGTAAGTACATTATGCCCAGGCGATGCTTCAGACATGACGAAGCCATTTTATTGGCTGCTATATAGCGTTTCCGGCCAGTCAGACAAAACACACCAACAAGACGAGAAAATCGGTAAGGTAAGTTAAGGTAAACGTGGATTTTAAATCTATCAGCTCAGACCATTCTATACGATTGATGTTAATGGGTTCGGCAATGAGGATGTATTACACGGAATATGCAGTATGTGTGCAATATTCTGGCGAACCTCTCTGGCACTTTATCCCTGTAGCCAGTAACAGCCGTCGGTTTAATGCTGTAATATTCGAGTGTTTCATTGAAAATTTTGTCTGTATGCGCATATTACGCCATATGAGAAGGATAGTATTAATTTAAAAGAATTTCGTTATCAGCTTACCAGTATAGAAAATGTGCTTGACAAATATTCAGATTGCCATGTTGTATTAGGAGGCGATTTCAATGTCGATTTGGTAGAAACTGGTCACACAGTAATGTGCTATGACTTCTGTGAGCAGGCTGGTCTGTTCCCTATGACTCCGCATACACTTAGCACCGTGGATTACACTTATGATTTTAACATGCGATCTTTCTCTACCATAGATCATTTCTTTTTATCAGTACAACTGTACCGAACTTCAGTTAAAACGCTGTACGCACTGCGTGAAAATGACAATTTATCAGACAATGATCCTCTGCATCTTCAATTAGAATTGGATATTTCTCGCTTGAACGTGTGTCATCGGGTGGTCGAACCTAAATCCTCCCAGGTTAAAGCACAGGATTTGCATATTGTCGCTTATAAGATATTATTGTAAAAAAACTTAGCAGTTTACAATGCCGTTTAAGGACGACATCCACCAACTCGCAGATCTAAAACAGCAAATATCACAAAAGATGATATTACTTGTGCAGCACATCGCCAAAATGTCACTGTGCTGCGAAGTAATATCTTTTGTGATATTTGATGTTTTAGATCTGCGAGTTGGTGGATGTCGTCCTTAAAAGGCATTAGTAGCAGTAATATGAGGATACGGGCACGTCAGTTCCAGTAGCCTAGTCTAGTCAGGGGGAACTAGCACTAGGTCTCATATGAGCACTGTGTGATCTCATATGGCATGTGATTTCCCGTAGCGGTGTGGTAATTTCGATTACGAACTGCTATATCCGGTTTACTTTACTTACTTTAGGTCATGGAATTTTCCATGCCAAAGTAATGATCGTTGTCATCGTCAGCATACACGAGCATCCTATGGATCAATGGGCGGAGTTATACTGACTCGCGTCAACATGTCCAGACATGCTGTACCATAACCTAGGTCAAACATGGAATTTTTCCATGTCAGAGTACATGTTGTCGTCGCTAATGATAATCTTTATTCACCATAAACATGGTAGCAGCGAAAACAATAAATGCAACTGAAATATAAATAAATATACAGGTGACACATTTCTACAAATACAGACTATCAATATATGCGAACGTCCTCTGGGTCGTCCTCTGCGGCAAGGCAAGTTTGTAAAATCTAAGAGCAGCTAGCATAGAGTTTTCTTGGTTCAGATGGACATTTTGGGACGACAAAGATATCAGAATCTCATTGCAAAATCAGGTACAGTGGGAGAAAGATGGAGGCGGCAGCACAAGACACAGCTGGGAGGAGTCGAGTGGTCTATGGCCGCGACAAGGCACAAGTAAAGTCAAACAAGGTATAAAATGTAGGCTTAACCAGTACCAATATAAGACTAAAAATAACTATGTTCTAGGCAGTGGTCAAAGTAAGGGAGAACGCGGGGGCAATGCGTTCTCCCACCTCCTATTTTTTAGTTCCTCCACCTGGATTCAAATGTTAAGCGTTAACTACATGCTAAAATCACAATGAGTGACAGTTAATATGCTGCTTGTCGATTTCACAACTGAAGTTGGAGTCAACACCTAAACGGACATTCAGAGGTCTTACTTATCTTACAAATCTTACTTACATGTACTTACAAGACAGGCTAACAGCACCGAAGTCGTTTATTGTCTGTAGTCTTTGGGCTCACACAGTAGCAATAAGCAACGTTAGCCAATTCGAATGGGTAGAGTTCTTGTCCTTGATCCTCTGTGATTGTTCACAGTCACCGTTCCACGATTAGATAAAGATAAGTCACATCTTTCACTTGATCACGTCATCTCTGTGAGGTCCGGTGACGCGTGTAATTCACAAGAAACTCATCAGATAGCGAACGTGAACTTTCTTTACAACGACATCGCACACGCAGTACAAAATACAATAGACTCGTTTGCGTCTGTCAAACCTAAATAAAGAAACTACTTACTTACTTACTTACTTACTTACTTACATTCCGTCACAGATCGACGCGGTTATGTATTGGAACACAGGTTTACCAAATTCAGTGAAATAACGCAATGTAACAGCCATTACGCCGTTCGAGGTCATTCAAGGTCACCGATTTTGGTACCAATCGAAAGCTCATATATACGACTTCCTATTAGTGTTTAATACTAACTTACTTATCTTGTATGTTACACCGTTTCCAAGTTATGGCTGAATATAGATCGATAAATTAAAATCTCGGACAAATAATCAAACGCTCTGTCTCATTAATGATTGTTACCTGGGCCTACGCGGTAGGCCTAATCAATAGTTAAAATTCCCCGTAAATAATCAGCTGTTTCGGTCACTTCGGTGTCGGCATGACATGAAACAATCTATGATATAGGTAGACCTCTCTTATTATTATTACACGATTTATATCGCGCCAATTTCGAGAATCGAGTCAGAGGCGCATCTGCGACAGACAGTTTAGAGATGGGTTAAAATCTCATCTCTTTGCAGATGCCTACTTCTGATCCTCTAAGAACATACGTTATAAGAGTGTACTTACTTACTTACTTACTTACTTACTTACCTGGGAGCGGAAGCCGAAGCCGCAAAAGCTAAGACAATAAACATTTGAGCCGAAGCGAACCGAATTTCAGTTCAGCCGACGCTTCAAAATGTTTCAGCAAGCCGAAGCGAGCGAAGAAAATTCGCGTCTCATTGTTTTGGCGAACAATGCCTTCTAATGTAAAATGGATTAATTGGTAATTTATATTGTCGATTTCGAGTTTTCAACCACAAGTATGGCCTTCGCAAAGAAAATTCGCGAAGACCATATCTGAGCCTCATGTAACTCAGCGAGCCGAAAAATGTACGAGCCGAGCTGGAAATGCTTCAGCGAGTGACTCCTATAGGCCTAGCCGACGTGTGACACATGCGTGTTGGCCTGCAAGACGCTACTCAATTATTATTGTCAGTTCGTTACGGTTCTGTTCAGTGTCGGCTTTTACTGCAGCTATGTCGGCTGAATGGTTCTGCTGGCCAACATAGTTAATATTTCCGTTGTTTGTATGTATGTAGTCTTCAGCGATATTTATACACTGCAAATTTTGCACGCTTTAAAACGTTTTATTACTCAAAACATTATCCACATTTTACAGAAACCCATCTTTCACAATTTTTCACAAAATACGTATTTTACGTTTTGAACTGAACTCCAACCCAAGCGCATAAGTAAGTAAGCAAGTAAGTAAGTAAGTAAGAAGATTTCGAGTCAGCGCCCTTAACATTCAGCCGCAGCCCTACTAACCAAACATAAACGTTTTCAACGATCGTTTAATTGTCAGAAGGTCATGTCCGGTTGCCGAAACTGAACTGCATTGTTATGTTGGTCTGTATGACCGGCAGATAGAAACGATTGCTGTCCAGCCACAAATTGCCCACAATTAGTTGTCCTTTGTGAATAACTGGCCCGGCGATCAATTGGCGAACAACTGCAGCCGACCAACTGCCCGACGATTAACTGTTGGCGATCAATCAACTGTCATTAAATCTCTGCACAGCGCGTCGATTCTCGCACACCAACCTGCACCATCTGAGCAAAAATTCTGCTTACGCCCATGCGTCGGGCTAACAACTTAGAAATGTCAGCAGTTGTGATGCATTGCAACTTGAGCCACCTGACACCCCAGTCGTTCTGCCAAATTCATGATGATGTGAGAATTTCGACCGGAAACTCGGAAAAAAGCTTTTATTTTATACATGTTATGTATTTTATGAGAGCTTTATTTTATAAACTGCTCTTTCCGAGCTTCCGACCGAAATTCTAACATGACCGTTAAATTCAGCAACCCCAGTTTTCTAAAAGGCAGCAATAGTTTGGCGTTTACACGGCGTTTACAGTTGTTTTTTTTATTGTACAGATCAAAAATCTGACAACTTTTCTACTGATGATAGGTTACAACTGTGACCTTGACATATGAGTCTCTGACCTTGAACGTTTGTAGTGTATGCTATCGACTGTGACGAGATCAAACTCGTTACCAAATTTTGGCGAAATCGCGCAATCCGTCGCAGCTGAGTTATTGCAAAATAAAGACTGAAAATTTGGGTTCGGACCGCACTTTGGATTTCACGGTAGGCGGACGTCATCACCGCGGAATGTAGGGGTCGCTTCGATCTTTAAAATGACATTTCACAGCTCGTTTTATTCTGAAGATATTCTCGCTTAGGTCGCAATATTTTGTCGTGAAACCACCCGGGGTCCCATGTAACTGGACAGTAGTAGCAGAAAGGCCCCCAAATTTTGGATGACCATTTGGCTTATGTCAGCACATGTGACCAAGTGTGGGTGAGTTTTTTTGCGGAGACATCCAAGGAGCGTGATCAAAAAAGAACGCCTGGCAAAAGACGCATAGGCGGCCATTATTAGTGCCATTACGTCTCGAGACATTCACATTCACACATCTCCAGACGCAATTAAACGGCGTGTTTTGAGCACTCTTGTCCCAAATAGCGGTGTATAACAGTACTGATAGATTTCGTTGAATTATATAACTGGCCTCCCCCACCGCAACTCACGAATCATACATTTTCAGCGCGAAACCTCGGTGGTCGTTGCGTACGCCTAGCTCCAGATAGATCGGTCTTGAGCGTGGAGTGCTTGGCCGGCTGAAACTGAAAGTATAGAATGTCATTGATTGTTCGGCGGAGCAAGGTTATTGAATATGTAGGTATCACGACAATCAACTGTGCTACCACTGTAATGTATTAATTCAATAAAATACATCTCCATAAGACGCCATCATAGAAAGTCCAACCTTGAAATGTGCAAAAGTACACAGCAGTATAGCAGTTATTATGGCATGGCAGAAAAGTCACCAAGTTAAATAGTTTCACTGCAAAATAGCAACAGGACAGCGTTATGTAACTTAAAAGAAAGCAGTACATATTAGTCATGTCGTATTTTAACATGCCAAAGCACATTGCAGTGGTAGCCGTATTCGTTGCTACCGGTTTCAACTACTACAACAACGACGACGACGACCGACAACAACAATACATAGGCTGCAGTGATATCACTAAATTCCCCCACATCTATACCGTGTCCACATAAAAAGTGCCACTGATTTTTCACTGTAACTTTTACAAATGTATACGGATTTTCGTAATTTTTCGTGCACGGCTACGCAAGAGAATGCAAAAGTACTTCCCTGTGGCTGCAGCGCCGGCGTTGAACAGTCTGCCACCACAGACCAGGCCCGCCTCCTCGCTACTGACATTTCGGCGGGAGACCAAGTCTCATGTCTCATCTTTTCGACCAGTCATTTGGCTGATGGAAGTCTGGCGCTGTCTCTGATGATTGACAGTAAGACTGTCAGCACGAGAAGTGCAACATTATATGTGCTCTTTTTGTTAAGTGCCCCGCAACTGTTGCCTAGTGACGATGTCACTTAAATCATTACTTTTTTACCTCGCTGCATGGAATGCAGACGTGGTCTGACGATGAGAAAGCTGTCTGTTTGTCTGTCTGTCTGTCTGTCTGTCTGTCTGTCAAACGCGTGCATTGTGACATTGTGACAAAACGGAAGAAAGATCTGTCCAAAGTTTTATACCATAAGAAAGATCATTTAGCCTAGTTTTCTGAGAAAAAGAAAGGTTGGTGGGGGCGACCCCTTCTACCTGAAAATATGGGTCAACCGCCTCCCGTTGGAGCAAAATCGCCGATTTTCAACCGATATTCGCTCGTATATATAGCGCCTCAGCCATAACACCTAGCGAAAAAAGTTAAATTAACACTAATAGGAAGTCCATTACGCGCTTTCCAATGAGCCTAAGATGAACACCGTACGTTGTCCATTTCCTGCCACACTTTCGTTTTGTTGTTACCGTACCGTGTAAAATTCTCATACACAAAGTAACACATTTCACGCAATATTAGCACTTTGCACATGTTTATATCGATCAAATGTACGGAAACCAGTATCGATAAAATGAACAATATACACCAGAAAGTAGCGGGTTCAAAATTTATGTTAAGAATGTCCACCATTCATGCGAACACGTGCACTCAAACGACTCCGCCTGTCGAACACTGCGGCGAGCCTGCTGTCTGTCCTCCTGACTCTGTACCAGATCAGCGACAGCGTCGATGTCGTCGTGCAGTTCGCCGTCTCCCACTTCCTGACTTTCAGGCAGTCGAATCAGATTCGTCATTCTTCTTCATCAGGTGGTCTAAACCACGGTGATTCCAGTTTTTGTCTGGAAATTCACGAATAAATTTATGAATGCTGTAACGTTTTTCTTTACGCAAACTTTTCATCTTCGTCGATGAACGGCATGATTTCATTCACGAAAACATTATGTCACCAGGTAACTGAAGTAAGGCATGTAGGCCTACATGACAAGTAAAGACGAAAATTTACCAACACGATTAGTATTCATTTGCGAAGTTGCTTACCAAAAATTATGAAGATCCGTACACATTTGTAAAAGTTATTGTGAAAAAATGAGTGGCACCTTCTTTTATTTGGACACGGTGTATTAGTGATCGCCATGTTGTAGGGAACGGTTGTATATATTGTAATCGGAATTTGCGGATTGCTGGACGCTGACAGAGAGCGATATATTGACGAATTTAAGTCGTTAAGCATCGACAACTGTCCTTACGAGAACTGAGTAGATGGACAATTTAGTTGCCCTACAAGATGGCGAAAGATTTCGTAAATATATAAATATAATATAAAAGTGTTTAGCAAATGACGTAAAAGTGTCATCCACTATGGGAGAGGGCATCCATCTTCTCCTGCTGCCATCTTCCCTTCATCTCACTTCACCTTCACTGTATTCTTCTCTTTTTCCTGTCCACTGGTTCCTAGCTGCGAACTACCGGTCAAAGCTTCCACTCCCCATGCGCCGTAAACCGGCCTATCTCACGGCTCCCAGGTAACGCTGAAGGTCCCAAGCCGGTCCGGGCCGAGCCCGGCTGCAAACGCATTTCTGGTGTATTTTAGTTCAAAATTTCCGCATTTGATGAGTCTAATCACAGCTTGTTTGACAGTAGAGGTATGGTGAAAAAGTATAGGGAAAAACAAAAAATCCTAAACCCCTTATCCGACTGAGACTATTTGTACCAGGCCACTTAACCTTTTGGTGTACTTTCAGCAGAAATTCCTTCTGTCAGCGCGCATATGTGTTGTAACATTTCAGATGAAAATACCTCCATTTACATCAAGCACAAACCGTCACCTTTTTTGGACAACATGGACTGTCTGGCCTCTTGGCTATTATTATCGTTTATTACGCCACGTGGGCAGCACATACAAAATATACACTATTAAAACATACATACATCCATATATAGGCTTACAAACATACATACAAAAATGAAGACAAATTTAACTAAATCCGAAAAATGATAAAAGATCAAGATCATAGCCAAGATTTCAATACGCGTGTTCGAAACAACTGTATTTAATGGCAAATCCCCAGTAACTCCAAATCATCATTCCATTAACGAGGGGGCAATGTTATTGGCGTCCCTAGCCAAATTTTTGGGGAGGTGTGCATCTGTCCCTAATAGACGTGTAGCGAAAAGCCTTCGCCGAAAAGGTCACCGAAAAATACCGAAAAGATAATTCGGCCTAACCGAAAACTAGTAGCAGCACGCCCTAGCTAGCACGCAGCGCAGCGCGCTGCAACGTCAGCCGATCAGCGTCCTCTAGCCCACGGCCTCCGCTATAAAAGCAGCGTCCTACCGAAAAAAAGGTCATTCGGGCTTCACACGAGCTCGAGGTAAGATCTCCGTGTGAGAACTGCCGAAAACACGCTTCTGGAAGTTTCGGTCTATGCCGAAAGCCCCGAAGAATAGTGTTCGTGTCCGCTTCGGTGGCGACAAACGTGAGCAGTGTCTGAAAGACTATTCGGTCTGACCGAATAGTTCAGTAAGCGCTGGCCTCTAAGGTGACTAAGCCGAAG
>Ga0049105_1001208_pt1 | contig 11008 bp, 8 predicted proteins | sample WorMetvaBAHAMAS1_FD_61260 | JGI IMG/M metagenome (GOLD analysis project Ga0049105, IMG submission 61260) | Worm MetaG Olavius vacuus BAHAMAS.1 | ecosystem: Host-associated > Annelida > Digestive system > Unclassified | place: Germany: Marburg | collected 2013-04-09 | reverse complement strand
ACTGAGAGTTGTGCGGAATATCGACTTCGTTTGAGGGGTAATTATCGCGATAAAGATATGCCATGATACGACCTCAATATCGCGATATTCGATACGATACGATATATCGTGCCATCGCTAAGCTCTAGTTTCTGTACTGAACTGTTACTTTTCACTGAATTTCGAAACTGTGCCCATTCTGAACATTTATCGAGGCAGCGTCAACAGGGTCATAAGATTTCAGCAATCAAATACTCCCATTAGCTGAATTGTCATTTTCACATAACATGTTATACTTACATTTGGTACGAAGACGTTCATGTACAGACAGTCTTCACTTATGTTCACTTTCTGAAACTCTGGAATATCTTCTTGAATCCTGGACAAATCTTGCGGGCAGGCAGGTCGGAAGTATGTGGCATCCCAAGTGCCTCGCCAGCTTGGAGGTTTTGCTCTCTAGTAGCACAATACAGACATCAACATGCGTTATTCGGCAAAATTTTACGTTCATCAGCAAAGTGAAAACATAGGAAGACGACAGCTCAGTAAACCAAATTTAAGCACAAGAAAGTGTTTAACAGTGGAGTTTCCTGTTTCTACAGTCTACACATTTGAAAACATGCGTTGTCGTCCGCACATTCCATATCAAATAATTCATCTGTGTTCTTCTTACATCCACTGTCAAGTCTCTGTTATACACATCTGAGAATATAAGATCTCTGCAACCAGTGTCATACCAATTCCCACAAAGAGAAACATGCCTGTGAAACTTATTTTGCTTTCCCATGTACATTTTCTTTTACGGACATATTTTAGTCTGCAAATTTGGATTAGGCAAATCTTCCGAATCGGTACAGCTCGCTATGCTGAAGGCCTGTGACGCATGCGCAGACATGGGCCAGTGATGGCGCACTGTACCAATTCGGAAGACTTTCCTTGGATTTTACACAAGCCGCCCAGAGCAAGAATCTCAATATTGTCGGCCAGCAGATAATAAATTAGAATAGTATTTACCTGAAAACGGCGTTCTCCAACAGGAGCCATGGCATATGGAATGCCAAGGAAGCAATTAATCCTTCGCAAGAACCACTGCGGGTATTCGGACCAGTATGGGTCCCAGACCGTGTCTTCCAGATACATCGGTATCGAGAATCCTTTGACGAATTCGCCGTAGAAATCCATTCTAGCGTGCACAAATCTGTCAAACCGTTCCAGTGGTGAACGCCACGGATTCCACTCGTGCGGCGGGACCTGTCGCTTCCATCGCGACCAGGCTTGCTGTGCATTGATTCCACTCGGCAGACACGCTAACACTGCCACGGCGAACAGGAATACCGCACAGAAATATTGTGACTGTCCCATTCCGGCTAAAGCTAACCACAAAACTACTAAACACCGACGACTAGATCAGTTACGAGTCGGTGAAGATCTCAGTCTATGCGAAAAGTCAACATGACGTTCCACGCAGACGATCCATGCGGCTATTTATTCGCTCATCCACAGTGCCGCAATGTATACTAATAGTCCTTAGTCCTTATCTATAGCACTGACGCAAAATCTAGCTACAACTTCACGAAATGCAAACCAACAACCAACTAACCAACTGTTTACATTCATTGTTTACAATGTCAATTTACCTGCATTGGACAGGTGCGCTAAATTGCCGCTAATAGCTATAAATAAGTAAATAGTAGTCTTTATAGCGGTTAATGAACTCGAACGACTTAGCCATAGCTCGTTGGCCAAATCAACCGACATTACACTACAATACAGTAAGAATAAATGTAAAAAAATCGTAGTTAAATTTAATGCCAAGCCTTATTTCAAACGTTAATACGCATTCACCGAATTCATTCTGTGCAAAGTAGTGCAATAAAACAGGTGTGACGAGAAATGGCACGAGTTTTGTTGCAAATTTCGTGGAGATACGTATGTCAGAGAATGTGGGAATCGGCCCAACACGTGTCGATGCTGTTTGTTGACTCAGTGTTCTAATGCCGAAGGACATTCAGCGACACAGAAGTAAGCACTGCTGCAGTTCTCAAGCACTAAAGCGGTTGTATGATGAGGCAAACAGGGATGTATGTAGACTTATGGCACTGGTTGTTCTGAGCTGCCGTTTTAAGGTTCCTTACCATATTGCAGACGTCGTCATTTGACGTAGTAGTTAAGCTTACAATCACAGGAATTGGACGAGTAATGTTGGAGTCCAGGTTTCGGCCCGGAGTCAGTCTCCCTTTTTGAGGGAGACTCCGACTCCGGGAACGTACTACTCCTTGATTGTACATTGAGCCTAGTACTACGTGGTTTCAGCCAGTGTAATTTTGGTTGTACACTGTTATGCACCTCTCAAGTCATCCTTAAGTACAGTCAGTGTGTCATAACGTCACACAATAAGTCCTATAGTCAGTCAGAGTCTGATTATGGGCCCGGAGTCGGAGTCATAAATTTTTTAACCCCGAGTTGGAGTTCCACAAAAAATAACGATTGTGCATCCCTGCTTACAAGGCCAAGACTGAGAACAGTCTTGTAGTAAGACCAAAGCTCGGCTTATATCACTGTTTAGACGACTAGGCTTTTAAAGCCAGTCGCTTGACTGCAACTATCTGAAGCAGAACAGTAAACAGGCAGATACGGTGAAACCCTATGAGGTATCAATTACCACTACTTAACTAATATGCAGTTTCACTACTTCTCAATCACATATGGACACAAAACAAAACATCATTTTACTCAGCTCATACGGTGGTCGGTCTCCATGTCATGTCTGGCATGTACACACATTGCTAAGGACCTGAAAAGTGGCAGGGGAGAACAATCCATTTCCATGCCTCTTTTTTCCATTCCACTTCTTTCCTCCTTCGTTCTATCCATCCTTTCTTCTACACCCAAGCTCCTTCAATCTGCTCTGTATTTGCATCCTTACATGCCAGGAAACAAGTTCTCGTAACCCGCGACCAATGAATATTAAATCACAACTTAGAAAATCATTAAAATTCAATAAATTAGTGCATGAAAAGTAAGTATCTCAATTAGGCTCGGCCACCTGCGAGCATGTTATATCACTAAATACTAAAAAAAAAATTACTGATGCAACAAAGTACCCACTGTTTTTATGCTGAAGCTATGCAGACAATAAATGGACAAAAGAAGCAAAATTACAGGATTATTATTATACTGAAACAATACATATACACATAAACAAAACACATACACACACATACATAAAAATTATGCTCAACTCATACTACACGCTATCCACTAGGAACTATGCAGACTCTAATGCAGTCATCCCTGTAACACAACAACTAACGTTGAATGAAACAGCAACCAGACAACAGCCAGATCCATGTGATTAATACGACCATATGCATTTTAATCACAGAATGATAGTAAGTCAAAAATTTGATCATGTCAAATACTCAACAATGCTCGGATTGATTGACTGAGCAAGGTTTAACGTCCCATCAGACACATAATACGTCATATCAGGGACGATTTTTACAGGTCATATGACCAAACCAACAATGCTCGGAGAATGTATGTACGCATACTATGTGACTACAGTTTTATACCCACATACCACAGTCATATTTAGTCATGAGACTAAACATTTCTAGACAGCAGAGAGTAAGAATAACAAACATTAACACATCATGTAATAGACTATAAATCATAGAAACTGATAATTAACAAAATACTTATCTACCCACACACTCCCATGGCCACTCTGACACTCTGATGACTAACCACTAAAATGCAGCACTACAATATCTGTGGCTTGATAAACGTAGTAATTTGTGAGTGCTACTCGGTGGCACTGGCCTACAGGATGGAATACAGCACAGGGCAGTTCATTCTCATGGGTGTAATTCTTTCTTGCACACGGATGTGGTACGAATTCTGCATAAAATTTTTAAAAAAACATTCTCAGAAACATAACACCATCTCCTGAAAGACAACACCAGTATGAAATGCATAAAGTCTGATGCCAACAGCCGAAATGACTGTGTGTCCAGCAGTTCACAGCAAACAACTTGTCACTTCTCATTACAACACTCATTGCTGACGACATTTTCACTGCAAAATACACCACAGCATTCAGAAACCTACCTGGCTCCCGTTATGCTGGAAACTGAACGCCCTCCTAGGATCACTACTGCTTTTAGTGGGACTGTGGTACATTATGATGGTAGAAATGGGAGGAAAATGTATGTGGAACGGGAGATGAAGAGGGACAGACAGCATGGCCATCCCTTGATAAAATTTCAAGTTAAATCTGTGTAGTTAAACATCCACATCTATTACCTACTATGCTGCAAATGGAATAGCAGAACAAACCATTGAATCACAACAGAAATGCCCCAAACATAAGCAGGACATATTACAGGCAAAATAAACAGCTCAGTAAGCTAGACGTCATTACAGACAAGCTAGGTAGCTACCAGTAATCAAAACAGAAATACATGCTTCAGATCTACATAAACAATATATACAAAAACACAGTCGCGCACATACAATGCTCCAGTGAAAGGGGAAACTAGGCAGAAATTAGCAATAGAAGTTGTTGACTCCTTGAAGTGACCACTGAATTATGCTTCCTAATCGTTCATGGTGGCAACACTAGCCAGGGGCCTGATTTACAAAAAATCTTAGTACAAACTTAGGATAAGGTTTGATATAGGAAAATCTTAAGAAAAACTTAGGATGAACTTACACAAAACTTACGATCAACGTAATAAGAAAAATGCAATTCCTCAAAAATAGCGTAACAGTTTTTCACAAAATTATCTGTATATATAGGAAGAGTTTAGTAAGTCTTAATACTGCAATAGTGAATTAAATTTAAAATTCTGTGAAAATCTTAACTTCATAACTTTCGATAAACTTAACATAAACTTAGGAAAAACTTACGCTGAACTTAGGATTTTTCCTAAGATTTTTTGTAAATCAGGCCCCAGGTCTGTAATCATGTCGATCCCTGTCAGTTCGGGCCCAATGCACTTATTTCAAAGTGTGCGTATTGTGACAATAATTCTAAATCAAAATAGCATCGCGTGAGATTGGCTGGCTGAGCCCCAATGTAGATTTTCAACACATAATGCCACAATTGAAATCGGTTAAATTTTGTTAGAAATGTTGGAAACATTCAGAATAATACAGTTGCAGTAGTTATTAGAAGCAGTACAAGCTGGGATTGGGCAAATAACACTGTAATTATTTCCAGCTGCGTACATCTTTAAGAGGCAGAACTTTCACGTAAAACAGTCACAGACATACTCTAATCAGCAGTTGTTATGAATCAACACAAACAGCCAGCATGCACAGTGTTATCACTAGACACATACATTACATTACTCAATACACGAAGTATACAAAAAAACTCGGCTAAACAAAACTGCTGCAAATTCCAGGCAATACGAGCAACACTCAATTTCTTATGACAACAGAATGGCCAGTCTGTATGGCAGAAATTGCATACGAGAATGACGAAATTAAACACTGGTCAACCACATGCATCGAAGTCCTGGTAAAAAAAGTTTCATTCGTTAAAAGAAGCATGCCTCTTTAATTTAATTCTGATTATTTTCTTCTGTGCACAAATTATAACCTAAACAGGCTAAAACAGGAGTGATCACATTTGCGACCATACCAACACTCGATAATATAAAAGAGTAAGACTAACAATGTTAACTTAAGATGATGAGTGTCTCATACAATTCACAGTGACATATAAATGGTCAATGAAAAAGGTCGCAGTGACACCAAATGCACTTTTCTGGCATAAGCACAACAATCGTCGGTTTGCCGTCAAATATCATCTAGCTCTTAATGTATACATTTTACTAGTTATGATGACGAATGTAGCAAAATGTCTGAATCAAAAATATCGGCCATGATGCGGTTGTTGACAATACACATTCGGCAAATACCAGTCACAATGTGCATGCAGTATATGACTAACGCATTTCACAGTACTCTACTAACACGGCGTATGGTTTAATGAATAAATAAAAACTCAACCAAATCAACACAAACACAAACCATTTCTGAAAAAAAGAACGAAAACTGTCCATGCCACACGACTGTCAGCTTGTAAAAATAAGACAGTAGCCACTGATTCCATTAACCGCTATGTCTGCTATCTGTTTGGATTATTTACACTGGTGAAAGTTCAGACACTGCAAACAACGCTAGGAATGATTGTGAAAACTGTATGCTGCTGTTTACTGCACTACAACAAATCAACTATTATGATGATTGATGGCATGCACTTCTAAGTGAACACTAAAACCTAGTAAGCAGACACCGAATCATAATGACAGGAAGCTCACACTATTCCACGACCAATGATTTCACAATCAGTTGTTGGATAATTACAACTAAACGACGTGCAACGTCACTGCCAACACGCTAAGTGGCTCGTCATTACAATTTCATGGTGCTTCAATAAAAAAACCTCACGGCAATAACTTCACCAAATCTGGACTCATTTTCAAAATTCTTTCATTGCTAGTGGCAATAAATAAATACGAACTTGTTGAAAATTCAGTTCTCTTTTCAGCAATGAGAGAATATTGAAAAATCAGTTAACACATGTCAAAGTTACATCCATGGTTGCTTCCTATTCAGAGAGCAACAAAGAGCATAATGAATGACAGTGCAACAAGGTCGCACTCGCACAACGAAGTGAAAGCTATTAACAGATGTCAGTCAGTGTGCTAATGCAAAATGGATTACCTGGTCTTTGTGGCTTCCTCTGGTTAAAAGCAAAATCCTATCAGACTCTAAGAGCAAAAATATGTATAGAGCTCCTTATGGTGGTAGAGAATTGTGGATACCAGTATTATTTTTATTTTTATTACACCTGCTAATGTGTATGCATGAAAAGCCATTATATTTTACCAATGTCACCTGTTTGGAAGTGAGCCAGATATGAATTGGATGTCCAAAATTTGGGGTCCCTCCTATGATATGTGGGGTTAAAAAACTGCTGACTGTTTGGTGGTTTTACGATGTCACTGCAACTTAAGTATAAATATCTTTAAACAAAACGAGCTAACATCCACATCTGGTATACTTTGGCACACAGACGGCTAAGATTAAGTGGCTGATGTTCACCAACCCTCGCATTTTCTTGACTGCCTGCATGTTCACACTAAAGTCACAAAATGGCATTTAAGCAAACTTTGCCACATGTTCAGAAGTGAGCCAGGCTTGATCATGCCAAAAGTTGGGAAGTCCTCCCCCTCAAAAAAATGTTGTGGCAAAAACTGCCCATCTTTCAGTGGTTTTAAGATGTATAGGTGGGGATGTCTTTAGAATTAAACATGCTATGTACAAGCAGAAATCAAACTTGTAAGATATGAAGGGTCCCCTACAATCTTCCAGAGATTACGTGGCTCATATTACCCTGTTACGGTCATTACCAACATGTTAACATTAAGGTCACTTAATGCGAATCAATCAAATTTTGTCCCAATGCCCACAATAAGACAGACGAATAAAAATCAGTAACTACTGATAATTACAAGCTATTGTCTAGAATCATTGATGCCTTCGTGAATGGTTCAATTATGAAGTGAAAACAGCAAAATTCAAACAAGGGCTCGTTGCGAGAATGTTATCAGCCATCCTTGCATGCAGCTCACAACACCAGACACTACTCTGTTGTCTGTTCAACTTTTACAACATAACACCTGTCCATCACAAAATATGTTACTTCGGTGTCATCAATCTTTTCACCACAAATCGAAGCAATCTAAGTTATCCAAGACATCGTGCAAAATTAGCCAAAAGTAACACCTGTCTAAACTAAAGCCAACTTAAACCATCGACTGGAACTGTTCTTCATAGCTTAAAGTACCGAAAGTGGATAATTGCAGCCAATGCAGTGCTGCAGCTGCTGTCGAGAACAGATCACTTGTAACAGCATTAATATCTGCGAAGCGTACATACTGTAAAAATTTGAATATAATGTGTGCGATTCTTACAAAAATTAGAGGTTCAGTAGCCAGAGTGCGTATAATACAAGTAAACTAAAAAATGCATAAGGCGGCTTCGGCTTACAATAACAGATCTGTATTAACACTGGAACAGACCGAGTAGCCTAAGTCCAACATACCTACAGTAAATATTTCCGGCACATTCCGGCATTTAGGCTTACTGATAATCAAAGTAAAATGTAAATAACTCCGTACATTTTTATTAGTTTGTATGAAAAGTGCACAATGGAATAAGTTAAACTTGCTAAGAAAAGCAATATAACTCAGTGAACAAGTGTGCATCTGGTGGCACAGAACAGGTGCGTATTATACAGCTAAACTAACATTTTCCCACGGTTCTTCCGTCAAAGTTTGGGGTGCGTATTTTATAAGTGTGCGTATTGTTTTATATTGAATTTTTTTACGGTAATCTATGACCACACAATGTAAAAAAGTCAATATAGTGAGGTTCCTGCATAAACTGGACTACAGAACGAATTGCTATGGGCATTAAAATATATAGTTTAATATTTTAACAGCTGGATGCCAGATGCCAGTTTGCTCGGTGACAAAGGAGATGTATCAGACTACCTTCTCCACTCCCATCCAGTCCATTCATGTAAACAGGAGCAGTAGGCAGCTGCGGAAGACTGAGTATTGCATGATACATCGTACTTACCAATAAATAAACACAGATCAGTATTGTGTGTGCTTCAGATTTCTTTAGGTTCAGACGTAAGATGAGGCAAGTCATTAAAAGTTGTATGCGGTACAATGAGTGAAAAATAAGAGAGGTAGAAAACAGCGTAGAGTTTGCACTAGAATTAACGAGCGGGTAAGTAATGGTTGGTCACAATAGTGAACAATGGCAGTGACCACTGACCAAGCATATTTTACCAATGAAATTTACCACAGATGAACGCCAACATGGTTTAGGTACATATGCTGGCCCAAACCGACTGTATCTTCCTGTCAACTGATAGGCAACTCGATGTCAATGAACCGTATCAGTCGTTCCAGGTACTGTTCGTGCAGCTCTATATCATTGTGCCCCGCACCATCAACCCACAACGGTTCCACTGTGCGCGGACAGCGCTGGTAAATCATCTGACCGTGAGAGAAGTCGATAACTTCGTCGTCAGTTCCATGTATAACGAGAACAACAGACGTAATTCGGGACACTTTGTCAATGCTACAACATTAACGACAAATGAAGACACAAACTGAAAAATGTTTCAAAACAGCAGCAAATTAACAGTGAATATCTTAGAAAAATGTTCAATCGACAGTAATGTACACTAATTGTGTACACTAACACCGACTGCTGTATGGTTATAGCATGCACCGTGCCATTAAATCATAAACTTCATTTGCTGGGCAAATGTACTATTAAGCAACACATTTTCCAGTAAATTGACTACATTGTCTTTAACTACATGGAATGAATACCAACCACATACAAATTTTGTTGATTTGACTACATCTTTCATTGTCTGCTGTTGACTGCAATCATAAAGCACTGCTGTAAATAGATGTCATCTGCATTGGTTTACGAGACCTTTCCCATTCATAAGCAATTTAGCAAAGCCAAATGCAACGGCTGCCAAAAAATAGTAGGGATGGTTACAATAATGTGTTTGATCAGAAGCAGACAACCAATCTTTTAAGTCACAGACACATAAAAACAAGTAAACAAATTCTACACAGATACCTGGGAAATGCGTCGAAACACCAGGTTCTTTTTGTTTCTGGAAAAGCAACGCGCATCCCAGACATCAGTGGCGAATGCAGGATAATGCCGCCAATCTCATAGCGGGAGGCCAAATCTATGGTTGGTACAGTGCCAATGCTCTGACCATAGAGTATGACATTCTCTGCACAGATACCGAACCGTTTACCAAGGCACTGCCACGCTGCTTCGATGTCAGCATAGAGGTTACTTTCGGACACACAGCCCGTGCTTCGGCCGTAACCACTATAGTCGTAAGTCATAATGTTACACCTTAGACGGGAACCAAGGCCAACCAAGAAGCTCGTCATTTGACCCAGATCAACTGCATTTCCATGGCTACAACGAACAACAACACGACAGTATCAAGATTATTAATAATAATAATAATAATTATAATAATAAAGCGCAGGTGCCATAACCAACACGGAGTCCAAAATGAAATAACAATGGTCGACCAAAATTAAAATGGTTTTAAGATCACTCCTTCACCATAGCATTCACAAAGGCGCTACAGGTGCCTTTTTGCGACAATTCTCGTTAATTGTTGCCTTGTGAAATGTTGATGTAACTAAAAAGCTAAAATAAGCATGTTAATACAGTGATACTGGTTATAGCCAAGTCGACACTGGATAAGTTGTATCCAGAACATCTCGTACTGTGTGTGTGCCAAGGAATATAAATGCGAATAAAAACAAACAATTAAATGACGACAACATAAAGACTGTTAGCAATATTATTCAGTTTTACATGTCAGTGAACTGGTCACTGAAAAGTTGACCTGACCACACCGAGTCTTATGAATGAGACTGGATAACTCCAGTCCTTCAACTCCAAGCCCGGAAAAAGGTCGGGTTTTCTAGTTCTACAGTTGGCTTGGCATTAGAGTTTGGCGATTCGCGTCAAATTTCTGACATCCGATGTTCCAACATTTATGCGAAAAAACGATGTCTGATTCCGATGTTTACTGCTGTTAAGTTTGGTTTATTTTTTGCACAGTATATGTGTGTTCTGTTTTGTTTCCAGCTGATGTAACTGCTATTATATGCATAATCAACATACAGTGTTCATTTGCAAGCATATATAAATACAGTGTGCAACTTTAAAATTAGGGTTGACAACCATACGGAATTTTTCCGGATCGTCCGGAATTTCTTGGTGCCGTCCGGAAAAAGTAGACTGGCCTTTCCGGACAGTGCAATGTCCGGAAAAAGTAGACGCTGTTACCGTTTGTAGTGTTATTAACAGTATTCAAGCAAACAGTATTATCACATTTTCCAAAATTTAACAAGATGCTCAGCTATCGCAGAGAGAC
>Ga0049105_1001207_pt1 | contig 11010 bp, 11 predicted proteins | sample WorMetvaBAHAMAS1_FD_61260 | JGI IMG/M metagenome (GOLD analysis project Ga0049105, IMG submission 61260) | Worm MetaG Olavius vacuus BAHAMAS.1 | ecosystem: Host-associated > Annelida > Digestive system > Unclassified | place: Germany: Marburg | collected 2013-04-09 | reverse complement strand
TTTTAAAAGTGTATAACTCCTGTATATGATGACGTAGGAAGGCAATCGATACATCAAAATGTTCAGCTCTGTATCAGGAGTAAGACTGGTATTTTGAATGTCTATTTATATGCTTTGCGTAACTTCAGAGAAACGATAATACACCGAAAATACCAATTAAATTAAGCATGATTTTCAATTATTGCACACAATTCACTGAAAAATGACAGCCATTGGCGACTACGAACATCAGTAGGTCAACAGGAATTCAACATGTCTGCTGTGTACCATAAACACCATCAGCACTCTTTCTAACAGTCGGTCTGGCAGTGCACATCTTCTACTGCGTCTAGCTTATCGGACGGACCCAACAGTGTAACAGAACACGCTTCAGAAGATTAACGCCTCGGAAGTCTTGACGATACATTTCTGGCTGCAAAGCTCTCTAGAGTAAGGAATTGACCAGACTGAGGTCTAAACTGCTCGGTGGCAAGTTTGCTTGCTTCTGTGAACTCCAGTGCAGTGCACATGAAAACAGGTGACATTGAACGGTGAATTGTCTTTTCTAGCATAGTGTGATTTCACTGCACTTGCGCAAAGAATATCTAACTACGGTAAATTTCAAAACACGTTTCTTGCTCCTGACATAGTACCAGTGGCTTCAGTAGGGGAGGCGGGACGGACCGCCTCATGTGACACTATTCAGGGGGGGGTGACACCGTAATGAAAGTCTAATATTTTTGCGACTGAATTTGCAAAAAAACACTGGAAAAACTGGACAAATGATGACGGAGAGAGTAGCAGTGGTAATGATGACTAAAACACGTAGCTCAGCTATCGCAGAGAGACCGCGATGCAGGGTGGGTACTGAACAGCAACTCGCAACTGCGATGCAATGTTTGTTAACTAATGTACGTGTCATGTCAACTTGTGCAGTCAATCAATCAATCAGTCACAGTCTTCCAGTGAGGTTCAGTAAAGCTCGACAAAGCAATGACGTGATGAGCTTAAACAAAACTTGCTATATAGCTTTCGAGTGCGCTTGATGTTAATGTGATGTGCTAATGCATCGGTTGATACATAAACCGTCAGTAGAAAAAAACGACATCTGCCATTCTCCAGTACTCGTACTTCCTAGCTGCAGAAGCCGTCGTCATGGTTACTGTGTGTGCTCGGCTTAAGTGTCGTGGTAATGGACACTCAACTCAGCACTGACCGCCTCCGCATCGCTTATAAAATTACTACGCCTATAGTACGTAATACCTGGGTACCTGAACCACGTAGACGACTGCAATTTGGCGGCGTTGTACAACAGAGTGTAGCTCCTGTAAACACTGCTATTGTGCGTGATTATTACTGCATGCACCCATAGAATTATTTGAGGCAGCATGAAAACTAATATAAGGTCTAGGACAGTAGTCCTGCAGTGAGCTTCATTATGCTAGTAAATCGGTTGTCGACTACCTCCGTAGCGCTTAAATGGCTGTTTTTTTTGGCTGCGCAAAGTAAGTGCGGCATTTGCTATGATGTCTGTCCGTCTGTCCGTCCGTCACACTCGTGAGTAACGCCTAAGTGGTTCAAGATATCGAAATATGTTTTGCGCCAAACCATCGCATGATGCCTGTGGTTTCTTAAGACAAAATTTCGCATTCCCGAATTTAAGGGTCCTTCCCGAATGAGTGCGGCCTGCCTGTCGACAGTAACAATTGGACCAATAATCCGCCATATCTCGGAAACGGCGCGAAGTAAGATGTATTATAGGAAGTCGCATGGGCTTTCGGTTGGTGACCTTGAATGGCGCAATGGCCGTTATTTTGACTTATCTCACCGAATGTGGTGGTTTTGACAGCCAACTTCGTCAAAGTGGTTGAAGTTAGAGTGTTAGACCCATATTGTCTGCAGCGAGAGTATAGTCCAAAGAATCAAGTTTTCGGCAATATGTCATTTATAGTGATATTCTCAGAGATTACCCAGAAAGACTGCGTTGAAGAGAAGTACCCCACCCGAAAGCGAGAAATTTACTTGTGCAACATTGCGCGGCAATCTTAGTAACAGCTGAGCTCTTGTTTCTGTGCTGGTAGGTTTTTAAGCAGTATACACGGTGGCTCAAAAAAGTAAGCTGTTGTACTGTGATAACAGCTTACTTTTTTGAGCTACCCTGTATGTCATTTAAAAAACTGTGCAACTCATAGATTTTCCGTCCTTTGTCGGGCCCGATATTTTCAAGCCGAGTTCAGCCACAAATGTTTTACGCACTGCCGGTCGGAATGTTTTCGGCCCAGACAGCTTTGAAGATTTTTGAGCATTTTCTGTCGCGATTTTTTGGGATATTTTTCTGCGTTATTTGACTGCAAAATTTCCATATGTAACTGCAAATACATACGACAGACAGAAACTGACAGTAGCGGTGAAGCATAGGACGTGGGAGAATTGTGTGATATTTTGCAAATCAATAACAGTGAGTCTACACATGTCACCGTTAATGGTATCAGCCGCAATGCAGGTGCAGTCACGTACACGCAGCTAATATCGCACTGACCGTTTGGCATTACAATGCGTAGAACGCTTGAAAGAACATACTGACCATCAGTGTTATAGCACTCACGCACTGATATGATGCCGCTATCACATATTTAGGCCGCCCGTCGTTAGTTGGGAAGGCCTTAAGTTTTACCCATCAACATTCTTTCTTTTCTTTTCTTTTTTTTATCAACCCACCGCGCTCAGCAGCCACGCAGCGGATGGCCAGCAAATGTATTCCGGAGGTTTGGTATAAGTAAAGCTTCAACAATTGGTATAGAGATCTTGCCCATCTCTCCCTTAATTTTCACAGGGGGGGGGGTCAAAATGTGCGAAATTTGGCGTCGTTTTCAACAGCACTTAACTTTGAGCCGTGTGCAAATGCAGCAAGATATCCGAACGCTGAAACAAACTTCTTGTGTAGGAATGATCGCCCTATGTCCTCGCCAAGTTTGGTGAAGTGAGATCCACACATCCCTGAGAACCGTCTTTCAGTCGTGCTCCACCCCGTAAAATTGCACGGCAAAAACGTGCTAAATCGTCAATAACTCAGCCATGGATTATTCGATTTCGCTCACATTTTGTAGGGAGTTTGAATGCATGACATCCGAAGTTCTATAAAAGTTCAAAATTAAGAAGTCAAAGGTCAAGGTCACAGCGTGACGTAACTTATCAGCATCAAAAACGCTATAATTCAGGCACGGATAAGTTGTCGAAAGTCAAACTCGGTGAAAATTATCCAAGAGCCGAGCGCATCACGTTACATGGCGTTCAAGGTCATAAGGTCAAATACTGAAATCACAATAACTCCGCCGCGGATTGCTCGATTGCGTTCAAATTTGGTACAGTTTCATCACGTCACAGGCGATACGCTGCAAATGTTCAAGGTCAAAGGTCAAAGGTCAAGGTCACAGCGTAAAGTAATGTATCAGCAGCAAAAACGCTATAACACGGCAATGGATAGGTTCAGTGACTTCAAACTTGGCATGGCGTCGTAATTAAAGCGGAAAAGGACTCCATGCGTGGCTGCGGCGGCCTCAAGTTGCAATGCATTCGCAGCTGCCACGTTTTCTAGTCATACAATGTTTAATGCCATTAAGTGGCATCTGAAAGACTCGTACACAGTTTGCTGTTGACCGAAATATAAACTGCACAACGGTGATACTGGTGGCTTCTCAGATATCAGCAGCGGGAGAGGCGGCGGTGGCACGCGTAAGTCAATGGAATAAACAAAACTTGACCCGGACAAGACCGTAACTAGCGGCGTGTTTTGGGTGTTAAAACTCCGAAATAATATGTAAGCAATAATACACAAAATTCAATAAATAAGCGACTACACATTAACATACAGTACATTCATAAATAACCATATTTGCTTCAATTTCTAGCGCGCATCTAATGTTAGAGCGCGCTATTGCTAAAGGCGGCCTGGTGTCCGTCTCTCCGTCTGTCTGTCCGTCTGTTCGTCACACTCGTAAGCCACGCCTAAACGGTTAGAGATATCGAAATGGATTTTACACCATACGATAGAGCAATGTTTCTAGTTTCTTCCTGCCCAATTTCGTGGTCCTGAATTTAGCGGTTCACCCCGAACAAGTGTGTTAATGCACTACCATGTCGAAAACGACAATTTGACCAATAATCTGTAATGAACCTCGGGACGGTGCGAGATAGGATGTAAGTTAGTATTAATCACTAATAGGAAGTCGCAAATGGGCTTTCGATTGGTACCAAAATTGGTGACTTTGAATGACCTCGAATGGCGTAATGGCCGCTATTTTGCGTTATTCTGCCCAATTCGGTAGCTTTGGGGCCAATTACGTCACAGTGGTTGAAGATAGACCCATACTGTTTAAAACAAAAATGTAGTCCACAGGATTCAGTTTTTAGCAATATATGATTTACTGCGATATTCACAGAGGTCACCGAGAACGAGTGCGTTAACGAGAGGCAACCCCTTATCAAAGGCGATAATTTGACCGCTAGACCTACTGCGTGCCTGCGCGGTAACGGTAACTGGAAGACGCTGCGAGATATATAATGTAAATTAATGTTATTCACTAATAGGAAGTCGCATACGGGCTTTCAATTGGTACTAACATAAGTAACCTTGAATGACCTTGAACGGCCTAACGACCGCCGACTCGCGCTATCTCTGTCGTAGCTGAGCCTTTTGCAGGGAGAAATGGTATACAGTGAAGCAGGATGATTACAGCTACAGTAGAAGCTGGTCAGAGAGTGCAAATCCCGCCACTGCTGAGCATGCCATGCTGTCAGCCTATTGTGCAGGTTAATAGTCGGCATCACAGAAGTAGAGCAGACACAACGCACTACTTCGCACGGGCCAGTGGCGCCATCTCGTGATAAGGTTACACGTCTTGGTATGCAGATACGGGCAAAGAATGTGGCGGCCATGTTACTGTGTGTGTCTGCGGCGGCCAATCAATACCCGCATTGAGCTTCGCTGTGCTTCCCTCTCTCTTTCGCTGGTCGAACAATCGATCACAGAGTGGTCACGTGGTAAGATGACGTCACTTCCGGTCCGCTGCATGCCGTGATGGACAGTTGAGTTTCGCGTAGCAGCGCTGCCTAATTACAGCACGTGAACGGACGGCCCGACCGAACGACGTACGGCCGCTATTTCTGGGCACAGTTTCAAGGCAATAGACAGACGCACAGGCAGGCAGGCTTTGCGGTACTCATCAATAACACTTAGACGAGCATCACAGGACACCACCACACCACATACAGCTGGCCTCATTATCGCTTTCATATTACTCTGCAAAAGAGAAATAAAAGTCGAAGGCGTTTGGTGATGCACGTACAGTTGACGAATTTAACATGATTTTAGCAGCCTGCACCGGTCATCGTGTCACAAACGCATGGTGCTCTGCTGAATGTGTTTCGTTTGTTCCGTACAGCGATCACAGTCGTTCTGTGAACTGTGCGGATTTTGGCGTAATAAAGGATGATGGTGTGTACACAAGTCTTGTACGACAGCGTTGTCTCAACGGTACGACAGCGTCGTATCTCGCTCAGAGCATTTATCGAACGGCCGATGTTCGCGGTCGGCGCCACCTCTGTTCTTCAACACGACAGAACTTAATTCATTGCTTTGTCCACTCAACGGTCGTGCGTTCCCAATCGCCAACACGGGCTGGGCGTGAAACAATCTGCCAGTACAGACCACCTTCTATCGACAGCTCAAAACATTCTTGTACAGAGTGATGGAGCTCCAGAAACAACCGAGTCGACTTAGCTCTCTGGACTGCCATCTTAGTATCAACATTCTGGGCGTATTTATCACTCTGTGTGAATTGTCACTGCATGCAGCGTCTTTACTCATTTCTTCATTGCGTCACATTAGTGAGTTTCTGTACCAAGTCTCAACTCCGAGTGTTTAGTTCCGTCAATATTCTTCAAGACAACACGTGGCAACCATCCTGCTACACCATGTGAAAATTGTGCGCTGATTTTTTATCAACAGTGTTTTTACCGCGCGGCATCTTTGCAGGGCGGTCATAGCCACGAGCGAAATGTCCGTCTGTCCGTCGCTCCGTCTGTCAAACGCGTGAATTGTCACAAAACGAAAGAAACTTCTGCCAAAATTCTTACATCACAGGAAAGGAAAATTATTCCAGTTTTGCCACAAGAAAAAGTGGTTGGTGTGGGACGACTCCTTGTACCTGAAATTTTGGGATAAACTGACCCCGTTTGAGCAAAAACGCCCGTCGCTCGTAGCGCAGCCGTAACACCTAACGAAACAAGTTCAATTATCAGTAATAGGAAGTTCACTATACATGCTTTCCAATGAGCCTAAGACGACCACCGTATGTTGCTCCTATGTTTCCAAAGGGGGCTCAAAAATATAAAACGGCCGTTTTCCCTCAAAAAAGTGCACTTCTCTAGAAGAAAGTCTGCTACAAAGTTTCTTTGTGTGAATACTGTCAGCGACAAAGTTGTAAGGCATTCACTGCCGTAACACCTGGCGAAAAAAGTTCAATTAACACGAATAGGAAGTCCACTACGAGTTTCCAATGAGCCTAAGATGAACAGTCTATGTTGCCTCTAAGCCCCCCAAAGGGGGCTCAAAAACGCAAAGTGACCGTTTTCCGTCAACAACTAAAACAATAATCTGCTATAACTTCGATACGGTACGAGAATAGAATGTCAGTTAGTATTAATCATTAATAGGAAGTTGCATACGTGCTTTCGATTGGTACTGACATCGGCGACCTTGAATGACCTTGAATGGCGTAATAGCCCTTATTTTGCGCTATTTCACTGAATTCGATGGCTTTGCAGGCCGATTACATCACAGTGGTTAAAGATAGACCTATAATGTCTGCGGAATATCGTCTTCTAATTTTGGCCAAAAATGACCCACCCTATAGCGCGGTCTCTATGCGATAGCTGAGCTACTTGTGGTACTTGCACTTTGAATGAAAACTAACTTTTCATCAGAAAACTATCGTCTGTACTGTTGCCTAAGTACTATTCATTTCAATTTTCAGTAAATAGTTTTACTTATTTACTTTTAAAGGAAGTACTTTTACTGTGTGTTCAAGTACTGCAGCAGAGTAACGAGCCGAGCGCTGGTAGTTAGTTCTATCAATAGACCGACATTACGATGAATTAAAAACCAGCGCGCTGCCGGCGCACATGCATAAGCCAGAGCGAGCGATGTTAATCTCAACTGAGCCGCGAGACGACAGGAAGGACACAGCTGCCTGGATGGCCGGATTATCATAAGACGCCGTACGGCGCGGCTGATTGATGACGCATGCTGGTGTCTGGCTCGTACTACCGCCGACTGGCTGGATTAGCTCAGCGCAGAGGACGCATCCGGCCGTCTAACTGATGCTTGGTCGTTTCTCACTGCAACTGTTGCCTCATTAGCTGAGCGGACCGCTGTAAAGCTGTCAACACGTGTCTAGTATAGCTACACTCGCATTCTTCACCGTCACATCACACACACACACACACGCACATTGCTTGACACCTGCTGTCTGGTCTGCGGACGTAACGATATGTCATTACACACCACACGACATGCTCGGCGTCAATCAGTCGTTTATCGTCCTGTCTGCTAAGCACCTGTCATTCACAGGTACACCGTAGCCGTAGGCTACCGCGCGCTGCCCGCTCTATAGGAAATAACGCACGACTCTCCGTTATTAAGATATGCGTATTCCGTCCTCGTTCTTTGCATACATAATGCATAGAATGTAACAGCGTCATTGGTCAAGTCACCTTTATCACGAGCAACGCTTGAATTATTGACGTATAGTCATCAGCGAAGTTACGTCGCCTCCTCACTGACCTCGCGTGGTGTTACACGATCATTGTTGGCTTGTTAATATTGATGTCAATAATTTTTTTACACTTGTCCTGTTTCCCATACTAGCGGACATAAATATAAACTTTTTAAACCACACAGCACTGGAATTTGCAGCAATTTCTTCTGTGTAAGAGTCATTAATGCGCAGAATAATTTACCTGCTGAAGTTAATTTTTCAAGTTTTCTTCGACGGTAATCTCTGTAGTCTTATCTTGTGTTATCTGATTTTATGTACAATTCCGTGTTATTTGATCTGCGTTTGTGTTGTTTATTACTTCGTGTCTGTCTGCTAGGACAGTCGTAAGTGCTTCGTTGTCTCACTTATCCTGTCCACTGTACATTGCTTCTGTTGTATTGCTCCTTTGACAGATAAACATGATGATGATGATGATGATGACTGATGCGATTAAATTTTGTTGTGTTTGGAACGTTTGTGCGATTATGAATTAAGTCATAGTCATTGGCACTGTCCCTCATTGGAGGTTGGATCCTTTAAAAATCTGGTGTAAACACGTGCATGGTGCAAAATAGTGAAGTTATGCGTTTGCCAAGATATGCGTAAACTTCAACTATTTTACAGCAAGGCCTCGAACGCGGCAGATATTGCCGCTCCTGTGGTTGTCTAAATCGCTTAATCGCCTAAAACGGCCCTGACTGAGCGCAAACATGCACGGCGATGTTGGCGCACTTGTGAGTTTCTTCGAGGAACTGAGTGGGCGATTACAGTAGGTGAAACAGTGTAGGTAGCATGCAATGACGATCAATGGCCGACCAGTAACGACCAGGAGACAGAGACCAGCGAAGCGTGCACGCTATGCACTGTGCCGCTAAACTGCTTGCCAGCGAGCCGCCGCTGCAATCTACGCCACACACAACGTACCACACACGTCGACAGACTGACAAAGCGGTCAATATCTCTGGTCTCACGGCCACCGCGTTGCGTTGCATTGAGCGCATTGCCATTCAGCGCGTCCACGCTGCGCGCATTAAACACCAAGCTCAACAACTCGACCGAAAACGATTGAAAGCCGCTGACGAACATAACGGCCACGTATAGACAGTGGGACATAAAAGCAACGTCAACTTACGGAAATTACCGATAATCTTCAATAAAGCCTTGAAATCATATGTTGAGACATTCCATAAGCTCAGTTTTGAAACGTAACCACTTATTTGGTCAAAGACACAATGGGAATAAAATGGGATATGAAAAGGCCCAAACTGTCAAAACTTTCGCAACGCTACGACTCAGACTCAGCAGACTGAAACTGTTCAGCGTGTCTGTCGCAATATTTCATGACTCGAATCTTGGATGCCACTGTTCAATGTCACTTATTGATGAAATGCCATTCCACAGGCCTCGATGTCAGAGCTATTGAACCAGTTTCAGCGATCTTTCAGATTACTGTCTTTTGCACAATTTCTTGCAAATTTTCTTCAAATAGTCGCGAAGCAGTTCAATCGCACTTCGTTTGCATAAAACATCGGTATTTCGACAACGTAGTCGATAAATAATGACGTCAAGAATGAAAAGTTTTCATTTCCTGGCAGCTTGATTATCAGCTGTTAAGATACCACAAGAACTCAGCTATATTGCTGAGATGGCCGCGCAATGTTGCATAAGTAAAATTTTCGCTGTCGAGTAGTCTCTGAGAATGTCACCATAAATCATACACACACTGTGAGTAAAAAAATGGGCCACTTTACATTTGTTCGTAACTTTGACAAATGTTGGCCGATTTTCAAAATTCTTTCACTGTTGTATTCTCCATAAAATTTGCAACAAAACTCACAGCACGTTGCCCACCATACCTCAGATGTGTCGCTGCACTACCTTGCGAAATATAAGAGAACGAAACTGGCGAAATTCTGCTTCATTTAACACAGTATCTCTTCATTAATGTTCATAACATTAGCAATATGCAAAACGACATATGTATTATTGGAGTTAAATTAAATGCTCGAAAGGTATTCCTTTCACACAAATTCACTTGTAAAGACACTTGCGCCACTCATCAACTGCGTCATCTATTACGCTTTGCTTGAAACGATGCCAGACATCGATCAACCGCTGCTTCTGTTCATCGACATCAAGAACTTGATAGAACTCGCTGCTGCATTTCTCCCATATTTTTAATAATAAATAAAATAATAATACGACAATTTATATGGCGCCGTAACATGTCCGTAAAGTCACTACAAGGGTCAATCGGGTTCAGATCTGTGCTGATGGGTGGCAAAAGGTCCGGTAAAATGAACGCAGGTGTCTCGTTTCAGAAGGTTGATTGTCCCAGGGGCTCGGTGAGCAGGAACACTGGATTGCCGGAAGATAAAGAACTCGCCACAGATTTCATGCACATGCAGTAGCTTTTGAATTAGAAGCACCTTATGGCAGTATGCATCATTGAGCATTGATAAAAATCAGGTCTATTCCAGACCAACTTCGACACACCCATGGACACTGTTATCAACTTGGTGAAGGTCGAGCGTGTCTGCAAGAGACGCTCTGGTGTAACCTGTCTCTTTCTCGTCGCAGCCAGCGCATAGATGCACTTTTCTGAAGATTTTCGGTATGGCTGCATAAACCAGAAATGGTAACCATGGTAACCCACTGAACTGTAATTACATTAAAAACGTAACAATATTTATTTTTAGGTATGGTTTGTAAAAGCTGTAACCGAAAATAGTTGAATTTTAAATTTTAAGTTTCGCAAGGTAGTGGAGCGACACTGCTAAGGTGTGGTGGGCATCGAGGCATGAGCTCTGTTGCAAATTTTGTGAGAAATACAACAGTGAAAAAATTTTGAAAATCGGCCAACATTTGTCAACATTTTTTGACTCACAGTGTATATTGTCGAAAACTAGATTCGCCGACAGTAGGCGTACGGGTCTAACTTCGACCTCTGTGATGCAGTTGGCCCCAAAGCTACCCGATTCGGTAAGATAACGCAAAATAACGGCCATGATGTACGCTGTTCGAGATCATTCAAGGTCACCAATTTATATCATGTATTGTGCTATTTGGTCTTATGACCACAATATTGAAGAAACACTACTACTACTACTACTACTACTACTACTACTACTACTAATTTCGGTACCAATTAAAAGCGTTTTATGTGACTTCCTATCTTCGAATACTTAACTCCTATTTTGCACCGTTTCCGAGA
>Ga0049105_1001206_pt1 | contig 11010 bp, 9 predicted proteins | sample WorMetvaBAHAMAS1_FD_61260 | JGI IMG/M metagenome (GOLD analysis project Ga0049105, IMG submission 61260) | Worm MetaG Olavius vacuus BAHAMAS.1 | ecosystem: Host-associated > Annelida > Digestive system > Unclassified | place: Germany: Marburg | collected 2013-04-09 | reverse complement strand
CAAGTCTGAAACAAAACTTCAGGATTTTCGATCTCTTTTTTGTTCGTAGCGACTCAGCCGTAACACCTAGCGAGAAAAGTTCAATATACACTAATAGGAAGTCCACTACGCGCTTTCCAATGAGCCTAAGATCATGAATATCGTACGTTGTCCCTAAGTCCCCCAAGGGTGGCTCAAAAACGCAAAGTGTCCAAAATTTGAACAATAAGCTGCGATAACTCCGAAACGGCACGAGATAGGATGTCAGTAACTTACTTTTAATCACTAATAGGAAGTCGCATACGGGCTTTCGATTGGTACCGACAATGATAACCTTGAATAACCTTGAACGCCGTAATAGCCCTTATCGTGCGTTTTTTTAACCGAATTCGACAGCTTTTCAGGCCGATTATATCACAGTGGTTGAATAATGTCCGTAAAATATTGTCTCCCAGTTCCAGTCTTCCACTGCCAAAAGTATAACGCACCCTGCAGCGCGGTTTCTCTGCGATAGCTGAGCATCTTGTTAGCTATAACTCGCGAAAGCATTTTCGGATTTTCATAATATTTGGCAGGAATATTACTGAGAAAGTAAGCAATCAAAAGATGCGATATTTTCCACTTCACCTAATTAATGCTTCTGCACTACGTTGCGAAACTGAAAACATGGAAATTGTATCTTTTCACATAAATGTTTCATGTTGATTTGCCAAAGTCACGGTTTTATCCAGGCACCTTTGGGGGGAATCCCCCTCAAAGTTTCCAGTCTCCCCCTCTCCCCCCCCCCAAAAAAAAATTACCAGAGTCTAAAATTACGCTCCACATTCAAAACATTTTCTGCATATTCTGAGTACATTTTTGAAAAAAAAATTGCTCGCTTCGCTCGCGATTATGTAAATATGTAGTAGTACGTTTAGCATTTGTACCCATGCGGTTTATCTGCACTTGCTGGTGGCTGTTCCCAATCCGAACCTTGATATTCCTGTTGCCAAATAGTGAGTTTGCTGACCGTCGGGACCGTTAATATTTTATGGCCATGATGACCTTGAAGGTCAGGATGCCGGAACCCCGGTCTAACACCATGTCAAGATGGTCGAGGTAACTTCCATGCAATAAATAAACTCCATTGGATTAAATTCGCCTCTGATCGAATCTACACACTGATGGCGCTATAGGCCTGTATACATTGACAATTTGACATATTCGTAAGTCCACGAAGAAGAAGCCTGGTTTATCGTCCGTCCTGATTTGTGCTCAGCAGTTCTTACAGCTACATCAGAAGGGTGAAGTGCATGACCCAAATCATGATAAAATTCGGACACTTACCATATTATACTTTTTGTCGACTGTGACAATACAGTATACATTTACATTGATGCTACTTCAAACTTCGCCGTAATTGTTTTTTTTTCGAAACACATCAAATTTGCATAGTAGGCCTATGTGTATTGAGTTTGCAAAATAGACAGAATGGGGCAATTTTGCCGTTTCCATGGGACGCCCACAAGCTACAAGACTTTCAGCTTCAGGGGGCTTTGCCCCTGATCCTCCACCAGGGGCTCAGCCCCTGGACCCCGCTGGGGACTCTGCCCGCAAACCCCCATAATAGGCTCGCGCTTGGCGCTCGCCATGTGTCATCCCCAACTGATTTCCCCCCAAGTGTTGGGAGCTAGCTGGATAAAACACTGGTCAAAGTTGACGTGGGTGATCGAAAAGCCATAGCGCGTGACAAGAGTGCAAGTTGTACGTCTTGTTTAAAGCCGATGGCATGCAGTTCACCCGGCTGCAGTCGAACGTCTAAGGGCCACGCCACACGCCGCACACGGTCCAGCCGACGGTCATTTTTTTGCGATCAACAATGATGGGCCGTGTGGCGCGGCCCCACAACGGATGATCTGAGTTGGTTTCATGATCTGAAAATGCAAGCAGACTCCTCCACTGTATGGCGGGTGGACACAGATAAGCACTGCAGCAGATCTCCAGCGCTGGTATCAGTGGTATAGCTGTATAATATCATGAGGCAAACATGTAGACGTTCGTCGGTCTGTGCTTTACGAGTGCTCTTGTTTCTCTTAGCAACTTCACTTAATACCGATAGTATCTTACATGACAATTTCACTAAAGCTGTATGTTTAGATAAGGAAGAAACCATTAAATTTTGGAAGTCATGTATTTCGATCTAGAATTTTTAGCGAACGTGAACTCATCGTGCGTGGACGTCCGTCACATCGTCGACATGGACGTTAAAATCAGCCCAGCGATCATCAGCGGCGCAGAGAACGTCGGCAGTCGCTCCAGCAGATCGCTGGTCATCGAAGAACGACTGCGTCACGCTGCTGGAACCTGGACGGTAGACGACGACGGCGTTGAAACCGGCGCCGTGGACTAACGCCGCGACGACCTCGAACGTCGAGATAACAGGCAGCTCGATTCTCCGTGCGCGCAGCGTCGGCTCATGACCAATGTGGCCCCGGAACGCCATTCTCGCACTTCGGTCGGTCAGAGTCAACACTGAGTCAGGTGCGCCAGACAGTGGAACGCCTGCATTGTTTACGTCTCGGTCAATGAGCCGGCCACTGTCAACAGCTACTGAAACTGAAACTTCAGGGAAAATACATGTACCCGTCGTAGTCACGCCTTGGTCTGCTGTGCCGTGCAGACAGCGGCACAACCGCGATGTGCGTACAACGACCGTCAACACAGTCGCGCGCCGATCGAAGCTACATCAGCGTCATGCAACTTGGTCTATTCAACGCGCGATCGGTCGGCGAGAAATCCGCTGCCGTCCAGCAGTGGATCATCGACACGAGGCTTCTTTAGCTAGGCGGGGCTTATTTCAATTGTTATAACTCGTTAACTTTGTGTTTTGTCAGCTGGTCTTGAACTTGATAATGCTCACTGGAGTCCCATCATAGCTAATCATACTGTGAATGAGCAAATGAGTGTCGGGGATTTAAAGTATGTCGCTCGCGCCCCCTCACAGGCATGGGCGTAGATCACGGGGAGGGAAGAGGACAAGTCCCCCCAGAATTTGGAGCGGGTGACGCTAATGCAAATTGTCCCCCCCCCAGATTTTGTCATATAGGTACAAAATGCACTAAAATCCGTTTTCGGCCGGAGCTCTGCCCGGACCCCGCTGGGGGAGCCCACGACGCTCCCCCACACCCCTTAGTCGGCTGGAGAGGGGACACCCCTCCCCATCCCCCACCCCACTCGGCACGGACCCACCTTCGGCGCTCGCCATGCGTCCCCCCAGAAGTCCAGCCAGATCTACGCCAATGCTCACAGGTCACATGACCTGGTGTGAGCGCATCGGCCAGTCAGAATGAAGGTCGTCATAAAGAACGTATAACATAACGTAATCATACAAGTTATTCAAAACTGGTGGACGCGTTGATTACATGCAGTGGTGCAGGCAGCCATTATGCTCAGTAGGCATTTTCCTGAGGAACGTCAAGGTGGTCTTGTACTGATATAATAAGCGGACTACATTATTGATCAAACGATACCTCACAAGAGTTAAAGGTCGCAGCAACTCATTAGCATCAAAAGCGCCACAACTCGATAATGAATAGTTGTATACATTTTAAAGTTTCGAGAATCTCCTTTACAGGAAATGTAATACCTTGTCGTTCTTAATCCCAGGTAGTACGTGGTGTGAATTAACTCTTTCACAATGGCGTTCATCTCTTAAGTTGTCAACTTCCTCGTGGTAAACATGCTAAACAGGCTGTTCCATTTTTCTCTGCGACAAAGAATTTTGCAAGTAAGTCCGAAGTCGTTTCAGAACGGCGAGATCGTTCAGCTGTTCTGCACCCATCTCCTTCCCTTAGAAGTAGGTCCCCTTTATTCCAGCTAGGGGGTCTGGGGAGCATGGATGACAAACTGTAAGCTATTAGCTGGGTCGGGACATAGTCACAGGCAAAAACGATGTTGGCGCATTTTAGCCTTAAAATCGGACATCTGGATTCTGGTGGCAACAATTTTCCTAAAATCAACTGCCCAAATTTCAGCAGATTGGTATGGCGATATTTCAGATTGGTATGGCAGCCGCCATACCGCTACCGGCGCCACTGCCCCAGTTTAGCAGACAGATTTTTTATCCCGGTCAAAAGTCCTTGGTTTTATACAGAGATGACAATGGATAGCACAGACTCCGTTAGCATGGACTTTCGGATAACAGATGCCATTCCGGCCCGTCGAGAACCGAAGTACACCGGTTAACAGGAATGATGTGGCTTGGACTGGCGATATGGCACGTGGGAGGCATTTTTACTGCTACTGGCTGCTGCACATGGAGATGTCAGTGCACTAAGTTCACTACATGTAATGATGTAAGTAATTGGCAGGGGTGGTGGTGGCCGCTCCTGGCTGTAAAGTCTGCGGCTTGTGATGGAATGCTAATGTATGGGTTGTTGGTGCGGCAGTAGGGTCAAATTTCACACTCCGCGTAATACATGTACTAATAGACAAGTCTAATTATAGCTCCATGCTAGTAGACTTGAAAGACATCACTGACTTGAGTACTTTACTTCGAAAGAGTAACTGTTGACATTTACATGTATCGTATGGGTACTGGTGTTGCGTTTGCAAATACAGTGCGCATAATTAAATGTAGCGTAGCTTGGATTTTTCAGTTTTCGAATAACACGGACCTCGAATAACACGGACGTAATTGGGCGGTCCCCAGAAGTTCGTGTTAATTAAGTTTTACTGTATTTGTCACTACCATCATCAATTCATCACACATTTATTATGCACTCGGTGCACTATTTACAATACAAATATCCATCTCGTGCAGTATCAAGTGCAATTGACAATTTCTCTTGTCAGCTAACTCGCAGCAGAAGTCACTGATCGCTAGCATAACATTTTGCTTCGATCATTCAGTACCCATCAGCCTGCAACATATCACACAAAACTGACAATTAGAACAGAAGTTCAAGCAATAAAAACTTCCTTCATTTTTGGATGCACAATGTAGTTAAGCATGGCATTTGCTACAGGAATGTCCGTCTGTCCACCGCTCATGAGTCACACCTAAATGGTGCAAGATATCAAAATATGCTTTGTGCCGTACAATTGAAGGATATCTAGTTTCTTCGGGCCAAATTTCAGCCTGAATTTAGGCCAAATAAATGCGTTATAGGGCACCGCCTGTTGACAGCAAAAATCTGACAAATACTCCGCGATATATTGGAAACAATGTGAGACGGGATACAAGTTAGTATTATTCGTAAATCTCGCGTAGGTTTTTGATTGGTACTGAATGTGGTAACCTCAAATGACCATACATTGAGCAATCAGCAATAGCCGTTATTTTGTGCGATTTCACCCAAAACAGTAGCGTTTGGTGCCAACTACGTTAAACTATTGAAGCTAAACCTATCTGTGACAAAAATGTAGCCAAAATATTCTAGTTTTTGGCATTATATGAAAAATGACAGCAAACGCTTCTCTCCTCATTTTTCAACCCATCCCTATCAGGGCCCTGAAAGAACATTGTACATTTCTTGCCCGTGTGCAGCCCACTGTAGACTGCCAGAGATTATAATGTTTCAAAGAAGCTTTGCTATGGGCCTTAGACCACAGCAAGACTGTCACAGTAAGTAGTAAATGCACGTTCAAACAAAAATGTCCTCAGCTTGCGTCTGAAAGCTCTGTGGCCCATTAAATCCAGAAGCTCGCTAGGCAGTTAATTAGAGATTAAGCAATATCTTATTAAAAACTATGCAACCAAACATGGAGGACAAAACATGACACTGAACTTCAAGAATTGTAATTCTTACCACCAGATTTTGTGATTTCATTCGAGACATTTTGTAAGAGCACATCACAGCTACATGGTGCACAAGTCAGACAGCATCAATCACTAATCATTGAGTTTGTCATAACCCAATGCTCTGTTAAGATTGGGTTCATCATTTCTTGTGCAACCATATAGCTAAATATGAGTACTGTACAAACATTAATCTCTCTTTCTCTTTCAGATGGGGAAGACTACTTTTTACTGTAACTAGGGAACTTTTACCGAAAAAGAGCATAACAATCTATGCTCAGGATGATAACGCCGTGCTAAATCATGCATGTCCTTCCATCACATTTATGCATTATTTGACTAATTTCAATAATCTGTACACAAATTTATTTACTTTCAAGCAATGCCTTTGTATCACACTGTCTCTCCATCAACTGCTGATAGTGTCATCCATTCAGAAGCTGATAACACAACGACTGCAAAACATATTTCACGCAACTACAATGAAGCCACTCGGTGACTTTTTACACCACAATGCAGATAGCAGAAGCAAGCAGCAGTGGTGTATATGATGGTCAGCTAGGGGCGAAATATGTCTCCACTGTCTTGGACGTTCGCTGAACTATAAAATCATCACGCCATCAACACCAGCACTAAACTCACTCCGCAGTATCCGCACACTCATAATAACATACGCTATACATCGATATACAACAGAAAACATTACTTACTGGCCAAAAATAATAACAAAAACTAGATAAACATTACAGATTTCTCACTGCTTCCGTAAAGATTTTCAATATTCCTTGTACTGTAAAAGTGTAAACTGTTTCTCTAGCACATCTTTCTATCTTAATTACACTTTCAACTTGCTTGCAGCATATAGCACTGTGCCCATAATAAATGTTTTGAATGCTGAACCCTACAGCTACAATAACTACGCGTTTTCATGCAAGTTCATTACATAAATAATCCTACAAAACATACAGAAGCAGTATTTGATTAATCTGATCAATCTGCTCTGTTTTTATTTTGCCCTTTTATTTTTATTAATCGGAGTGGTATTTTCGAATGGTACAATGTTGTCAGTGTCAGACAAATCCGAGTCCATAAACAATGCACCCACACAGATCAACAAAAAAATAAAATTACATACTCTAGGGAAGTGCCGAAAAATTAGTCAACTAGCTAATACCATAAGTGCTGCATTACTTGTGTTCTTCTGTCACATTCAAGCATTACTGACTAAACTTTTCAACAATCTGCAGATAAAATTATTTACTTTCAAGTAACGACTTCATATCGTACCGTCTTTCCATCAACTGCTGAAAGTATCATCCATTCAGAAGCTGTCAACACAACAAATTTGCAAACTGTTTTTATATAACTACAATGAAGGCACTCGGCGAGTTTTCGTACCACAATGCAGACAGAGAAGCAAGCAGCAGTGATGTATATGATGGTCAGCTAGGGGCGAAATATGTCTCCACCGTCTAGGACGTTCGCTGAACTATAAAATCATCACACCATCAACATCACCAAACTCACTCTCCAATCTCCGCACACTTGGTAGTAACATATGCTGACATAATATACAGACATCATTACTTATTGGCCAAAAATGATATAGAAAATCACTTTCAGTGACTCTACATAAATATTACAGCACCAAATGACAGCTAGTAGCCTGACATCCATAAAAACAGATGTGCATAGTGCATCAGTTTACATGGCACTATCAATAAGAAATAGATGGATATACCCAATTTCTCTGTGGTTCCACAAAGATTTTCAGTATTCCACTATTCCTTAGCTTGAAACTATCGTTAAAATTTCTCCCGCATACCTTTATCTTAATTATGCCTCCGACCTGCTTGCAAATGTTTGGTATGATTCAACCCTACAGTCACACTAAGTGTTTTCATGAAATAATCCTACTAAGCATACAGAAACAGTACTGTGACAATGTCATCCGTGCACATTAACATGTAAATGTCTGTAAAAAACTTACTGTGGTTCTGTCTGTCAGGCATGCTGATGTTTGTCATTCACACAGTGATTCTATATGCACGTGTCAGGTGATCGCCATATGCAGCAAGACATCAGCATATGATGAGTGGGCAACGATGCAGGCTAAGACGTGTCATCATGTTTACTCGGTGGTCAAGAAGACATCATGCAGATTCTGATCTGTCACTCCTTTTCAACGACAACTGCAAGCCAGTGACACTGCACCAGTGCAAATAATCTACAAAATAAATATCTGTAATTTTTCCTGTCATTGAAAAGCTATACCATTAACGGCGATCAAAACAACCAGCTAAAAACAAATACTAACACGAGACTGTGCTTGTCGTATCACATTACGCACATGTTCACTCACTGTGTGGACAGAAAGAAACAGTAAAATAAGTTTCGAGTTACTGTGCAGTGTGCAGCAAGAGCAATAAAAAACAAACAAACAAATCGCCCAACATAAAAAAGACTAAGAGATAGGCCTATCAAAGCTGCCTTCCAACACAATTCTGTGCAAAACTCTATATATTACATCAGCAGACTTTAAAATCTTTGTACATTATGTGATTTAATTTCAGGTTGCTTATAAAACCACATCAGTGCACAAGTCAGAGAAAGTCAATCACTAATCACCGAGCTTGTCATAACCCAATGCTCTGAAGTGTGCTTCATCATTCTTTGTGCAACAGTATTGGTATAAACACAGACCTATCTATCCAATTTCAATTCTTCTAGCTACAGACATGCCATACATTTTGTTGTAACAGACTCTTTCCAGTAAACATCATAATAAACCATGCTGCATTTACACAATTCATACTGTGTGATGCTATTTCAACAGCATACGTGCTGCATTATGCACGTTCTTCTGTGACATTCATGAATGCATGACTGCCTAACTTTCTTTTAAAAACTGGCATAAAAAATTATTTACTTTTAATAAATGTCTTCGTATCTTTCTGTCCCAGATGTCTCTCGCCATCAACTGAGTGTCATCCATTCAGAAGCTGTCAACAGCAAATCTGCAATAACTGTCTTCATATAACTACAGTGAAACCACTTAGTAAGTTTTCACACCACAATGCAGAAAAAGAAAGCAAGCAGCAGTGGTGTATACGACGGTCAGCTCGGGGCGAAATATATCTCCACTGTCTAGGACCTTCTCTGAACTATACAATCATCATGCCTTCAACACCATCACCAAACTCACTCCACAGTATTTGCACATTTCTTGATAATATATGCCAGTACATAACTAATCAACAGCGTATCCAGATTCCAGATCAAGCTCAGACTGACTGTACATCGATGTCTGCAGGGCAATGCTCCTCAGTACTTTGTGGTCTGCTGCAAGTCTATGACCGATGTTACCAGTCACCAGTGGTTCTGTTTGGCAACTGAATGATTTTACACATGTGAAATGCATATAACAGTAAACCCCATACAATGACACAACAGCCTGGCTCAGAGATCTTGGTGGTATAGTCGTCATGAATCGGAGTAGCAAATACAGTACTCATCACAGCCAGGGTGTATCAGACTTCACTGAAGCCATCAAGGTTGAAGACAGCACTTGAGTTCTGAGACAGGATTACACCATCTACTTTCGTCACTTGCCTGCCCTGAAAAAATATTTCTCTAAATACAGGAGACTGGGTAAAAACTCTGGGCAAGTTTCTCACACCCATGTGCCTCTGTCACCAAGCAGTATAACTTGGTACCGGCGAAAGCTGGGGAGTAAACAGACACGCCACGCGACACACTAGCCCCGTATTCATGGCCTCGCAGTGTAAGCTGGTGTCTGGCTGAGGGCTATAGGAAATGGAGATCAGCGCCGCCCCATGGGCCCATGTGGCTTGGGAAGGACTTTACTTTTACTTTACTTTAAATACAAAAGACAATAGCAAGCACACATCGAACACATTAAAAACTGAACCTGAGACTATATATAGTCCAAGTTCGAACAAATGAAGTTTTGACACCTCGTCAAAAGAGTCGACAGACACAGAAAATAGTTCGCAGTTACCAAGTTCAGTTATTTATAATTGGTCTGTGATGTTTCCTACGTAGATTTTCGTAGCAAATGACTTGAAAAAAAACGATAGGATTAACAAGATGGGATCGAAAGTTCAAGAGAACAAAAGTTCCAAAGAGCGAAAAGCACCCTAGAAAATTCATTCCCAGGGGCAAAGGTTCCAGTGACCTATTGCAACTTTCACTTCAGGGAGCGAATTGGCCTGGGAAAGAAAAGGCTGTGATTCATTAGAACAACGCTTATTCAAGCAGTCACGCACTACCAACAATATATGATTACACTGTACGATAAAGGACAAAGCATGGAGTACAGTCGATGCGGGCGGAGCAAATCAACTGCATACATTAGCAGGGAACCAAAATTCCAGGGAGCGAATGCTCTTGAGAACGAAGTTTCCAGGCCAATTCACTAAGGGGAGCGAATGTTCCCGGGAGCAAATTGGCCCAGAAGCAAAAAGGCTCAGTACCGGAGCCGACACATGGTATAAGACTTTTAACAGCTAAGACTGAAATACACATGAACTGCATATAATGGAACACCCCATACAATGACATGACACCCTGGCTCAGAGATCTTGGTGGTACAGAGTCGTCATGAATCGGAGTAGCAAATAAAGTACTCATCACAGCCAGGGTGTACCAGACTTCACTGAAGCTAGCAATGTTGAAGACACAGCTGGCATGAGAAGGCACAGGCTTAATGGCCACATAATGCCCGATGTCACTGAAAGTTCCACCGACCCACCGGCCGACCGGCCGGTGTGGCACGGCCGGTCGGCCGGTGTGGAGGAGGGAGCATTGAAGCGACACGACACGTGTGCACTACAGAGACGGCTGGCTGCGGGTTGGTTGTGGAGCATAATTACGTAATTATCCACACTGAGGGCGAGCGCGGCACATAGTTCAAAGGCTACAGGGAATTGCCGAATGAAAGAAATGTAAAGTATGCTTATTAAGCCGGCCGCACATATAAAATAAAATAAAATAAAATAAAATAAATGCTGCAATAAAATAAAATAAAATACCCTGCAATCCCATTTATTTATTGCAGGCGTCCGCACACGTGCAATAAAATACCCTGCAACAGAGTGAGTGGGTGTGGATTATGCTAATTTCTGACGCCGTAGCCCGTAGGCTACGTGACGTCAGTAATCTAAGTACGTCTCACGTGCGTGAAAATGTCTGACAATTCTGATGATGATTTGTGTGCTGTAGCAGCTGCA
>Ga0049105_1001205_pt1 | contig 11011 bp, 9 predicted proteins | sample WorMetvaBAHAMAS1_FD_61260 | JGI IMG/M metagenome (GOLD analysis project Ga0049105, IMG submission 61260) | Worm MetaG Olavius vacuus BAHAMAS.1 | ecosystem: Host-associated > Annelida > Digestive system > Unclassified | place: Germany: Marburg | collected 2013-04-09 | reverse complement strand
TCCGTGAAATTCGCGGAAGATAAGGTGCTCACTTTCTTTATTCTCCGTGAAAAATGCTAAAATAGTGCAACCCTGAGTCTTAACTTAAATCCTAACCCTAATTTCCAGTGCAGGTTGATCTGATAAATCTGAGCGGTATTCTCGAACGGTACATTGTTTTCAAAACATCCGGTTGAATAAAAGAACGCACCCAAACGAGCACCGAAATGAGTGGCGGCTAATGGGTGGCGGCCAGCAGATCTATGCTACGAATGCCCGTGCATAAATTAGGCAACTGGCTAATGCACTGTCAGCATTGCTTAGCATTTTACTATATACCTACATTAAGTACATTATGCACACACGTCAGATTACATATGTATGTTACTGACCAGTCAGTCGGCTTAATTCAAATTGCTTTGAATGTTACCAACAACTAAATAGGGCGTGTACGTTATTTAATATATGTCTCTATGCGTCACTATGTTTTAACTACTTCTGGTGACATCGTCGTATGTTTTCATATGGCAGTGTGTTTGAGCTGTTAATTTGTTATAGGGCGAATTATACCCAAGGGAAAATGAAGTTATCCCGCAAGTCAGACGTGGCGGATGACCGGGTTTTGAAGCTTTTGTATGATGCTGACTTACGTTATGTTGAATCCTCAGAGCGATGTCACCGGAAATACAAGAATGGTAGCATAAAAGTAGATCTAGGATAAATAATCTTTATTTACTTACACGCCGTATTACCTAAATTTTGACATCAGTATGTGTCAGTCGACGAATAAAAGCCAGCCATTTTCTTACTGTCATTTCCTGAGCAAACTGTAGCCATCACAGGTGGATACAATGTTGAGTACAGAGAACATTCCTCATTTCGATGGTAAATATCATCCATAAACCATCTACTCTGTGCCTTTGTATCCACAATCTGACACTTTAAAAATACTGTTATAAACAATTTACTGTATATACTACTGTATATATTTTCTGATTCATGCCTACGTACAAACAGTGAATAAAAATTGTTGCACTTCATAAAAAAGATTCTTTACCAAAGTTTATCGGGCAGTGAAGACGTGTGAGTGTTTTGCGGTGCATGTGATGAAGCGAGTCGTTGCAGTCGGCGAGAATTTAGAACAAACACGTTGCGTTTCATTCGAATATGCACCAGTATGTCATGTGACAGGCCACCAATTGTCTCTGCTCTCTGCAGCATATCTAGCACCAACACCGACAAAGTTCTCTGTAAATGTTCTGTCACATTCATAAGTTTTTATTAAAGTTTTCAACAAATATTCCACACACAATTACGGTTTGTAAATGCAATTGAATGTATTATTTACAGGAAATATTCGCAAATAAAAACTCTGTCAGAAAACAGAAATGTTAATCTTATAAATACAACAATAGTACAAAAAACATTAGTTGTTTTCGTTTTTGTTACTTTAACTTTTTATTCTGATATGTGTTAACATAAGCTTGCTACATAAGCTGACATGTAGCAAGCTTATGTTAACACATATCAGAATAAAAAGTTAAGGTAACAAAAACGAAAACAACTGATGTTTTTTTGCAATATTGTTGTATGTATAAAATTAAGATTTATGTTTTCTGACAATAAATTCTCATATGCTGGTATATATCATTACATGCTGGTATTCCACGTGAAGCAGCAGTTAGAAATGTGCAGGCATATACTAACCAATGGCATGTTGACATTCAGTGACTGCTTGACTTATGTTACCACAATGCTCAGAGTTGGCACTTGTTTCAGCCAAAGTTTCGACGTCCATCAACAGCTGTTTACAGCAGTCATCTGCAAAATACCCATTTACTGCCGTCACTTGTGAAACATGCTTTGACCTTAAAAGACACATTAAAAGTACCTCATATTAAACAGACATTTCATAGAAACCTGGTCCAAAGATGCACAATGGAATTGTTACATCTTCGAAAACGTTTGGAATTTAAGAACAGAAGTAGGTGACTGAGGATAATGACACGAAATAAATAGACAGTCACAGTTTGAAAGTAGGTATTGTAAAACATTCGTAAAACTTCATAAAAGTAACACTTTGAAGTTTCTCATCATCCACAGCCAAGGCAATAGGCCCTGCCCTCACCGAGTATAAAAGCAGTTTATAACTTACTTCCATACTGGTTTCTTCAAATTACATTACATTTTGACTTTGCTTGCTTAATGATTGTGTATGGGACGGACAAAACTGTCGACACAAGATATATACTGGTGAAATAACTGCTAGCAGGCTATTATATAGTTCATTATCATTGTTCACGCGAAATGTGCATGGCATGGATCTATCTCACTATTTCCTTTTGTAAGTCTAGCATGTTTTGTTTATTTGTCACTCAGGCAACTTTCAGTGCATTGTGTGCCTTGTTGTCCAGTCTTTTGACAAATAAAAATGATGATGATATGCAGTGGGCTGTTTGTAGTCATTTTATGAGTTTCATCACTTCAGTCATAACAACAAAAGAGTCAAAACAGTTGAAAGAGTGTAGCTGATGAATCATTTCTTAAAGAAATGCAAAAATACATCAGAACTGCACCAACCAGAATTAGCTGCTAAGGGAAGACACTCTTGATTGTGACAGCTCGAGATTTCAGGCTGATACGGGGAAGATCGAGAAGAAGATTCGGCTGTCTTTCGCCTGGTCAGAGTCCCGTAGAGTTGTTCTGACACCAAACGATTGCTCTGAACTACATCTGGTGCAACTTGTAATGCACTGCTGGAAGATTTGTTGGAGAGACTGGAGGTCCTGGGTGGAACTGGACCTGGAATGTGTTTTACTGGTGGAGCCGGTTCGATGGTGGATTGGTCCACTGATAAAACACTGGTTGCTGAACCAGAGCTTGACCGTTCGCCAGACCAGAAGTCCGTTACTGAACCCAGCGAAGTTAATGACGACTCGACTGAAAGACCACTCGACGTTGAACTGGCACTGTTACGATCCCCACTAAATCCGGAATCGTCGTCTACTTCGGTTTCCATTTTACCACTAAACTCTTGGTAGAGATCCTCAGTGACATTTGGTCGACACTGGCCATGTTGCTGAGCCTCATGACTGCCGTTGTTCACACCACCGCCCACGCCACCAATGTTTGTTACATAATTCAGTCTGTGTGATGTCGGCAGTGCACTGCGTTTCTTCTCTGGAAACTGTTTGTGAAACTGCCTGCATTTCAACACACTTTCCACCACCCTCCGGTCGATGTAGTTCCGCACGGTATCATCTTCACCATTCTGCAGCCACTGTTCAAGGTCACTGAAACTTCGAGTGTGCAACTTCGTTGCTGCATCTTTGGCAGACATCTCACATTTACTTCCAGTCATCGGCGTCCGACTCTTTGACAGTCCACAATGTTTATTCCACTTATAGTTGTTTTTATCAACCACCAGTCCGTTGTGAGACATACTGGGCAGCAACTCTTGACTAGCATCTTGGGATGTACACTTTCCAAGTGCAGAAATGCAGCTACTGTCCCTGACTTGGGAGACACTGGAACTGCCAGTAACAGCAGCAAGGTAGCTAGGCTGGCGAGACTGCTCAAAGCTACCGACACCGAGGTATGCAGATCGTGACTTGAAACTACCGGTACTGTCATGAGTTATACTACCAGTGGAACCATCAGCATTCGACATAGCTGTAACAAAACATACATTCACCATAGAGTTATGTGCAAAAGAAGCATTGTGGAAGACAATAACTGTGCAAACCTGCTCTGATATCACAACTTTGTTATTCATTCACTGACATGCTGGAGGAGACTCGACTGAAATTTACAAACATTAAACCTATCACCTCACTGTGTTACTATAAGTGGGTCTCCTGTTTTCATTTCATCTCTAAGCACAGAATATGTCAAGGTTGTCCCCAAAAATTGTGAATAGTACAAAGACAATGCATAAGTTGTGGTGAGTTGGACACTCTACTGCTCAGTCTGCTAACTGTGTGAATGCAACATTCAACTGGTACAAGTTCAATCAATTTCTATTTGTTTACTTGTTATGCCAAAGCAGCTTAATACAACACATATAAAGCAGAGAAACTAAAAATACCACAAAACTACTACAAATGCTAAAACCTAAAAAAAACTTATTACATAATCATTTCAGAAAAACATCAACATCACGACGATATAACTGTGTTACTGAAAGCTGTCCATATGCAATACCAATGCAGCTAGCAGACAACTTCAAACGATGGATATCATACTTGGTCACTATTGAGAGAATATTGTTAATACTGATGTTTTGCTAGTCATTTCTGCTGTTGCCTTCAGACTGACAGCACTTGATACACTCCATTCAGCCATGCTGTTGATAGATCTACTGTGTACAGTGTGTGTGCTGAACAATACGAAAATAACTTCAACTGCAGCATGCAAGTTGTTGCGACATGTGCCATAATGCCATAAAGATGAACAGTAGCTAATGCAATAACGCTCAGTCTGTGATGCATAATGACTCCCAATGCCAGACTTATGCTTATCACTGTTAACTTTCCAGTTGCTCAGCATCACCAACACGTGACCAATACCGTACTATGCTGCTTGGTGAGACAGGCACCTGTGTATGAACAATTTGTCCAGAGTCGCTATGTGATAATCGGACGGCCGGAATTCACACCTGCAACCTGTTGCCCACAGTCCAATGTCCTTACTCTTTACTCCATTATGCAACCTCTGCTATTGAAGACATTATATTATCTTGCATTTACCCTCACATAATTACATGTACTTCAAATATTACTTGCACATGAAATTTTCTCATCTGCATACCTTTTCTGTTTGCAGAAAACTTTGACCGTTCCCTGCCGGTATTAGTAGGCTCAATGTCTTTGATAGAGATTCTTGTCAAAAGATCATTCGACTCGGGAGAAGGAACATCATCGTGATCAGCATAGACAAGCAGCAGTGGCAGACAATGACCACGAGAGATCTTGTTTATCACCTGCTCCCAGTCAGGACCCACCTGCATTACGGTATACAGGTAACAATATTAACACCTGTCTAAAGCGAACACCTACACGTAAACTCTACATACACTGCCGGTAGACACCATATGAGGCACTGCAGTCACTAGGTGGAAGATCTGGACAGGACAATAAATCTGCTGAGAGGATTTGAAAGAGTATAACAGGAGCACTTGGAGAGGTGAATCCGATCTGGATCGGCAATCCACATCCAGACTCCAGATCCGGATGACTTCCAAGATTTAATGAGGACTTCCCTGCCAAAAGATACATTTATATTTATAAGAAAATTTTTCCAGAAACACGAGCCAAATTGTGCAAAAAATGCAACGTTGAAGAATGCTTCCAAAAATTCCTGGATCTGGATCCAGACATGGATGACCTCCAAAATTTAACCAGTTCTTCTTTGTCCACAGGTTCATCTTTGGTAGAATTTTCACGAAGACCTAATCACCATCACCATTCGGAATAGTGGCATTCGGAATAGCGACCAGTACCCTAATTCAATAAGGAAAATGTCTCTTGATATTGTGCACTCTCATGTTTAAGGACTCAGACAGGCTCACATGTAAAGAGAGACTTCCTGAACATCGGAACAGTTTTGGTGATATGCTGTTCCAAACACCACCAGCAACCACTATGATAGCAGCCGGAACACCGGAAACAGAGTCCCAGTTTACCAGATGCAAGTCTTAACCACTCAGCCACTTGAACATCGTTACAAAAGCATGTACAATGCTAGCAGTATTTTAGTGTGATTTAACAAGCTGGGATGCACAAGTTCGGAACAAACGGAAAAGACAAGTCACCAGTGCAACTGGCTAACCCAGGTTCACGTGCGAATGGCCACTGTGTGTATGTGTCTGTGACAAGAGATGCAATCTACCTCCTGGACATAACTGTCGTCCACACAGACCCACATTCTTCTCTTGGCATGATACAGGAACACTGAGTAGTGTGCACCATAGTAGTACAGAACAGCAACGAGACTGAGCGCTGGCCGACGAACTGTCTCTTGTGGTGCTTCATCAAACAACTGTCAAACACAGCAGTCAACTGACAAATTAATACTTCAGTTAACGCACAGAAAGTGAATAACAGCAGCTTCCAGAATACAGTTAAATTAACTAAAATACAAATCATGCAAACCTACTGCCTCTTTCTACTTACCAACTTCACTACTGTGACAGCAATTTAACTGCTTATGCTAATCACTTTCCAACATGTTGCTACAACCACAGTAGTACTATTTCTGCAATTATTAAAATGACAATATAAGTAAAAGTTGAAAGAATACTGAAATAACTTAATTTATACGAAAAATGATGCTGGTAATTTCCAGTCTGCAGCAGACATCTATTTTGTTTAAGTCGGGTGTAATAGCAGTGTAAAGAATAAAACTTACACAGGAGATCTGTATGCTGCAGTCAACAGACTGCATTACAGATGTGACAAGACTTTCATCGGGCTTGGCAGAATCCCAGATCAGTCCAATTGTCACCACGTCCGGTGACGATTTCAGCGATCGTTTCATACGTGCAGTGTGACCATGCTTTGACTTCTGTGCATAACCACAACAACGAAACTAGTCAACACATTACTGTTCTATTCTCTGCAAGAAATTACTAAGACTAGTGCCTGAGCAACATGCTACAATTGCACGAAATATGTATTAGAAAATAAATGTCCTGGTTTAGCATGGAGTTTTAGCTTGTATGTCAAGAATTTTAGTCACAAATTACGGTGTAGCATCAACAAAACACAAAAATAAAATACTTGAAATTCCCTGGTAACAAAAACTCTAAAGATTCTTCTTCCCAAAAAAATGACGAGTTAACCCGTTCTCAAGTATTCTAAGTTTTAAGTTTAGGAGCTGGTGTTGTGTGGTAGACCTACTAATAATGGCAGAGTGTTAAACTTTCACTGCCCAATGCATATGTCACAATTCTCAGCCAGAGAGGCAGACTACTTAGACATGGAAGACACAGTGGTAAATAGCAAATGAAGCAGATTAATAAATTATAAATATGTAGGTTATGTTGATTTTCCAGAACAATGGACAGTGGTGGGCAAGCAGAGAGGGAGTGATTTACGTCTTCAATGAATGTCGGTCGTGATTCACCTGAGTTGTCATGGAATATATCACAACATAAAACCAGTGTGCAAAATCAGGGGTTAGACCTTCAAAAGTATGTGCAAACTTGTAATATTTGGGTCTCACAAACTATTTGCTCTGTTATTATGTTAGTTAGATATACTGTAAATGAGCTGTGCCTCTTCGTCATTGTAATTTAGTCTTTAATTTATTCAATTAATGTTTATTTTATGTTGTTGCTAAGTTTTCACATGTTTAACAGTTCTTAGCAACGAAACAGAATTTCTCCGTTTGTTTGATGTGTTAACATTAGTAATTAACACCAAATGCAGCTGAGTGCCAGTAACAGAACATCTTACCGGACAATCACCAGCTCCCATGTCACTCAGCGCACATTTCAGCAGTAAACTGAAGTCACTAGGCGGCTTGGCATACACGTCGCTGACTGCGTACCGTAAGTGTTGTTTCTGCGCAGACGCTTCACTGCACAAAGAGACAGCAAGCACTATAATGACTATATGACATCACTGATGTCTGCAGATCATATCATGATTGACAGTCATCATGTAATCACCACAGATAGGATATGATACCTAATGTGCATTCAAATACACAGTGGAAGTCAGCTTAGTAGCCAAACTGGTTGTAATAAACAGCTCATATGTTGCCGAGATGGCTGCGCCATGTTGCGCATGCCACTTCCTATTAGTAAATAATACTAACATATATGCACTGTTTCCAAGTTACTGTATCGTATTAGTCAAATGCTCGCTTTCAAGCGGGCGAGGCGCTTATGTTTAATGCGCTCTTTCTCAGTAAGCTCTGAGAATATAACCATAAATCATATATTGACAAAAACTAGATTCTTTGCACTACACTTCTGTTGCAGAAGTATGCATCTAACTTTAACCACTTTGACATAATTGGCCCCCAGATCTACAGAAATCGCAAAATAATGCAAAATTATGCCATTCAAGGTCATCGAAGTCACCACTTTCGGTAATAACGGAAAGCCTGTATGTGACTTCCTACTGGTGAATAATAATAATAATAATAATAATAATCTTTGTTTAATAATGGTTAAAACAAACTGCTCAATCTTACACAAGGTATACAACATACAACAGTCTGCCATGCAGGGCAGCAATGACACGACACACAGTGACACAGACTGTCACGCAGGACAGCAGCGACACGACACAGCCCAGAGAGTATAGGCTGCAGAAACAGACAGCGCCAAGGTTTTGCCAACATCCAATCAGGTGGGCCTTTACCTCGCAAGCATTCACTGGATGGTGCCACCTGAGCACACATCCGATAAACAGGCCTACAACTCATTTATTGACCCCCGGAAGGATGAAAGGCTGAGTTGGCCTGATTGGCTGACCTGTAGCGGACGGTTTACCCACATAATGGTCACCTGTCAGCTGCAGATCGAGTGCAGAACGGGGTCAGTTCGCCAGCCAAAGACCGGCGTTCCGCCAACTGTGCTACGCAACCAACCAATAGTAAATAATATAATCAACAGCAGTTACTTACACTAGTGCCGAGGCAGACACATAGCAGACCATTTGTACACTGGTCACTGGAGCCGATACCGCAGCACAAGAATTGCACACTCGCTACAACAGCACAACTGATTTGTTACAATATAACGTTCAGTGCATTATAAATGCTTCTAAAACCATTTCAGACCGACGATATCAATCACGTAATGCTTGATGTTGTTTTATCAAGCCCCAACAATCCTCAATATGTGGCAGACTTTTGACCTGTTTGATGTGTCCTCGGATAAGCTTTACAAACATGCCCGTTAAACACAAGCTTAAAACAGCAAGTATATCTCACTGAAAGAGCTAACACTGGATACTCAGCACAACGTGAAGAGCAGCTACTGTAACTGGCAGCCACATAAACTTTGGAACCGTGCTGAGCTTGATATTTGACCGTCTGACTGCTAAAGCTGATTGCTGATGTATGAAGTTCAACTGACTGTCCATCAGCTGCTCTAATCTTCATATCAGCAGTGGTCAGTGTAATGGGACGCAAGGAAACGCCGTTCGCCCACCTTCAATTTATGGCTCAAAGCGTTCCCCCACCTCAGATTGTTATAATGCTAGGGAAATGCACACGACCATTGTCAGGGGCCCAAACCTGAATGTAGCGTTCCCCCACCTCTAATTTCGCACTTTAACCAGTGCATGCCAGTTTTGAGCTTTCCACACTTTCGTTCTTGAGCTGGGGCAGGCATGGGACGGACAGACAGACAGACAGACTGGGTGTATCACAGAAGGAGGGCCGCCTAACAACAGTATCATCATCATCATCATTATCATTTTCCTTTACTAAAAGCTGATATACACAAATTAATACATGAAATAAGTAGGCACAGACTGTCCAGCACATAGGTACATAAGTTTAATAACAATTTTTGGATATCATCTGTCTGTATAATTCTCTTTCGTTTGGCTCCGTATGACAGTATGGTCTTTGCAACTAGTCTATTGGCTTAGGATTCGTTTTTTTTTCACAGAACAGTTTATCTCCGGTTCTGTTTGCAGAGCACAGTCTGGCAGATACGTTTGTCTGGTATTGCTATGGACATCTAGAGCAAGAACCGAACTAGACTTTAGCCCGCAGCAGGTTTACACGGCAGAAAGTTGACGCTGGCGTAGACATTAACCACAGCTCCGATATACACACACTGAGTCATGGCCAGTGCCAGCACTCGTACAAAGGGCGCTATCGCCGATCGCCATTAAAACACTGAGAACTACAGTGATTATTGCCTTGACTTAGGACACAGTTACATACTGCAGTGATTCATAGTAGAGCACTGGACTGGTGCCTGGCGGGTTATGCCAGCAGGTGCTACGCACGCGGCAGTGCCTAGCTAGCCGCCATGGCAATGGCATCGCAGTGTTGATATGGGACCCGAGATATGTAAACTGAGACGACGCCCAACCAGCCAGCACCGCAGCAGCTGCAGCCCGTCTGCCTCCCACCATCATCTCACGTTATCAGTCAGTCAGAGGCCCAGTACTTGACCCGGCCGACCCGACCAGGCAATGCAGCACAGGACCACGTACGTACAGAGTACAAACAGATACTCATACATTCAGACACAGGCGCAGTCGCAGTCGAACGCAAAGCTGTTACAATGTAGTATACACAATAATACTGACTGTGTCTGTGTACAAGACTACCATAGACGTCATTAGAGAGATCTCAAGGGTAGGGGAAGTGGCAAAGGGAGGAGAGGTAAGGGGCTTGGAATGAGAGGGGAAACGGCCACTAGTGTGCAGTGAGCTGGCCTCTATCTGGACAGATAACAAATTAACAGACCACGCAACAGGACTAGGATATTTTTGCACATTGACAAGCTGTTGATTCACACCAGGTTGTCTGCTTGCAATTTATGCACTCAACAATTTTCTACTTTACAGCAATGATTTCAAGAGCAGTGATTTCAATCTCTCATGAAGACACTGACTGTGACCACTCACCTATACCAACTGTGTGACGGTATACGATACGACAGTATATGTATATATGCTCCAAAAATGATGCGTAGCCAAAACAGCGAATTAACGAAAAAAAACATGTACTAAAAATAAGCTAGATATACCAGAAAGAGAACGCTTTTAGCCAACGACGTCTTCATAGTGTTAAAAAGGCGTGGGTGACCGTACACAGCTGGTAGAACGGCAAACGCAGAATAAGGACTATTATTACAGCACAGATTTAGACCTAAAGGGGCAAAAGTGAGACAAGATGTACAGAGCTGAACAACAGTCTAAAATTATAGCAGACAGAGGTCTGGACCCTCTGAGGGAGCGCCTGGTGATCCCAAGCGAAAGCCCCGGACGCCAAGGCAACCTGCGAGCATAGGTTTTTCCTTTTTCCAAAATCCTGTAGCCTAATGGTTTTTTTT
>Ga0049105_1001204_pt1 | contig 11015 bp, 10 predicted proteins | sample WorMetvaBAHAMAS1_FD_61260 | JGI IMG/M metagenome (GOLD analysis project Ga0049105, IMG submission 61260) | Worm MetaG Olavius vacuus BAHAMAS.1 | ecosystem: Host-associated > Annelida > Digestive system > Unclassified | place: Germany: Marburg | collected 2013-04-09 | reverse complement strand
ATAATGCCTAACAAATGTACTGAAATCGGCTTCCGAAGTCCTGTAAAATGTCCTGTATTTTCTTTCAACATGTCCTGCAAAATGTCCTGTATTTTTGTTGGTCTCTGCTGGGATCACTGTCATCAGTCGTTCATACTTTCATTCCAGCCTTAAGACTTACCTGTTCTTCAAGTTCTTTCCACCGTAGACTTTTTCTTACCTACTGGATTAATTTCGTGAATTGTCTGACCATTTAATGGTCTTTTTTTGCAAAATGTTTTTTTGTATTAGTTATTATCATTTGGCTGGTTACTTTAATGTCGTGAGTCAGACTAAGCTGCTTCTCTCAGCTTTTGATGCACATTAAATTCCCATGTATCATCATATCATACGTGTGTTTTATACAGACTTATTGATTCATGTATAACTTTTAATAAACGTGATGATGATGATGATGATCATAATTGTATTATATCATAGTGACATTGTGTGAGTACTGTAACTCTGATGTGTGTAGGAACAAGGTGCACATATCTACCAGACATGTCCGTCTGCTAATTACTTTGACTGCAAGGCCATGGCAATTGGAGCACGGTCTCAGTCAGCTCGAACTTACCTCGAGAAAAATCTTGATAAATTTTCTCCTTGTATGTAAAACTTTGTCGTTGTTAATATAAATTAAATTATGCCCAAGCATTAGCCTAGCAATGTCAGATAATATGGAGTTCAAATTACGACTGTTGTATAAGTAGCTCATTAATTTAGAAAAATGTATATTTGCTGTTATTATGTAATAAGTTTAATATATAGGGGGGCAATAAAAGTAGCTCCTTAATATTTATTGCAGTTTTCTCAGGATTGGTGTGCAATTCCATGGCAAAATTTATACACTTATGTGGTCATCGTATACGTACATGTCGGACTGTCGGTATTAACAACATTTAATTATTGTACACTGTTTTAAAGTTACCAGCATTGCAGCGTTGCCACCTAGCAATTTTAGCATACTCAACAACATTCGAGAAAATACACAGTGAATAATGTCATTCAAATGACAGCAACAAGTGGTCATACTTCTACAGTTCACTGAGAATGTTTGTATTGCCCCCCTTAGCTTTAAAACAAGCCTTCGGTCACTTTGGAAACTTCTTTACAGCTTTGTCAATCTGTCCCTGAGGCAGGCTGTCCCAGGTCATCTGCAGTGTTTCCTGCAGTTCAACGATCGTCTTCGTCTTTGGATGCCACTTATTGTGATAGCCTCCAACGTTGCCCACAGCCATGGTATAACAAGGGGGTTTAGGTCCGGTGAATTTGGAGTCTACTGGTCTTTGATAAGATAAGCTGAACATTTGTTTCAGAGCAAGTTCATACTACGAGCTTAGAAATAACGAAAAAGAGCCATGGCATGCTCCAGTCACTTCTGCTTTATCGCATCCATCAAATCTTAAATGTGTTTTACAGAAATTATCAAAATTAACCACAGAGCTATTAAGCATGTCATTGTTCATGAAATTTTCATCACTGTTGAGGTCATTAAAAGTAAACTGATAATCGTCATTTTGAAAAAAAAACATAAGTGTTTTCGCTCGCGTGTTTTTGTGCAAAATTTTTTTAATGTGCTAGAAATTGCTAGTGGCAGTGCTGTGATGCTGATAATTTCAGGACTGTTTTCAACTAGTTAATTATGTTAATACCAGTATGTACATATATGCCGTCTACGTAAGTATGAAATTTCACATTAAAATTCCAAGCCGTTGCTTAGAAAATTGCTAAAAACTCTGGGGGAGAATACTTTTTTATGCTACACCCTGTACATTATGTTTACTTATTTGCTATTTCGGCTAAGACTTATCGAGAAAGTTCTTGTTATGGAAGTCTTGCACGCCCTGGGGATTGTAACAGATTAACAAAATGTGTGGGTGATTAACAGTTACTGTTTTACACTGTTTAAAATTTATTTTTTCACTTTGATAAAACAGTATGCGTATCCATTAGAGTGATGTTCCATTTACTGCGAGTGCGAGAAATTTCTTCCTGGTTAAAATGGTAAAAATTTGTCAAGTCCGTTGATGTCTGGTAGAATGGTCATCAAGCATTCAGAAGTAAACTGAAGCATATTGATGGACATGTGCGTGTAACAGTAGCTGATTTAATTGTACAGGCAGTGTTGACGAACTGGTGCTGCATGGTTTGCGCGCACTGCGTGACACTCTGCCCAACGAAGTTGAACTTACAACAAAGGTGAGAAATTTTGTATTTGTTAACTTTTTCAGTTGTAGTTTGGTCTCAGACAGGACAAAGATGATGTGCTGGTATATCTAAATTGTAATTGTTGTAGGAGTACACAGAATACAGTACATTGCTACTGAACCAGCAGCCAAGTAGTAGGTTTAGTTTGCTAGTGACGAAACCATTGCAATACACATTATTGTATGAATTAACACTGCTTGGAGGCTAATTGATGTTCTTGTACCTACTTTACCTACTAGGTACAAGCACATCAATTAGCCTCCAAGCAGTGTTAATTCATACAATAATGTGTATTGCAATGGTTTCGTCACTAGCAGACTAAACCTACTACTTGCCTGCTGGTTCAGTAGCAATGTACTGTTTTCTGTACTACCGACCTGCAATCAGTCTTGGTTCAATGGCTAAGGCAGTGACTGATGGCGTCAGAAAGGCATTCTGTCAGATGGCTGTACGTACACATTATATGTGTGAATGTCGTAAGCTGTGGGTCAGAGGATGCAAACATTACCAGGCATCTTGTCTGTCAGTAGACGTGATACTGCTGCTGCATGGCTTCTTCTGATTATTCTGTTGTCATTAACTAATGTTGCTGACGTTGACTGGCTGTTGTAGAATTGCTCTGTCGGTATTGTTGGCAAGGACACGCCCTTCACTGTATACGATGACGATCCTGTAGAACGCTATGTATCTTTTGTTGCACTTCATTTTATTGTTGTTGTGCACAGTGATAGACTGTTAAGTAGGCCAGCTTGTCTTTGATTTTTACCTGTGCAAGCCGAGCTGTGTGAAGCAGGTACTGTCTGTTGCATGTCTGTGTGTCCACGCAATAACTGAAAAACCGGTGATCACAAATGGATGCTAGACGGAAACTGTGAAGTTGAACAAAGCTAAGGGCCGGTTGCATCAATTCGAGCTACATTTCGTCCTTAGTTATGTCGGCTTTTAACCCATGGTCAACAAAAATTGCATTGAACTGTTGGTAGTTAGCAATTAATGATGAGGTAACTTTTACTGGGCGTTGATCTCCAGCAAATTTCATTGTTAAAAAATACAAATGGCTCGTGAAATTGAGTTGTATTTGTTTACTGGTTTCAGTGTGATGCTGTGACATTAACATGTGAGATACGTCACTAGGAACTAACCTATTTAAAGTGTAATCTTTCAAATTTATCATTTCTTTGAAGAACGTTTTCAACTTGCGCGGCTACTGATGATGTGGTTGTGATATAGCAGCACTAGTATTTCTAGTTGCAGTATGTATGCCAGCACATGTCATCAGTTGTAACTGGGTCACATCACACTTGCCAGCTCCATCACTAGTTTTAACTGGGTCAGCATGTAGTTAAGTAACTTCAGTTTGCTGTGTAATAACTGTCATTAGTGCAAAGGTTAAAAATAACTAGAGGGTTAGTTAACTGACAGATATAACTGGCATCAGTGCACCTGACTCTAAGACAGTGACTGTGTAAATTGAGTCCCACAGTGTCTCATGAACTCCATGCCTGTAGTAGGTTGACTGTAAGAAAAGCATTTGTTTGTCTTGTAGCTAGTTTGACTTCTAGTTTAGTGTCACAGTGCCAGCCACACCCAAACCACCTACCAGCTTCTGCAGAAATGAGCATTACGTTTATTAATGTCATTTCTTAATTGTTGGCTTTACAATTATTTGTGAGTGTGAAGAATCAGGAGAGACCACGTAAATGGGATCTTGAGACTAAGACTCGATGAGTCCAGACCTACTAAGTTAATTATTTGCATTCATTTGTCAGTAACTGTCATTGGTTATGTTGAAGTCGCTGCAGTAGAGTTGTGTCTTTAACACTAATTGCTGAAACAGCTGTTGATGATCAAGGATGAAGCAAGGTCTGCGACAGCAGGACAGGATGATGAACCGGTAACTGTTGTGCGTTATTTTTGTTACGGTTACACATGATTGTGTCTGCTAATATGCTGTGCTTGCATTGAAATATAATTCTTGAAGTGGGCTTGTGGTCAAATCATATCGGTTACATCTTGTTATATTGAATATTTCACATTCTGGTTCATGTAGCAGCTGTGATGTTGAACTGGTTATGTACTAATGAGTGCACTCTTTATTCCTGTTGTTTGTGTATGTTATTTTCTTGTGGCATGATCACACCAGCCACAGACTAATGAGTGGCATTTACTGGCACACAACAGGTTAACAGCTTAGTTAAAGTTGTTTGTTGAACGTCCATTGGTGAATTATCCTGCATATGTTACACATTTTGAATTGTTATATCACTATCCAAAATACGTGATCGTGTTTGGTCATACATGCGTCACGTGATATGTACAAATAATCACTGTTGACCAGTGCAGCGGTCAACATTACCGGTCAGCATTGCCAGCGTCATCCGATGTATTCGCGGCTGGTTTTTGGTCCGAATGCTATATTAGGCACATCAATTATATATTCTGCACTGCATAATGTTGACTTCGTAAGCTGTGACGTAACTATCGTTTCGTCATTAAAAAGGTTTATAAGTCGTTTTCTTTTGCCATTTGTATACCTTAAAAAAATTTTAAATACGCAAATAATATAGTCACTGGCAAAAATTGGAACATTTGTTTCTAGTTAGTTGAAAATGTGTGAATTAAACAACAAATAGAACAAAACAAATATCGACTGTTAGCCTCGATCAACACTGAAAATTTATGCCCTTCAGTTGTGCAATGTTACCCTCGGGCCTTCGGCGTCCTTTGGCCCTCGGGCAACATTACATAACTTCGGGGCATAATTTTTCAGTGTTGTCCTCGGCACTAGTCAATATTTGTTTATTGCATGATGGTTGAGCTAAATACTGTTGACCCATTGGTAAGATGTGTTGTGTTGTATGCTGCTGATACAGGTGCAGATGGAGGCTGATGATGAAGCTGGACCTAGCGATGATCCTCCGATGGACTGACACTTATGACTAGTCTATGAATTTAACACTGACATGTGTAAGAGATAACTGCAGTGCTTGTAGGCTGAAACAACAAAAAATATTTGTTTTACAGGACGAGGATGTGCTGTACTTTTAAGTTTGCAGCATCTTGTGGCTTACCATTTGTTGCAAAGAATTAAATAGGAACTAATTCAGTATGTGAAGTTTCCGACAGTTTGTGCTGAACTTAACTTCAGCATTTGTTTCATGTTTTCAAAACAAATTCAGAAACTGTTTTTAATTGAATTGATGTTCTGTGACATGTTATGAATGTTAAAGGTTATCTTCACAAATTGCATGTTACTATGTTGTGTTGTGATGCCTGGTAACCTCCTGGTAATGTAGGGGAAATGAGGAATTGCATGGCGAGTGAAGTTTCATGTTTTGTACTTATTGACTGGCATTTTTAGACATTCAGTACCGGGCAAAACGGTCTGGGGGCGGCAGTCACCCGGTAGAGTTTAGTGGTAGAGCTTTGTTGGGAGTCTCAGGGCAATGCCCTAGAAACTGAAAACCACATGTAAAAAGAGTACTGATGATCATGCTCATGTCTCGATGCTATTTTATGCGTGCCAAATACGTTTTGGCATAATCTAAGTGCAGTTAGCCTCTAATATATGTAGGTCAGACATAACCTACAGCTAGGGCTTGTTGATCTGGTATGTTGTTGTCTTGAGGGACACTGGGACAGAGAGCCAAGTTCCACCCCCAAACCCAGTTACAGTTTCCAGTTGTCTTCAAAATATGTCTTGCATGTTATTTAAGTATATTGCATATCAATGGATAGCCTGTATATTGCACATTGTACAGTGTGTCCGGCAAAAAGGAGACCAAAATGTTCTTTGTAATATATTCTATAAAACTCTGACGATTCTGATAAAATTTGGCACACCGTTTCCTGAATAAATTTGCTGCAAGACGATATACCGGTAAATGTTTTCCACCTCACCTGCAAATGTCTCTACACTACCTTGTGAGACTTGAAATGCTCATCGGACACGTGCTACCATTGATTTGTTACGGAAAACCTCAGGAATTTAGTACACCTTAACTGTGGCCTCCAAATCTGCCAGATTTGAATCTAGTTGATTACAGCATGTGGCGAGTATTGGAAGAGAAGGTGTACAAAATAGGCATCATCGATCTAAACAAATTGAAACAGTGACTGAGAACTCAGTGGGCTAAGCTGGATCATGTCAAATTTGCTGCAGCCATTCATCAGTGGCATTGTTCATAGCTTCAGATCAGTGATGCGTATTTTGTACAACTGCTCTGGCAATATTTCCCACATGCTGTTGTCAACTGGATTAAAATCTAGCAAAGTTGGAGGACACAGTTGAGGTGAGATAAATTCTGGCGGGGGGGGGGGCAGGCTGTAGAGACTAAGACTGACATGATTCATCATTCTGTATTCAGCTTGGATACTGAAATTTGGCATTAGCAAACTACACTGTGTCTCAAAAAAACATCCCCGACATTTTTAGATGTAACTCGAGAAAGCATTGTCGGATTTTCATAATATTTGGCACACGTTTTACCGAGAAATTAAGCAGTCAGTAGATGCTGTAGTTTCCCACCACATCTAACTACCTGAGAAAATGCAGTAGTTCAGAAATAGCATCATTTCACTCAAATGCTGTATCACTGCTTTGCCAGTTTTAAGCAGTCGTCGCTAGATTTCTTAAAACTTATTGACTAGAGACTCGTACTCGTACTATTGTATGACTAAATCTTACATAATCAGTGGGGTCACAGGTCAGAAAAAGTGAAGTTGAGAGGTTTGGACTATGTTGCATACAAGATGTGCCAGTGCGCTGTCTTACTGAAAGACGAAATTATTATCTGCAATATGTTTGGTAGCTATTAACATTTTGTTGAGATGTAAAACACCACAATAATGCTATCCATTGATATGCAATTCATGCTTGATGAAGAAAAACGTCCATTCTTGACATAGCTCCCAAGCGGCCTGACACCAGGGCAGATATTGTGATCGATTAGTGTGTGCGAAACAGGTAGCTGAATGCATTGTTCCCTTTCTTGGTGTTGCTGGTGCATACATCCTATCGTTTTATGAATGAAAAGTAGTCTAATAGTGATTAGGTGATAATGCCCTCCCCCTTAGCTACGTGTCTGTTAGGTGCCAAAAGTCTGTATTCAAAATGCTGGAATGACAAAGTTAATCTGCGTACAAAAATGCATCAAACTTGGCAATGCTTTTTTCAAAATCTGTAGCCTGGCTAGTTGAAATGGACCCGTTTTCAATTTTCTTTTAGCCCAAAAGTGACAATTCATGATATATTATAGGGCCTAGCATTTGTGCTTCGGTGTATCGAAAGAAGAGTGGTTAAAGTTAGGCTGAATTTCTGTTGTGTAATAGAAACTTCGCAAGATTGCATATAAACAACCTATAACTAACGCATTCAACAAAAACTTAAATTTAAAAAAATTAATAATTCTTATGATCATGCATGTAAAAATAAAATGCTGGAAGCACTAAGGCATGTAAATATAGGCCTCATTGAAATAATTAAGACAAATGAAATCGCGGTATTATTTCAAGTTATTTCTTTTTTGCGTATTTTTCTAGCCAATAACGTACGTACTGTATTTATACTGGCAGCTTGTTGTTGCTATAACATGACGCGTGTGATGACTAATGAAGAACGTGCCAGAATGCGGTATTGCTGTGGGCTAGACCAGTCTTGCGAGTGCGTCAATGAAGACGCATCGTAGCGTGACAATATTCGCGCGGTCGCGCCATCCACGTCATCGCTGCCATCGTGGCACAGACCTGCTCGGGCATGATTTCAGATATCGAGCAACGGAAATCCCATGGTTTTTGCCATTGCGCATTTGTGGCGCAAGAAGAGCGTATAATGATTCTCAATGTTAATGGGGGCCAAAGCTACAAGAAGCACTAGCACATTATACGATAACGTAGTCACTCACGAAAGTTGACTATATTTGAAGTAAAGTAAGTAAATGTCGATTTGTAGAGCGCGATTACGTAACACCTCTAATGCGCTAACGTTTCGAATGTCCGTCGAACAGATACGTTATCAAGTTCGCCTAAATTGTTCGGATCAACAGCTGGGTCGCCCAAACGATCAGGCAGTGAATTCCACACTGTTGTTGCGGCGACAGTGCACGGGCCCCAAAACTAGTGCTGCGGCGAACCGCGAACTGGCGGAAATGACAGTCTGACAGTTGATGACATCTGGCAGATCGCAGACATTAATGCCTAAATGTGTTTCTTAGCAATCGATATGAGTGCTTTCGATGGCGGATTTACCGTTTACGCTACCGCATAATAGGGAGCTGTCGATTAATGGAGCGCATTCGTATTGACTGTAGATGATCATGGACACTGACGTATGTGCAAACTTTCTTACACTAAATTAGAAAATAAGTTAACTGCGAGTGGGCAATAACAGACTATAACAGTAATACCGGTAATTGGGCCCTACTGCAGTGCAAGCCATGAGCCATGCAAGCTAAACCTTCATTGCCGGGAATGCGTGTGTCCGTAACTGGTATTGGATTAAAAGCATCGCTCACAGAGCACATGCTGATAAACTGTTGTCCTATTGGACGATCAGCTATTTATAGACATGATGTCATCCAGCCGTATATAAGGCGCTGCGCGAGGGGGTTCTGTGTTGTTGTTGCCTACTGGCCGGCCCGTGGTTTGTTGAGTCCACGTTAAACTAATCATCGAACACAGTTATCAGTGTTTTCGTGCGCACGGAACATCGTAATCTTGTCAGCTGTTGCTTGTACTCTGGAAGAGGTGTTTAGCTGGTGGCGAAGTTAGAATTAATCAACAAGTGTGATTCAACGTTGTCGTTGCGTCGAGTTTCATCATCACGTGACGTTGCGTGTAACCACATATAACCGTGCTGATCTATTGGCATTGCGTGAAATGATGGAACCCGACGTGCCGGATGATGTGTTGGACATGTATGAAGACTGGCAGGATATTAGTCAATATTCGTTCGATCCTGAAGACCGACTGGAGACAGTGACGTTACTCGACTCCCAACAGTCGTCCCAGGCGTCCGACAAGACTGACGTTTTCCTAGGATGGTTTGATGACGAGAAGCCGTCGGATTATGTTGATGTAAAAGTTGTGCCGGCATGTCTGAACAACGAAACACAGCAAGTCATCTCAGAGGATACAGGCGACCTATGTGATTACCGCTGTCCGACTGATGTGACGAACTGGCTAGCTCCAGTATCAAACAGCCAGGAATTACCAGCAGCCTTGTGGTTGGAAGAGGAATGCCAGCAAACGTTTGTAGTGCAGGTATTGAAAGCAAAGTCTCTTACAATCATGTATCACTATTCGCTTTGGTCTAAATGTGTTCCATATTTAGCTGGACTTTAGTGTGTGTACAGAATTAATGTGAGAGTTTGTATTAAAATAAACATACGTGTATTGTGCAGATAAATAGCCGGGTAAACGTCATTAGTTTACCATGTTGGCAGGGTTGTGGTCTTGGTCTCGACGTCTCCGTCTCAAGACGGTCTCGAGTTGGTACGTCTCGTCTCGGTCTCGTCTCGAGAAAAATTGTCAACGTCTCTGTCTCGGCCATTTACGTCTCGTGCCCAAGACCAATTTTCGGCCAAATTGTGCAGGCCACAGTATGCAGTGTGAACGGGCTTTAGACGTTGTAAGCCTATGCTGTAGTTACTATTGCTCATCATATTAACATCCTAATAGCAATGAACCTGAAAGATAAGATTTAGGCATGTTATTGAAATCAATAAAACTTGTACTTTAACGTCTCGATCACGTCTCGAATTTTAACGTCGCGTCTCGTTCTCGTCTCGTCTGGTGAAGCCGACGTCTCGCGGTCGCGGGAGGTGAGCATCTCGGTCTCAGTCTCGAGCTTTTACGTCTCATGCCCCTCCCTGCGTGTTGGTACACTGGAAGTGTGGCTTATTTAATGAAGACACATGCACACAGTTACCTGTAGTATATGAGTGTGATACTGATACCAATAATACTTCGGAGGATAATTTTGCGATTTGTGTCCAGTGTTGTAATTTATAACTTTTCTAACTGTTGTTGGCTGTTTAATGTTTAATTAGCGTTTAATTATTTAATGCTTTCACACGGTATTTGGAGTACTAGGCTGAGTAGCTGGAGCCATTATAATTACCTGTTTGTGAATTGCTGAAGGTTCCGTCGGAGGCTCCATTGCCAGAATCAGATGGTCCATCTACTACGACAGCACTGCCTTCATCGCCGACAGTGTCCAGTTCCGAACTCAACGATGACGAATTGCTGTCATTGTCAACTCGTGAACTGAATCGTCGTCTGCAATCGGTGTCACCCGATGAGCGGAACCGTCTGAAGCAGCGACGTCGCACGCTGAAAAACAGAGGCTACGCACAGACATGTCGTTCACGCCGTGTTAGCAACCACCACCGGCTTCAAGACACAGTTGAAGATCTCATGGCGGAGGTGAACGAGCTCAAGGAAAAGGTATCCACGTTGACGGCCGAGCGAGATTACTACCGTGAGCAGTCTGAGCTACTACTTCAGGCATTTGTCAGTGGGCAGCAGAGTTGACTTTATTACTGTCGATTGTGAAACTGTTAGTGTAAGCTAATGTTACAACTGTGAACTGAACCAGATGTTGAAAATTTAAAAAAACTAAAAAACTAAAATATTAGTAAAAATATTTCTGACAGACTATGTTGGAATGATAACTGTGGATTTCACTGTACACTATGTATGACTTGCCATTTGTTATGTACCTTCGCTGGTAGTCTGTGTGCTAAGGACGTCCACATTAAACTGGCGAAAATTTACCCCCCCCCCCC
>Ga0049105_1001203_pt1 | contig 11017 bp, 9 predicted proteins | sample WorMetvaBAHAMAS1_FD_61260 | JGI IMG/M metagenome (GOLD analysis project Ga0049105, IMG submission 61260) | Worm MetaG Olavius vacuus BAHAMAS.1 | ecosystem: Host-associated > Annelida > Digestive system > Unclassified | place: Germany: Marburg | collected 2013-04-09 | reverse complement strand
TGCTGTGTTTTTGTGCAGAATGATTTGGCTGAAGAATGGAATATTTAGCATTGGAAAACAGCAGCTTTACTGAACAAGACTTATTGCTTACTGAAATAAAGCAAGAAATTGAAGATATTGAAGATGAGGTTAATAATTTACGCAGTGTGATGTCTATTTAGATTCCCTTAGTTGGGTAGTAATGTCCATCTTACCTGTAACAAATGACTCTTGTTGTTCGAAGAACTATGACTGTGCTTGGCTAATGTAACTGTGTGATCCTTGGGGCTGCTGTCTGGAACAGTCTGCTAATCTGCATTCATGTCTTTGCAGACTTTTGCTAGAAGGTTATGGACATATTTGTTTGAACTGCCGTGAGCATACATGAGGGTAAATTATTTTGTACTACAGAAATGGAAGTGCATTGCAGACATGTACCGGTAGTGCAACTGAAATAAACATATAATGTTTATGACAAAGTTTGAAAATAATTTTGTTAAACATCTGTAGTCTGAGAGACATTGTTTAAATATTTGCTAACAGGCTGAATGGATAGCAGCTCAAGTGAGAGACAGCAGCACAGACGTTTTGAACAATCTGCATACTGACAGGTAATAGTCGTTGCTGTATATAAAATTTTCTTTGCCTTTTATACCTTCACTGTCAATAATGAGAGGTAGCAAGGCCTTAGAGGTGTGTTCATGACAAGGCGCTATACAAATCCACTTTTACCTTTACAAGGCACTAATGCTGTCTGTCTGTTTGTCATCCATCAACACCTATTTCGTGTGATGCAGTATGTCTGTGCTTATGGGAGGAATTTCAGTGAAGCTTGACACACTCAGCGTGATCAAGTCGGGATGGGGCGTTCAATAGGGGGAGTACAAATTTTGAAAATTATCGCAAACGACTTTATTCGTGACATCGATTACTCGGAAAATAAAGCTATCGCACATAAAGCACGAACATTAAGTGTGAGTAGCAGGCTAGCAGCGAAGAGAATCGGTGTCAGGAAAGATGCTATCACCATGACATCATCTTACTTACTTACTTACTTACTTACTTACTTACTTACTTACTTACTTACTTACTTAATGGACAGAGTAAGACAGATTGTGGACGTGTCATAATATTTACAGCATGTATATGGTTGCATTTTGTTGTGCCAGTTCCGACACAGAAGATGCTGAAATTCCTGACTGCTACGGAGACACAGCCTCAGAAATAAAACCAGAATTGTCAGACACTGCGACAAACGGACGCCACAGCCGACAATGTGACCTCAGTGAACATTCGTACTCTGACGACTCTGAACAGAGAAAAAAGGCTGAAGTGTCGCAGAATATTTGTCATTGTAAGATCTGTGGTCGCTGTTTTCCTCGGCCGAAGTCGCTAAGTGCTCACATGAGGACAGCTCACAAGAAGACTGCTGTGATAAGGGAGACACGCGTCAAGAAGACGCTGGTGCAGACACCACCAAGTGTTGAAAGTCCGTACCGTCTTCGCCTACGTTCGCATCAGAAGTCGGCATCCAATCAGAATGCATCTCCTGACGCCGACAAACCACACGCATGCAAGATCTGTCATCGACGATTCAGGATTTCTCGAGATCTTAATCTGCACCTGCGAATACATTCGGGCGTTAAGCCGAACACGTGCAGCGACTGCGGGAAACAGTTCACGACCGTGTCGCAGCTGCGGAGTCACTATCGAACACATACGCAGGAGGCGGCTTACAGCTGTACGATGTGTGACCAGAAGTTCGTCTGGTTGAATTCGTTGAAGAGGCACATGCGAGTGCACAGAGAGGACCAGAATGCCAGCGGTATGGAGGGCGGCTTGTTGGCCGGATCAGCAACCCAGTCTCGGCAGAATCAGAAGAAGAATGGCCGACCTCACAAGCCACGCTGGTCGGCAGACATGCGCTCGTCATGCAACGTTAGTGTCATTTGATTCGTGGTTTTATTGCGGCTTAGTTTCAGTTAGAATTATGAAAGTGATATTTTAACTGCAGTTATTGTTATAGTTTTCTTTAAAACGTTTTAGTTAATGATACCTTGTAGTTGTGGTTTTAATTGCTGTTTTGTAACGCAAGGAATACAATACAATATTCGTTTATTATGAGTTGACAGAATGCAGCTCAACACGAGAGACGAATACAGAATACATAAATGAGAGTAGAGAATTGTCAATCAATCAATACAATAGGAAGATCACACTGTTACATGTTCTCTTTATTGTCCAGTCTTTTCCAGCGCTCTAGAATTAGTTATAAGAAAACTCGATGTTCTAAGCTAGTGGTCACACAGTTTTGCTTTCTGGCAGTTAGCGTAAGTAACAAAAAAACAGAGAAGATCCTCTCTGTCTATGCTTGTTATTAGAACGTACTGGTTGTTCTCTACTGTGGTTGGTACAGGTAGGGCATGTAACTAAAAAAATTAAGTTACACACATTTTAGATACAGTGTAGTTACAGTTGTTTCCCAGTTAATAGTAGAAATCCCTGCAGAGCCTTGTATTCAATATTAAAAATTCAAATCTCTTGAAAGTTCTCAAAAGCAGATGAGGTCCTCAGAAGTACGAGAAAATCCTTGAATTTTAACCTCCAGTACTTCAATAAAATTTGCTAATATAACATTTTTCAATAGCATTTCTGTGCTGATAAATAATTTGGCCATGAATCAAGAATATGTGTTGATAACGTCAATCTATCGGCTCTTTGTCATTACAGTATTGGTCAGTACAGCTGTGTCTTGTGTTAAAGTCTTGTTGCAGTTACAGCCGATAATTTGAGTCCATCACAAGCACAGTGGAGATTTTTATACCCTTCGTGACTGAGAATTTTTGATATGATTATATCTAAATGTCATTATATCTTAATGACATTTAATATCATATATTAAATGTCACTGTGGAAGGTGTGCGGCAAGTGGGTGATAGACATGCGAAAGCACCTGTTGACCCACAGCGGTGAGAAGAGACATCAGTGCATTCTGTGTGGCAGCTGCTTTAGCATCGCCAGCTCGTTAACTGTACACATGAGAATGCATACTGGAGAACGGCCGTTTGGCTGTGACGAGTGCTCGAGACGCTTTACAACGCGGTCACATCTGACCGTGCACATGAGGAAGCACACTCGTGAGGAGCCGTACCGCTGCATGCTGTGTGGAGAGAAGTTTGTCTGGCTGAACTCAATGAAGCGTCATATGCAGCTGCACGATGACGTTGACAGTCCAATCAACCAGTTGTATGCACTGGACAATGGATTGTCGACCACTGGCGACAGTTCTGTGCCATCGGAAGAACTTACGGCTGCTGTGTTGCAGGACTCAATGTCTGAGATGAAACAGGTTGGTTAGTTAATCGATTGATTAATCACCATTTTTGTGTGGCCTCGCCAGTGTCTTTCTAGTTGACCGTGATGAAAACTAGAGTGACGTTGACTGAATTAAATTAAATTTTGTTGAAATGAAATTGATGACAAAACTGTAATTCGCTAATCTGCGTTGATGAGATGGAAACTACAGCTAATAGTCAACTTACTGACAGTGACAGCAACTAAAAATCGTCCATTTTCATACACGAGAGCAAAATTTCTGATGTGACTTTTAACAGAGCAGTCAGTGTAAGTAGACAGATCATGTTAGTCACAAAATGCTGGTTTGTAATTGCGTCATAAATTCACAATCGCTCCGTGTAAAAATATTCCATGCAAAGTCATGTGCAAAGTCCCAGGGCTTAGCTAGAATTTAAACTACATTGAAATTCACGCTGACACTGATGGAAGCTGTGACAGGAAGTAAAACTAAAATTGCGGAATTTTTGTAGACTAGACTAACTATGGATAAAACTGGCAGCTCCAACTGAAACTAAAACTAAAATAATAAGCTTACAGCTGAATAAGAACACTGCTTCCCACTGCCAGGCCACAATATTTGTTGCATTCAATGCTGAACTGAACCTGTCTATTGAGTATTGATAGAGAGTGTATGGTGTTTTATTCCAGCTGATAATTTAAGCCCTTGACAAGCACAGTGGAGATCTCCATGCACATCATTATTGAGAATTTTAGACATGATATTGAATTTGAGTAACAAATTTCAACTGTGGTACTTTATGATGTAGTAAGTAGCAACAGTGTGAACTGGCATGGATATCTGTTGAACTGTGAATTGAAGACAGTTGATACAATCTGACTCAGTTAATAACAAATTGTATAAAGCACAAAAGCAAAGTATTGTATTGTAGTTCTTCCCTCCAGAATGTTCGGGACGATGAGATATGAACAAAGCCGTTTCGTTGACCCTGTGGAACTCACTGTTTCCGACTGTGCATGACCCATCGCTGAGACTGAGTTAGTTTTAAGAACCGTGCTATTCTGCAGAACTACGAAAACCACTATAGCACCTCTGTGATAGCTTAGACTGTAATAACTGCAGTACGAATACAAATGTGCTTACTTACTTACTTATCTGATATTATTATTATCGTTAATGTCACGTTAAATGTGTGCATTACTTGGCTTATAATAGAAAAATACACTTTGGCTATGGTACATAAAGGGACAGTCTGTAACATGAATGTAACTTGACCTTTAGCACGGCCGTAACTGAAAACTGTAACTGTAACTGAGGCACTTGTATTGCGTCCCCTACTAGAAGACCGAGGGCAGACCACAGAGTCAATCCGTATCCTGTTGCCCGTAGACAGAATGACACCAAAATGTTTTCAGATGACGACGAAACAAGTCCGTCAATCGCAGCAGTTTCAGCTCCATAAAATGAAGGATTATTTTAACAGCGGCTTTATCATCGTCATCATCAAACATTTTTAAAGTGCCCTAAACAGTTAACACTATTGAAGGACCACTTGCTGATGATGTCATCAGCGCATCATTTTTGTTACTACATTTAATTGATATGGTGATATTATTAATCTCTGCACCAACTGTTACCAGAACGTCGACATGACATTACTTACTCTCTGCGACCTAGGTGACATGATCTCACGCTAAGTCGTGGATCACATTGCATATTTGACCGCAATTTTATTTTAGGCAACTATTTAAGGACAGCTATTGATTACCTGTTACAATTACTTCACTGTGTTCAAGTTGCGTCCTGACAGCTTTCTAATAAAATAATATTGTATTGTATTAAACACAGGATGCGTCCGAGCATGCTGGACAACCGTGTGAGATTCGTGGAAAGACATTCATTGATATGTGGAAGCACCAACAGATGCACGTCGGCCACCGACCGCACCAGTGTCCGCACTGCGGCCGCTGCTACATGACGGCTGAGTCTCTACGTACGCACACAAAGGTTCACACGACCGAGAAGAAGTTCGTCTGTGCCGAGTGTGGGAGCCGATTCCGCCAGATGTCGCACCTCCGCGTCCACATGCGGATCCACTCCGAGGAGCTGCGGTACGAGTGTGGTGTGTGCGGCGAGAAGTTTCTGTGGCAGAATTCGCTGAAGCGTCATATGTGGAAGCACGACGGCGGCGTCGTACGTGAGCGGAATCACCGTTGCCCGATCTGTGCCAAGTCGTTCTTCGCCGCATACTTGCTACGCGTGCACATGCAGTCTCATAGCGGAGACAAGCCACACATGTGTCACCAGTGCGGGCGACGCTACAGCAGCCGGTCCTCGCTGCGCTGTCATCAGAGGTATTCGCATCTGGCGCAGCCGCGGCACTGCCCGGAGTGCGGCAAACAGTTCAAGTCGTGGCGGGTCGTCAAACAACACATGAGGATAGCACACCGAGGCACTCTGCACCGCTGTCCTCACTGCGACCTTGAGTTCCGACAGCGGAGCTGGCTCGACTGCCATATCCTCTCTCACTTCAGTCAGCAACTGTTTACCTGTGATGAATGCCGACTTAGCTGTAACGGCTTAACTGACACCACAGGTTTGTATTGTCTTTATGTGAGGTTATATAATAGCCACAAATACCAGTTTGTATAGACTGTCACTTTTATTATATATAAATCTTGCTGCTACGTGATTTTAGACGGTCTTTTAGTCATTTCATCATCTTAGATTGTTACGGTAAGTTGCGTATGTCAGCTGTTATTAAAGAACGTGAGGAGGCTGATGCATTCATTGATGGTTGAGATGTTGGACTTACAATCACAGGTTCACCTCGAAGCTGTTCTACTTAGTAATGACTGTGGGCAAGTTGTTTACACTTAAACTTATTTGTCTTTGTTACAAAGCAGCGTAATTTGATACTGGTCAAACAGTGGTGATGCCGCGTGGCTGGGAACATGCAGAAACTACTGGTAGCAGCAACGGGTTTGTGACGTGGTCACCGATGGGATGACTTCAGATTCAGATTCAGTTTTATTGAACTTGTAGCCAGAAAACTAAAAATAAAATAGCTAAACAAACAATAATGCACTGTGCAGTGTACAACATAACAATACAATACAAGACAAGAAATGAAATGCAATGCAATAAAAAAAACAATGAACCAAGGAGAGTGATATAGGCCTGTTGGTATTAGACTGCCTAGACACTGCGATCAGTTCCAGCCGCAGAGAGTTTGTATTGAGTGTGGCATAGCCTTTATCTTCACATATGCTCCAGCTGTTTCCCGGGGTTTCCAGAGCATTTCAGGAACTTGTTAAGAACTTTGGAGTTAAACAAAAGCCAACACTATTTGTTGCAGTGTGCTATATTTGTAATGCTATTATTGAATGTAGCCGTTGTACTGCAGCTGTGCAGTTCATGCTGAGTTGGATTATGTCGTCACTTGGAGATTGCCATTTTTGCTATGCATGCCGACATTTCTTTGTGCTTGGTAGTGCAATTATAATAATAATACTCACGACAGTGTTTATGGTACTGTCGTCATTATATTCTATTGCAAGAACTGACACGATTCACCAGATAAACGTAGAACAGAGAAGTGATGTTGACTTGGCTTATATCTTTGCCTCAACACTGTGTGTGCTGGACTGGAACAAGTACCAGCATGGTCTTCATTCAACTTCCGATTGTTCCAGATAAATTTATGTCCAGATTAATGCTTTGAGATTAAATTCTGTGACGGGCAAGAGGGTTCGACCTTCCCTCGCTAATCTGTGAATATTGAAGATGCAGCCTTATGACGGGACAGAAATCAGGGATGTAGTGGTAAAGATAGAAGTGGGGGATGTCCAATGTCAATGACATGTAAATTTATATAGCACATAAACGTGAAACCTGTAATGCACTGTATGCCCTAGTACGAAGCGAACAAAAACGTTTTCAAATGTGGTCTGAATGTATCTCGGCCAGCAGCAGAATCGCGCAAAGAATTCCACGCCGATGGACCAGCCACAGAGAAACCCCGTCGGGTGATGCTTGGCATTAAACCTGCACCAAAGTGTAGGGAACATTAATAATACATCCCTTTTCTATAGAGCAAAAGGGGGTGCTGTCCCCTGCATCCCTGCCCCACTACATAAGTGATAACAAATTGTATTATTATTATTATTGCATTTATTATAATTAATGTGTGGATGTGTGGACAGAACCGAGCACTGAAGCAGATTCTCAGCAGCCATGTGACAGTCAAGATACTGATGCTGTCCTCAAGCAGGACGGTGATCTAGTAACTAACGTCATCGTTCCTCCGCCGAACAGTTCGATGTTTGTGAACAATACCTCCGCTGATAAAGACATCAGCTGTAGCACAGCAGTCAGCAGTACTAGTTATGATCTTACAGAAGATGGCAGTTGTACCATAGCAAACAATGTTTCAGTGCCTGGCAGTGCTTTGCCAACTGATAGAGCTACTTTCATTGCAGAAACTGATTCTGTTCCGTACACAAATGATGCTTCTCAGAGTGCTGAAGATGACCTTGTTGAGAGTTCAGTAAGTAGGGCAGTTGTGGAAGATGGGATAGGTGTGAGCAGGGAACTGGCTGGCAGTGGTTCTATGGATAACGAGGGATTACCTGCTGTAAACTTGATGACGATGCCTACTGAATGCAGCACAGTGCCACCAGCTGAAGATGAAGTCCGCTGTATCCAATGTAACAAGGTGCGTGAGCCGCAGTGCTGTCCTGTCTGCAGTCGCACGTTTGCACTGCTTCCGCTGCACATCAGCGCACACAGCGGCAGGAACCCGTACGTCATCTCGTCATTGTTGGGAATCCCAACCACTTATGCCGACGATGATGATGGTGAGGGGACAGAGCCCGGTGGTGAGGAGCGGGTCCAGTGTGATGATGGCGGGTTGGCGACCGTTTCACAACCACGAAGGCGGAAACGACACCGCATGCCACAGCAGTGTACGGTCTGCGGCCGCACCTACACCAAACTGGCAGAACATATGGCACGTATGCACGGCGAGGCAGAGCCGTGCATGTGCACCGGTTGTGGGAAGTTCCTGCGCAACGCAAACACGCTGCGTGCGCATATGTTGTCCAGGACGTGTTTAAAGTCGCGGGTGTGTCCGATCTGCGAGCGGACGTGCGAGAATGACGCCGGACTGAAGTCACACATGAGATCGCATGCTTCTGTTGACCATGGCACAGATGAACAGTCTGATGAACTGGTGAAAGCCTACCACTGCAATGAGTGTGGGCATGCCTTTTCGTCGTCTGAGGCACTGGATACCCACATGGCGCTGCATGCTGCCGGCAAGCACCACATCTGCTGTGTCTGCGGTCGGACGTTCATTCGTGCTCGGAGTCTTCGCCTCCACCTACGCATTCACACAGATGAGACCCCGTTTGAGTGTAAAGCTTGCGGCAAAGGTTTCCGCTCGCAGAAAGGACTCTCGGAACACCGATCCGTCCACACGATGGAGAAAAGATACGCATGCATGACGTGCGGAAGACGGTTCAGACTGTATCGTACATATTCCAGGTCAGTGTTGTTTTACTTCGCAAAATAATTCCTATATTATTTTTAAAATTTACTTCACATGGTATAATTTAGTTTTAGTTTAGTTCTTTTTTTGGCTAATGACATAATTTTATTTTAGCGTAATTTTGCTTCACAAAGAATTTCATTGGATGCTCTTAGTTAGCATAATAATTTCACTTCTCTGCTTATACAACTTCAGCTGTTGAACGTCATTGTAGACTTTCAAATTTTGAAAATCGCAACAGAACATCTTTAAAAATCGCTATAGAACTCCATAACTTGAACTGCTCAACATCGCTGTAGAAGTTAAACTGTTCAGAATTACTACAGCATATGAAAATCTGAGGTCCAACTAAATGTCACAAGTACATATTACATATTAAGGTTGTTAAATAATTTCTGTTATCAGTTCAAAATAATTTTTCTGCATTCGCTGGCAATTAGCTACGAAAGGCATTCTGTTTTTGGGCTGTTCATGTATGCGTGTATCCGTGCATGATCATGTACCAAACGTTTGTGAACACATCGTCTGACAAACTGATTGTGGAAATTTAACCAAATTTACAACTTAGATACAGTTGAGGACAAAGATGAACTGATTAGATTTTGAGATTGATAGGTTGATGGCCGTCTTATTGTGTTGTTCTTTATGAAAATTTTCAGTTTTACCTCATTTTCAATCCAAAGATAATTTCAGTTTTTGTTTTAATTACAGTTAATAAAATAATGGAAAGACTACCGAATCGGTACACTGCGCTATAACTGGCCCATGTCTGCGCATGCATCACAGGCCTTCAGCACGTCGACTGACTGATTTGGAAGATTTACCAAAATAATAATTTTGCTTCTAGTTTCCTTACTGTTAACGAACATATCACTGTTGCAGGCACCGGGTGATCCATTCCGGTGTCAAGCGCTACGAGTGCAGCGAATGTGGACTACGGTTCTCATTCAACCACCTGCGTAAGAGACATATGAGAACACACTCTGGTGAGAAGCCTTACGTTTGCAGCGACTGCGGTGATCGGTTTGCGCAGTGGAACGGACTTTACCAACATCGACAGCGTCGGTGCGGCAAGCTCACAAAGTCTACCATGATGTGACACTACAGCACTCGGTGTCGTTAAAATTTTCTCACGTTCTAAGCTTCGTCTTTCCCTGTAGATGCATCTGTGTGTATTTTGTGTGTTTTTGTTTCATGTTACATAGTTGTTGTATTGTTATGAGCATGGTGGGGTGGATCTGATGGGATTGAAGCCTAATCCTTTGGTCCTATCGTTCTTCAATACTTTGACACTGTTGGTTGGGTAATATGACCCGTAAAAACCTGTAATGTGTTTGTTGGGATGTTAAACCTTTCTCAATCAATCTGCTATGTCAAATGTCTTAAGTTATACAGTGCCTCTTATGTCCAGTCCAGTGATGGCAAAAACTACTTTAAAATTAGTATAAATACAACTGCTTTTTCATGTAACATTGTATTACTTTGACTAAGTTGTTATGCTAGCGACTTTGAAACTGAAGCCGATGGCTGTCGCAGTCTTCCTCGTTGTGACACTGTAGTATCTGTAGGCAGGACCAGGCCAGGGGGTGTGTCCACCACGATGGCAATGGGCGAACTCCCAACATATGGCAGTTCATCATCTTCACCATCTTCACTATCACCGCTTGCATCTTCTCTTACTCGCTCAGTATTTCATTCTGAATTCAAGACTTGGCTCTTCAGCAAATCTTTTCCTCAATAGACCTTTTCCTTTCCTAACAGACCGATTCCACGGACTCTCAGATTACTCTCTTGATGATTCTACTCTGCTCAATGGTTGGATTTGTTTGCATGGTGTGTTAGACTAATCTGGCTCGTAGTCGGTTTTCGAACACACTTCTGCCGTACCAAGGCAAAACGCATTAAACGCCGACAAGGCAATTTTCGGTAAATGACGAAAAAGACATTTCAAGGATTGCTTTCACGATGCTTAAACAAACAATCTTTGTTTATTTATTTCTAAACAGCCTGCACTAAGTACTTTAAAAGCTGATATGAAGTGTCATAATAAATTTCATAGTTTAGAGAAATAATGAGGAAAATGTGTTTATCCCAAGTGGTATGTCGTGAGTCTTGTATAACTTTCACTGGAAAAACGCATTAATTACCACAAATCGATCAGTTTCTGTTTG
>Ga0049105_1001202_pt1 | contig 11020 bp, 7 predicted proteins | sample WorMetvaBAHAMAS1_FD_61260 | JGI IMG/M metagenome (GOLD analysis project Ga0049105, IMG submission 61260) | Worm MetaG Olavius vacuus BAHAMAS.1 | ecosystem: Host-associated > Annelida > Digestive system > Unclassified | place: Germany: Marburg | collected 2013-04-09 | reverse complement strand
GCTAAATAGCCTTGATTATATTTTCCATCTTTTATGGCATTTTCCAAACCATTGTAAGGCACTGAATAGCCTATTATGTGCTGATGTGCCGTTAAGAAACTACTCACTCACTCACTCCTTCAGTGCTTTGACACTGTTGGTTGGGTCATTTGACCCGTAAAAACCCGTCCCCGATATGACCTATAATGTGTTTGGTGGGACATTAAACCTTGCTCAACTCAACTTGGCTTGATGGCAATGCAACATGTTGGTCTTGGTCAGCGATTTTGCTCTGCATTGGACCTGGTTAAGACTGAGGTGTGTAACTGAAAGCAAGTGGGCAAGTAAACTTGATAGCTTTTTCTGTTGCTGCATCTCATGCATGGAATCAGATACTGACTGAACTGATACTGTACATGGCCCTGAAGTTTTGTTTCAAGACTTGCGTCGGGATGAAATTCTTGGATGATGATGATGATGATGATAATGATGTCACATTCAACCGCTTCTTTCAACAAGAAGTTCCACCACGGTGAAGAGCTACAGCGTGTCCCCACACTTTTCCCAGCACTTTTCACATTGGCACTACCTCGGCCATTACGCTGAACTGAATTACATCTGTTTCGGAAATTATTTGCCGACAATCGACAACAACATCCGAAAACACTGTCAAATGCCCCGGGATGTCTCCTAGTCTGTGATGTAAAGGCCATGATGGAAGTGATGTCACGAAAACATAACTTAACAAAACAAGAAACTCATCACGGAGATGAGATAGCGAACGTGAACTTTTTACGATGATGCCATATAATGTTTTGAGCAGTTTGTTAAACCCTGCTGTAACTAACTAAGTCTTGACGAATGGATGGACGGATGGATGGAGTCTGTTTGTTACGTTGCCAGGTTGAGGTGAAACCTTATGTTCTCGACGATCAGATCTGTGACGAGTGTGCCGGCGTCCACAGCGGCGGAAAGTTCGCGCCGTTCTTCTGTGCCAACGTGACCTGTCTGCAGTATTACTGCGAGCCGTGCTGGGCACGAATTCACTCGGCGCCGGGCCGCGAGTTCCACAAGCCGCTGGTCAAGGAGGGAGCCGACCGGCCGCGTGCAATGCCGTTCCGTTGGTGTTAAGACAACGTGCAGCTTGTGCCGCCTGCGACGCTTCGGATCAGCCGTTGTGTGCTTGCCGAGTGTGGCTTGTCGTGCGTACAGGAGTAATAATGTTGGATTTATAATTGTGGTTTTGCTGTTGTGCTTCTGTGTACTTTTCAGCGACTCGCTGTGGCTTAGGCACATTGTAGTTTACAACTGACAGCACCTAGTCTTATTCCATACTCTCTGCCGTGTGTGAAATAAATATTCTGCCTTCTCTTCATCTTACGCGAAAGTTTGGAAGTTGCTATTTTCAGTTTTCGTTTATATAGTCATCGTGGCACGGTTGGTGTGTGTGTTTTCGATGTTTAGCATAGAGCTCGTGTAAGCAGTGCATGGATGGTAATGGCAAGACTATTGCATAGATATCGTGCTTGTACGAATAGTTATTTTTTGGATTTGATTTTAGTAATGCGAGTATTGATTCTGTAGCGTGAACGCTGCACATTTTATCAAGTGTGTTGGAGGTGTTTGCGTGGACGTTTTTTTTGCACAGGTTTTCTTAACCGCTTTTGTTCATCTGCCGTTGACTTTTTAATTTTTGATGCGTGAGCGTGTGATATAGGGAATTTTGATGCACCATTTTCTACTAGAATGTGATGGTTTCTACCAAAGAGTACGCGATAGTCGTGGCTTGTTAGACTCGATTAGAATATTTATTCATTTATTTATTTTACACCTTGATTATTACGCGTAACAGTTGGAAACGATAATGTCAGTATTTCATAAGTAGTCGAGTATTGCACTGCAGTTTCGGATACAGGATAAAATCACCGCATTATTGTCGTGATTATTTTGTTGTAATTCTGTTATTTTGTTGAATGGATAAAATTATCGTAATCTTTTGTTGTACTCGGCACGTAACCAGCTGACAGGTATTTTGTACTGATGTGGAAATCAGTTGCTGTGCGTGTGCTTCATGTGTACCACTTGTGAAAGCATTTGGCAATTTTTGTTTTATGCATGATATAACCACTGTGGTCATTTATCTGGATATGTTATTATAATTTTATTTGGACATTTGCATAGAAAGCATTCGGATACGAGTTTTCGTTCATATCCTCAGTTAACTGAACTTTTGATGAATGAAAACGTGTCAGTTGTTTTGCAAAGCATGTTCCATGAATACAGTGCGAGTAAAAAAAGTAGCCCCCTAAAGCTTTTTGCAATATTTTCACTTGTGGCAAACCTGTGTAACTGAAAATTTTCTCAGTTATTGCCCAACCATATTCCTGCGTGTTTGCCAATTTTGGTCGATTTATCTGAACATTTGTATGATATTGTATCACTGGTGCCAGCAAGATGCCTTAATTTTAACAGTTTAGTTCAGTTTATTACAGAATTCACAAACTTTTACGTAAAGAAAACAAATCTTACCGTATGACAAATTACACCTTTAGCATTCACACATGCCTGCACTCACTTTCGCAACGTTGTCACCTTTCTGCAGTAAGGCCGATCAAATTAGCTGCAATTAATCTTTAAACTCTAATTGTTTTTTTGGCTTTGGCATTAATAATACTAAAATTAGACAAATACTGTTTACAAATATCGGACACATGATGACGAAAACTGACTGCATTTCTGTTTCTTGGTAAATTTCTTGCGCCTCTGTATCTTCGGACTTTATGGCGCTATACAAATGCTATTATTATTATTATTATTAAAGCTGGTATACTGCATTTTCATTTTCTGGTGAAACTCCAGACTTGAAATTGTAAAAATGATAAGTACTTGTAGAACAGTTAACACCAATTTAGTGGTATCAGCGCCATTTTAGTAAACAGTAAGATAAATCTACCAAAGTTGGTTAACACACGTAGCTGTAATTGCCAACAGATGGGCAAAACTTCACAGAAATAGACACGGCCGAGGTGAAAATATCGCAAAAAAGTTTTAGTTGCAGACACACATTGGTTTACTGTTTGAAATATAATACTAATCTGCAACCTCTGCATCAGCAAAAGAAAACAAAAACCAGCGAAAACTAGCAACACATAGTCGATACGTTCATCTTATTATGATATTTTCTAGCCGTGGAAAACTAGCAACACATAGTCGATACGTTCATCTTATTATGATATTTTCTAGCCGTGAATTTCTAAATTTTCTTTTTGGTTTATTTTCAATTGATGAATAACATTGTTACGTAGTGCTGTTTATGATGTCGACGAGCTAGTCTTCGTAATATCGATTCATATGCATTTCATACTTTTCTAGAGAGTTTTACTGATTGCTGTTTAACTTGAACAGTTTTATAGTGGCGCGTTGGATTTGTAACATTTTTTAATGTCGCACCGAAGACGGGACGTTATACCTTCATCGAGTAATCTGTCGATTCGCCGTAGTGTTTTCGCCAGTGCTGGTGTTTTCTATTTTTGTCCGTTGTTGCATGTTAGTAACGTAATGTCTTACTGTAGGTTATGTTGTGTTGAATTCGGTGGCGTAACTAGACGATGACAACTGCTGTGTGGTGCAGCAGCCCACATAAGTAACGAATGCTAAAATTTTAAATATAATTTTAAATGCCTGTTACGGCTGAATTTATTTCAGCAGCCAGTTTAAATTCTTTACTACTAATTGCTGTCGCTTAGTGGTTAGGTCATCAGACTCGAGGTCATGGGTTTACTTCTGGGCATTACATTTTCATCTAATGACTGGGCAAGTTGTTCACACATGCCTCTGTCCCCAAGTGGTATATTTTTGTACATGCCAAAGTGCTGTGCGACTGGGATGTTAACCTCTGTCCTTGAAGAAAGTAATGGTAACGGTTTATTACTAAGTTGCCTGCCTATAGACCAGAATCAGCTACAGACCCTATACCTTTTTATCATTTAGCAATTAGTGTATTGTTATCAATTCATCTTAGTGGTGCAGATCTTCCATTCTATGATGCATTATGAGTTCTCCAGGTTTAACCCACAGTATCGTGTAAAGAGCCCACGAGAAAACTCCGCCCCCCTTCTGGGGTTTGCAGGTGTCATAGTTCCGCTACTGTAGACATTGTTGCAAATAGCGTAAATGTATTAATGAATGAGGTAGTGTGGAAGTCTTTCCGTTTTGTGCTGTTGTCTGGTATGACGGCGGTTTCTGTAACTATTGACATTATGCAGTAATCGTACGGTTAGCGTTACAAGTTGTTCGCAGTTCAGCTTCTGTTTTTGGTTTATTTTGTTGCCCGAGATTTTGGTGTGCCACGGTCAGCGGGGTGTCGCGTGTGTGTTGATGCCCGCAGTGGTCCTGAAATTCTGTCGGAATAAGAAATGTGATTTCCACAATTTCCGAGTTAACGTGCAACTTTTGTGGTTGCGCAACTCAGTGATCGCCTGCAATTGCGTGAATGTGTGCGTGTGTGGTGTGTGATGTTTTACGTGTGTGTTGATTCATTGTGTGACTAATTTGTTAATTGTATAGAATGTGTCAATCGATTGTGTATTTTATCGTTAATTTGTAAAGTAGGCTTCACGCAGCCGTCGTTTGGGTCGTCGTACAATTGTATTATACTGTAGTGATATTTAATTTATGTAATCAGTTAGTATTTAATTATTGTGTGGTATTTTTCTGTATGTTGTTGTTTTCTCTTCGCACAGTATTCGATGATGGCCGCGGAAAATGTGGTGGTGGAATTGGTAGTTGTCGTGCATGCGGTGTCTTTAGTTGTTTGCGGTCGTCGGTTGTTATTTGCGCAGTGGAAACGTGCATATCTCTGCATTGGAGTAACTCAGTACTATGTTACGTTTCTTCGATGTTGTCGGTTCTAGCAGTTAATGGCATGTGTGTAGCATTTAAGCTGTTGGTCTGCGTGTTGTCACAGGGCAGTAGGACTTGGCTGAGCTCCTTTAGCGGAAAACGTGCTTATATTACCTGTGGAACTAGCAACATATCACCGATGTGTGTTTTGCTAGGTGTATAACAGCATGTTTAGTGTTAATTCGCTTCAAAATTTATGCATAAAGCTATCCATACTACTACTACTACTACTACTGCTACTACAATTATTATTATCATTATAAAAGTTTACTGATTTGAGTGATGGTGCAGTCATGACAGTAAACGACCACACTTACTTTATAACAAAGTTGGTTTCTTATAACAACTTCAGACACTTTTTCGACATCACAAATGCAACCTTTGTTATGCACACTCTAAACATCCAACCTAATGGACCTAATATAATCGCAGAGCTCTTGCCACCAATCAGCTGCTTTGTCCTCATCTGTCTCTATTGTGATTGGTCGCTGTGGGTTCTGCTGGCTGTTGTTAATTCTTCATATACCTCATGTGTGTTTGTGATGTTCTTGCCTTCATCGTACTGATGCATGCTTGCGGCTTAGAGCAGCGGCGTTTGACTGTGACTGTGTGTGATTTGTCCACGCTGTTTTAATAACGGATATTTTTATTTGGTAATTTGTGTACTGAGTGTTGCAGGGAATATAATTTGTCCGCTGTTGCTTATTGATGACAATTTTCGTTCGTAAAATTGGTATGGTAACTGGTAGTTAAATTGGCCCCTTCTTTCTAACATGCAACATCTTCGCAGGGACGATCGTCTGGAGAATTAAAGGGAAGATTATTGCCACTGTGCTTCACATGAGCAGTTCTTGAAGCCTTTTAGTTTGCATTTAGGCTTAGATTTGTGTGCACGTGTGTGAGTTCCTTAACTAGAGCCTGGTTGCTTGTTAGCAGATAGTTTTTGGCAGTTTCATGTAATAATGTGATTTTTCTTTGTTATTTTGAGTTTGGGAAAGACCCGTCTCCAGAGTGACCTATTGCATGTTGAATGGGCCGTTTTTGTTCTCTGCTGATGTCAGTGACGAGTAATGAGTTAATTAGAAGCTGGTCATTTGTCGGATTAACAATTGCCCATCACTGGCTCATGTAGTTACTCACTTGGTAGTAATATTGGCAACCGATTCTTTGCTGTGAGTGAAAAGCGCGGTTATCTTCTCCACATTGTAACAATGCTTGTTGTTTCTGTTGCGGCTGCTGAACGAGTTAACAGCATCTTAGCAGACTGCGCGCTGTGACACACGTATAGTTTACCACTAAAGTAAGTAGAATAATTAAGTGACAAAATACGTACAGAAATAAAACTGAAGTGGCAGGCTCTTCGTCATAGATGAAGTTAATCTTCTTTGAAAACCCTAGACTCTAGTTACGTATTAGTTCACTCCACACCAGTTTAATGTTATAAGTTTGACTGGCTTACGCATACAGCCATTACCTTTGTTGATGATATGTCGTTGTTATTTGGAATTTTAAATTATTAAATGCTTTTAAGTTTTTTTAAATGCCAGAGTTGTTCTTTCAGCTGTTAGTGAAATTCCACTTAATCACCGCATTTTATGAAACTACTGTGTGCACATGTGTGTATGTTGTGCAGTGTTTGTTATTGTTGTTGATGTGTGTGATTAATTTGATGACTGTAAGGTGATCTTCAGATGTTGCATTGCTGCTACGATGCTGTTACTTACTGTCAGAGTAATCATTGCTGTAACTGTGGGTTGCTTTTCCTACTACTGGTTGTAGTGCTGAATTGCCAACCTGCGGTCAGGTTACTCGTACATTAATTTATACGTTGAAAAGCCAGTGGTTATTGGAAATTGTTAAGTGTTTGATATACTGGATGCCGACGATTTACCGATTTTCTGTAAGTCATGGCTGAGCATCTGACGGATAAAGAATCTTAGTTTTGAAGTTTGTATTCAGTTATTTCGTCATACTTTGGTGATGTAATCAGTCAAAAGTCTAGTTTGCCATGTTGTCATATCTTTCATTGTTGTGTTGGGTACATATACCGAGGGGAATGGAGAGACATGTCCACTCAGTTTTGATAAGCGCTGGGTATGTCCTTCCTACATTTTTGTGACGTGGAAAATTGTCGTCTTTAGCGGATTTCGTTCTGTTTGTTTTCTGTGACCCAAGTTTTTTAAATTCGATGTTATAAGGTACAAAACTTTTACTAGACTTCTGTCTCCATCAGAAATACACCGTGTGAGAAATGCTACGAGATTTTTCTGATGCACCCAGAATTCAGGAAATGAGTTGGCAGGAAGCTCACTGGGGAGTTCACAGCACTTCCCCACAACCTCAGCTGGTGGAGAGGGGCTCATTGCCCTCCTCCCTGAGAATCCCACCCCCAGTCAGCCAGTTGGTTAACAGCTTCATCTTTTAGGCCTCCCCAGATCCATTTTGTAAATAGGCTTGTGCCCATGATCAGCGTGGTCTTTATTCATATGTAGTGTCGTTCTCTGCAGAATAATTTGACATTGCGTGATTTGCGGTTTACACTACTTTGCATTTTACAGCTGTTCTGCAACTAATACGACTCCTAACTGCCTTAGTTGTGGTCAGTCCGTAATGTCCGGTGCGGAGCTGGTGGTGGTCAGAATGCTGGAATTGGTGGTGTTGGTGGTGACATTTTTTCTGTCTGTCATTCATCGTATACTGCATTGTATATAGTATTCTCACGTTTGGTGTGTGCCCGAATGTACTTAACTTAGCCTAGCATCACCGTTCATCGGCTCGGCCGTAGCGCGTCTTAATTTATTTCTTCATTATTATGCACTTTTTAACGTTTTTAAATTAGAGTGTATAGTAGTATATCATGCGGATGTATTTTAGTATTCAACGTATTTTATATTTGTAGCTTTGTCTGGAAGTTTTTGCATGATCGATCACTTTTGTATGTTTTCTTTTTTTATAAATAACTGATTTGTTTGTAAAAGTAGCATTATTTTTATTAAACCTTTTCCTCTAGGACTAAATGGCGCCCTCTGTGCTATGTTTTTGATCGTCTGATTTGTAGATATTCTTTGTATGGCGTTCTTCCTGCGGTTTGTACGTCGTTAGTGTAAGATTGCAGTATTTTCTAGTAGGCTGTCTGGGCATTTCAGTTTTTATTATCGTAGATGTAGGATCACATATGCTGTTTGGCAGTTGCTATAGTTTTCATTGAATATACAGATGCGGGTAGCAAAATCTAATTGCAGATGTGTCTGATGAGTCGAAATCGTTGCATATTTTGCCGTGAAAAGTTTGCTCATTTCCGTCAGATTAATGGAAAATACGCCATTTTGAATCGTTATTGTAACCATAACTGTTTCCCATTTTTATAATATTTTGGCAAAGGAGTGAAAATCAAATGATCACTCTTTGCACCAAAATCTATTAATATCGGGCCACATTAGTGGCAGTTATATAGAAATGAAACGTACACCCTCACACTGTTGAGGACGTCTTTGATATACCAGCTGAATTGTGCTTTTGTATTGGAACTGGTATACATACCATTGGTTTTTGGGACTCCTGGGGTAGGAAAATTTAGTGTTGTTTAGTCGTGATTTGTGGTAGATGGAAAAGCGCGTTTTCGAGACTGCATATTTTTTTGCGCCGATTTTTGTAATACGCAACGCGTCTTGTACGATTGATAATGTAATGTTCATCCATTTGGCACACACACTCTTTTCTCTCTCTGTTGCATGCATAGTTGTAGTAAATGCTGAGGTAAAATTAAGTGAGACGTTTGTAAAACACACTTTTATACAATGAATAATGTTTGTAAACGTTGATGACAAACGTTGCATTGGTGCATGTACCGGTATGCTAAAGCCTAAATGTAAGCCAGTAACACTTACAGCAACAAATGTAGTAAAAACAATTACAAACATTAGATCACGAACAGTCTGTCATGCGCCTGATGATGTTGCATTTCCTAATACTAATGTACTGGATCCGTTTTTACTAATTTGAGTCGACTGTTGTCGGGAGTTTTTAATAATGCAAAAACGTTGATGAAATTTATTGAACTTTAATATATTAAAAGCATGTTTTCGTTTGAAAATTAAACATAGGTCACGTGTTTGTTATGCTCTTCCAAATCTCCTGCATGCCCAGACACACACTATCTTGAGATGTGAACGGTGCACACGGAACCGGTCAACCACAGCTGAGCAGTGCATTTTCTGAACCGTGCACAGCTGAATTTGGTGTTTTCTAGCGTTTTTCACTTCGATCGGCGTTGTTTGTGTGTAATCGAGTGATCCGGTTTCGGCCAGCAGTTTTGTTGGGAAACGTTTTGATTTAGAGTTTCGGTAGGTTATTTGTATGTCGTGGTGTTTTTCTAACGTGCTGCGTTGAGGGAGTGGGGGCGCGGTGCAGCGAGTGTTTTTAACGCGTTGACGTTTTGTATTCTAGGTTCTGTGGGTGATTGACTGATTGTTGTCGCCTAAGCTCAGTTCAGAAGGTGGTTGTCACCGGTGTTGGGAAGGATTCATCGAAATCGTTAGATTTAATTCGTGACTTTGAATCACTGGATGGGGCTGATCTTTTGGTTTTGATTTGAAATCACTTACAAACTAGTGTATTTTGATTTCTGATTGTAATTCCTTTTTAAAAAGTTTTTTTAAACAAAATCGGTTTTGTGTTACCATGCCATGAAATATAAGGATATTTTCATCAGTTACAATAAATGTCATACGTTTGAACTTATTACAGCTTGCAATTTAAATTTTGCAGATTTGTTGGTTGTTGCACAACTTACTGCTGGACTAAATATGGTAATCAGACTGGACATTTGAAACTTGGTCGTTTTTATGAATATGCATGTAGAATTGTAGGTTCTGTGACTTTGAAACAACGGTCATGGTGATTTTCGTTTCTTAATGTTTTTTTTCTACAGTGATTCTGACTTTCATTGTAAATCGATTTCAGACAGGTGATTTTTAATTTTGATTTCAAGTCACATTTGGGGTGTGTGATTTTTATTTGAAATCATTTTAGCCGTGATCTTTCCCAACACTGGTCGTCACTTCGATTCTCGGCATCTTCGATCTGTGTCAGTTTTCTCTTTGCTGTCCATATCATTATTGTTATTATCGACTTCTGCTTGGCATAACTACTCGTTGCGGACAAGATTTTATATCATACTGTTTGGTCAAGTTGCATAAATGTTGATTAAAACTGCCACTTAACTACGACCTGCTATGCTTATCTGTGGGTAGTTTTTAAAACTCAGCTGAAATTAAATTTTCCTAGCATGAAAACAGCTCTCACAAAGTACACTAACAGTTAACAGAATGACAGAGTTCAGTTTGATCAGTGTGATTGAAACTCTTTGGAACCGTTTTGTGTGCAAATGAATGTAACTACTGCTTATCATTTGAGTTGATTACTGTTTTTTTACCAGAGTATACGGGTATCGTTTCAACCGTTGGAGGTTGCATTTCTGTAAATACCTGGGCCCAAATTCACAGATACTGTCTTAAGATTTATCCTAAGATGTGCATGTCGTAAGATTATCTTATGACATATCTTAGGATCTTGAGCCCGGTTGTCTTAAGACATCTAAAAGGTGATCGTAAGATTTTGTCTTAAAAGATAGGTCGTAAGACTGCCGTAAATGTTCTCTGAATTCGCCAGTTGTCACACGATTGTCGTAAGTCCGAAAATTGTCTCAAGATTGTCCTAAGATCGTCTGTGAATTTGTGCCCAGGTCTGTACCGACACGGTAGTCTCTCCCGTGAAACCCTTATGCTGGAGAAATTTGCCACAGATCGAAGTTGCCGACGACCGAAATAGACACACCCAGTCAGAACTAATCCGATGCTTTTTTTGTGATTTTCGAGTGAACGCTGTAGGGACTTTGGGATGCGCTCAACGTTTTCTTAGAGGTATCGTGTTAATACATGTATCTCGTCAGACACACAGGGTAGTATCCCCTCGCCCTTAATTCGAATAAGCTTAACGTTTGAACCTCTGTAGCATTTCGACTTCGAGTTGCTGTGTGAATTTTGAACTTATCGTTTTTGACGCTTCTTGTACCCGACGAAGCTCTACTTTCGGTGCCACTTCTCGTAGGAATGTTGGCATTTTGTCGCGGAATTATTCT
>Ga0049105_1001201_pt1 | contig 11023 bp, 7 predicted proteins | sample WorMetvaBAHAMAS1_FD_61260 | JGI IMG/M metagenome (GOLD analysis project Ga0049105, IMG submission 61260) | Worm MetaG Olavius vacuus BAHAMAS.1 | ecosystem: Host-associated > Annelida > Digestive system > Unclassified | place: Germany: Marburg | collected 2013-04-09 | reverse complement strand
GGTCGCATACGGCTGGCATTGTGACATGATTGGCATTCCGGCCGTTCGACATTCCGACACCGAGCCGGGCAAACGGACAAACCGTCCGATTTTTATATATAGATTATGCAATGAACCACACTACTGGTGAGAGCATTGAAGCTGCTGTTCAATTACAAAGGTGACATTATACACTGACTTGTGTTTTATGAGGAACAGCTAGTAAGAAAAAGCACCCAGAAGATGGAGAAAAGGCTGGAAAACCTGCTTCTAAAGGCAAGGTAAGAGTTATTGATATCTTGTATATGCTTGCATATCCAATTTTTCCTTTTTACTGGCATGTTGGATTTTTTGTCTATGATAGTGTTTGAAGGACAGTTAAGGACAAAATAGTCTTTATTTAGAATAGTAGCCAGCTCAGTCAGATTACTGTAGTTCAAGCTGTTGGCATTATTAGTGATTGGTGTTTATTCAGGGCGGCGGCTGGAATGACAAAACACCTCAGCAGAAATACCGTGCTTTTCAGGCATATCGTGTCTTTCTCAGCCGTGAACCGCCGAAAGCTCTTGGTTCTAAAGAAATTCCCCAGGTCAGAGTGTCCCGATAATTATGAGGTCTATTTTTCGCTGTGTTGTTGTATGATCTTACTGCATGTGTCATTGTCTGTCCTGTCATAGTTTATGCTCTGTTCCTCATAGGTTAGGTTTTGTGTTATTTTGTATGTTATCTCTTCATTGCTGTTGGTTTGATATCAGTAGTAGTAGTAGTAGTAGTAGTGTAGAGGCTTAACGTTCCACTCAACACATTATAGGTCATATCGGGGACGATTTTTACAGGTCATATGACCAAACCAAAGCGTCAAAGCACTGAAGGAAACAGTTGGTCTTTCAGATAAGGCTTGAATCCCACCAGCACCACTCCACCATGTTACAATAATACAACTCTAGGCAACCGCCTCTATGCATGGCGTAAGGGTCCCAATGTGACAAGCCCAATCTGCTGTACCTTCGAACTGCTCATATGAATGTGCTGCTGACTTATGAACATTGTGTCACACAACCCAGCATGGAGCAGTTCTGATAATATTCCCTCTTAACCTCCAGACAATCACCATGATTCGGATGTTGTCTAGTGGAGGGAAGGGGGTTTGATATCTGAACTAGTGTATCCGATCTGCTGAAAAGTCTCATTGCCGAGATGACATGTTCTGTGTCAGTTTGGATATTAAACTCTGCTCACTCACTCGTAGACAATGGCAGGTAGTTATTAATAACAGTAGTGGGTGCAAAGGTGATAAGGCATGTGGCATTCTTTGTCAACAATGCACAGGCTGCTACTTCATGTCAGCCATTGCCTTCATGACTGTTAGCAGAATATAGTCTATGTTGGAATGAAACATGGTCCAGTACATGCAGTATAATAGCTCGATCACAAATCTAGTAGTCTACCAATCGTGCCACCATGCCACAACATAAAGTAAGTGTTAGAGATAAAGATCCTGCATGTAACTCTTATAGTCCTTGCCTACTGTCTGTGCTGTTGCATGTTACATTTAACCGCAGGCCTACACAAACCTTTATGTTGTCATGTCGTGTGTGAATTTTGTTTGTCAGGGGCGGGAAAATTGTCTGGAAGGTTTGACGTTTGTGATAACTGGAGTGTTTGAGTCAATTGACCGCGAGGAGACCAAGTCACTGATTCTGAAGCATGGTGGCAAGGTGACCAGTAATGTCACAAGGATGACCAAGTACCTTGTTGCTGGACGTGACTGTGGTCAGTCCAAACTGGACAAGGTTAGACGTGGAATTGGTATCGAGACTCATCTTACATTCTTGGTATTTTTAGGGCTGTTAACAATTTGAAAACTTTTAATAGTTAACTGGACAAAAATTAACGATTAATTAATTGTTAATTTCGATTAAAAACCAAACACTGCAAATCAGCCAAGAAAACCGACTTTTTATTTATCAGTTAATATCTCTTGCAATGAGACAATTAATGAGTGTTTTTCACTCACTCTCTTAAACAATCAGTCAATCAATCAATAAATTTATATCGCACCATAGTACAGAGGCGCGTGCTACAGTGCGGTTATGCCGAATCAAAGACAAATGTCTTAAGACGGATCTTTAATGTGATAACGGATGGAGCAGTTCGATAGTTCAGTGGAAGCGAGTTCCAAAGTCTCGGAGCAGCAACAGAGAAACGACGAGAAGCAGTGTCCAAGTCGTGTGGCGGAACTGACAGAAACTTCTAAAAACTAAAATGTGGGTGGTCTCTGGAGAAAGAGATTGTCATTGTTTGTTGTTGATGTATTCAGCTGAGCTTAAGAGTCATTCACTTCGTAATGTTTTTAGTGATTTGACCTTAATCACAATTTAATGATTAAAACACTTTTTACTTGTTCATATTTTTAGCAGTTAATTATGTGATTGACTGCTGACTTGCTTATGGCAGTATTTTTACCTGGAAAGTGAAAGTTAGTACTGAAATTCCGGTGCTTTGCTGCAAGCCAAATGATACTGTGTATTTGTACGTATTGGTAGGCTGTGGAGTTTGGTACAGAGATGTTGGATGAGGACGGCCTGTTTGACCTCATTCGCCGATTGCCTGGGAAGAAGTCAAAGTATCAAATTGCTGCAGAGAATGAACGCTCGCAGGTAGGATCGACCCTAAAAATGTTAAATGCATTTTATTTTGTTTTCATGCAAATTTCATACCCATTACTCCCATGTCACGTTTTGTTTGTTGATAGCATAGGTTACGTTGATGTGGATTGCAAGTCTCGGTTGCTAACTGTCTGTTTTCTAATTAGAGTTATTAGAGTGCTTTAAGTGTGTGAAATGCATGAACAAATGTAAATAGTTCTGTAGTAAGAAAAAAACGTCCAACAACTCATCACAGTCATCAGTACGAGCGGGTTCTTTTGTCATCGGAGAAATTTTTGTAACTTGTGTGCAACAGAAGAAAGTCTGCTGATACAAAGTATTATGTGTGTAGTTACGTACAACAGCGAGTAGCATTTTTAAGTGACAAACTGAGATCAACAGTGTCGTATCAAAGTTTGTTTTTCAAACCGTGTCTGTGAAATGTTGTATGTGATGATTGGGATGTTGAATGTCACTCAGTCTCGGTCACAGTGTTTCTGTAAATGTTGCTTGTGTATTTCCTCAGCATGGCAAGCCGCCTGTTAAGAAACACTGGTCAGTTAGCGAGAAGAGGAAGTCTTCCAGCTGGTCAGCTGCTGGTGATGACGTGAAATTCACAAATGTACAGAAGTCCTCAGATACGAAGTCAACAGCACAGTCGTCAGACTCTTGTCTGTGGGTCGATAATCACAAACCTACAAACCTACGCGAGATTATTGGCCAGCAGGGTGACAAGAGCAGTGCACGTAAACTGTACGTCTGGCTGTCGAACTGGCGTGACAACTTCTGGAAGAAACCTGTCTGTATGTTTCACATACTTGCAGTTTATCACTGAGAGTCGTCTCGCGCTTTTGATATTTTTACCTGAAAGTAAATGTCGAAGTCTGTGTTAATTGCTGCAGCTGTGAGCTACAGTGTATGTGTGATGGGTTGTGAAGCTAGGTACTGCTGAGAGGCTGAATGAAAGTGGTCTCTGATGTGTAGTAAGAATCGTATGAGTATGATGTGATACGTAGTAGAGTTGAACGTTAGCATTTTGTTAATTTTTTATTATCTATTGCACTTTAATCAAGAAGTTTGTTGGAAAAAGTTGCACAAATTGCTGTTTGAGTGAATGAAGTTACAATACTGGATCGTTGTCTACCACGGAGGTTACATATTTATTAAACTAATTGTCATGATGTATTGTAGTAAAAATGCGAGCGAATGACGATGGGGCAGGACACAAAGCAGTGCTTCTTTCTGGGCCTCCAGGAATCGGCAAAACAACTACAGCACAGCTTGTGTGCAAAGTAGGAATGTGTTTTGTGTACTATCTTGTTACTGGGTCATGGAGCGCAGTTTAAGCGAGGGTGGGCATGCGGTCTACGAGGTCTAGTTATGGTGTCTGCAAACATTATCTCACATCTCTGTCAATTTATGTTTTGTCCCAGACATTCTGAAATAAAGGTCACTTACGTACTCACAGATATTGATAGAATAGCGTGCTTAAGAAGTCCACAGTGCGCTTTTGTGGCCATTTTATAATGGTGTATATTATTTTTGTGTGAAAGTAACTTTTGTTATTCAATAAATTCAGTTTTTTGAATGTGGCCTGCTAGAAGCTGTAAAGATTTTCCATCCAGCTCTCAAGTGAAGAAGTTTGCCCACCTCGGCTTTAACCACACATACTTGTATTTTCAGTACCTAGCTAGTCCTAATTCTGATTCAGTTTTATGTATTTTAGAAATGTTAAATGGCGGTTGTGTTTTGCGCATGTAGGAATTGGGATTCAGTTATATTGAGAAGAATGCATCTGATATGCGCTCAAAACGCAGCCTCAGTGAAGCGCTCGGAGCTGCAGTGAATTCTCGCACTCTGTTGGATTTCTTTGGTAAGCTGTTTACTTTGGACCTCTTTCATGCAAGGGTGGCATCATTCACAAATACTAACATGTCCCAGTCAGTTGTGAAATTCAGAAATTTGTGAAATAAACGATACTAGTCAAAATCTTGGTTTAACAATATTAGCTTTTTTTTACAAATGCTGTGTGTGTTAAGTAGTAATATCATACACTTTTGGTTATAAAAATGTCTGCAAAAAATTATGCTTTTTATATACTGTTGGAGGAGGAAGGGTAAAAAAGAATGCTCTTTGTGTGCTTTGAAAATGTGAATAATTATGAATGATGCATTTTGTGTATTGCATGTAGACTGCAATGTATAATGCATGCAAATTACTGTATTGTAAGATATTAAAGTGTCAGTGTGCATCTGATTAGTACTGACATTGGAATTGTCACTGAATAAATTTTAATGGATTAATTAAATTGGTAGAGAAAACGTGGTGGGCCAAAAGTAGAGAATTCTTTAAAGTTTATAGCTTCTGTGTATTGGCAATATAAAATGCATTTTGATATGTGGAACGCCTTTTTGTGTCATCATATACAGTATTTACAAACTTTTAAAACCTAGTTAGCTTTAAATTATTTGTAAGCAGTAACTGACATTCCAACGAGCATATATTATGCATTACCGTGTGCAACAGCAACAGCACGAATCAAATTACTGACATTAACACGCTGCAGTTTATATACAAGTTATTCAACTTCACGCACATCATCAGCATGCAGAGCATTGGAGCAGCCATCACACTGTCTGATTTTGGTTCCACCCAGATATGCCAGCAGATATTGAGCGACATTCGGTTCCGGCCAGATTTAACAAATTTGAATCTGGTACACTTCCTAGTTTTTTTCGAAGTTTGTGAGAAGTTTTGTTGTACGTATATCACAGTTTTCGCTCATGATGCATTGTACAGTGATGATAGTGTAATGCTATAATGACTGATGCTGGAAATTGTTACGTGTGTTTTCAGGTGATGGTCAACCATATAAAGATCCTGAAGATAGTTGGAAACACTGCCTGATTATGGATGAGGTTGATGGTATGGCAGGAAATGAAGACCGTGGTGGCATACAGGTACTCCAGCTGTCAGTTGTTCTCATGGAATACAAGTCTGATTGTGGGCCACAAATGGACCATTCTTTATATTTATAACTCCATATACATGTATTATAACATAGAAACACCCAGGACAATGTTTGTGGTGCTGTGATCAAGGCACAGTTACTGTGAGAGTTTACTGATTTCATCTACTGAGTGTAGAACATCACCGAGCAAGTGCCAGCTCTCAGACCAAGCCAACCAGTCTGGGCTGTGAGTCTGCCTATAGGTTGCTCTACAGTTTATAAATTGTCACACTTGCACATAGGGTTAGACCAATACCGTGCAGGTGCCCAATACCCGATACTATCGGCCACAGCTATACCGATACTGATGCCGATACTGGGCTGTACAAATTTTTTGTACTGAAAATGCGATTTTTTACCGGGTTTAGGTGTGTGCAGGTTATATATGTATGAGGGGTATATGTGCGAAAATACGGTATAGGCTTGAAACTATAGGCGTGTGTTGCAACAGTGTTGACTGTTGAGACAGGTAAACGAACGACAGGACTACTGGTATCAGTGCCGATACTCAAATATGTATTGGCCGATACCGATACCCACCGTTACTGGCGAGTATCGGCCAATACCCAATACCGGTATCGGTCTAACCCTACAGTTGCACAACCACTTTCTGTTACTGTCAGCTACCTGTCTGCCACACTTTGCTATTTGTGCCTAAGTGATAAGCTGAGTTTAACGTTCCAATTGACGCATAATAGGTTGTTTTTGGTGACGAGCCTTGCCGTGATTGTATGATTTCATATGAGCCCGTGAGAGTAAAAGGCGGCCAAAGTGACTTCGGGTCAGTTTTGAGATATTGCCATATTTAGCACTAGTATTACCCAGCGGATGTCTTATCAACAAGTGGTAACATGTGGTCACGTCTCACTCGCTATAATCGTTTGTCACCCACTCAGGTAATCTGTGGCAAGCAGCCGGACATTTGTTAGCCAAGCCGACATGGTCGCCTCTTGCCAAGCATTATCATTGACGAGGCGACTACATGACTATGTAGCTTTGGTTTTGTGTTACGTGGCCAGCATGTTGCTTGTCATTCCAATCACTAATAGAATTATTTATTTTCATGTAAATGGTAACCAATTCAAAATAGCAGATGCGCCCAACAGGATTGTGGATATTTAATATTATCCACGGCAGGATTGGTATTTGCATTATTCGGAGGCTTTAGTACTTTTGCCAAAACTAAAACTTCATTTCGGTTTCCTCAATAATTCATATTTTTAGATGTGGTCGCCTCTTACTCTCACGGGCTCATATGGTCAGCATTTTGTATTTTTTAATCAAACATGTTTTACTCTTTCCATCGTTTGTGTTCAGTACAGCTTGTAATTGTTATGCCAATTATTGCCTATTAATTAATGCAGATTGTATTTTGTTTTCAGGAGCTAATACAGTTGATCAAACGAACGCGAATTCCAATTGTTTGCATCTGTAATGACAAAGGCCATTCGAAGATTCGAAGCTTGAGCAATTACTGCTTCGATCTGCGGTTCCAGCGACCAAGAGTGGAGCAGATTAAGGTCTGTGGAAGCGGACATTTCTGCAATAATGAGATGCTGTACTGCTTGATGTATTCTACTCGTTGTATTCGCTAGCAACATGCTTGGTTTCTCATTTTATTTTTATTGCCAATTTTTGGTGTGATTCATAATTAATTTATGACCAGTGATAATAAAAATACAGAAAATACTAACAAAAAAACACCGGGAGTGGACTTATTCCGACAGGCAGATGGACACAGCTGTCCTCTGGTAAATTTAGTAAATTATGATAATGAGTCCCATGCACGGATTGACCTCCATGCAAACACTGATCGTCATGTAACTTATAAATATTCATTGCTGAAAGTAACTTACTCGGTACAGCCGTCCTAAAGTTTGCTGTTTAGTGTGTTTCCACCAGGGATGTGAACAATACTTGTGAAAACTGTTGTCAATACCACTAACAATACTTTGGCAAAATGTATTGCCGATACCAATACCATTTGTAACAATACTTTTTACTATTTTTACATTCATCAACATTCATTTTTTCTGCGTTCATCTGTTAATAAAGTTAGTAAAATGACTCTTGTCGACAAAATGGCACTTGTCGACAAAATGGCAAAATCACTATAGTTTACAATGACATGATGTTAATGAGTAAGCACTGTAGCAGTATCTACTTTAGATGCAAGACTACAGTCCTAGCTTTTACTCTTTCAGTCACAGTAATGTTGTTGTTGACAGAATTAAATAGTGCACCAAAAATATGCAAAAAGTATTGCCGATACTATTGGTAGCAATACCAATAGAGCGATATTAACAACCCTGGTTGCCACTGAGTTTTTATCAAGTTGGCAGACGCCTCATTATTTGACAGAGCAATAGCTTTGTTGTGTGGTGCTGAATGTGTTCAGTCTGCTATGATGTCGATGGCTTACAAGGAAGGCGTGTCATTCCCACCAGCTGCTCTCAACAAGGTCATAGTCGCTGCAAACCAAGATGTCCGCCAGGTTACAATGCATTATTACTCTGCTGAGTATAAACTGCCATATTTGGGCAATAGTTTCAGTTGTTTTATTGACTTTTAGACTGATTATGAGAGAGAGTTATTACAGACATTTTCTACAAGTTTCATTCAGATACTTAGTTTGTATCAAAAGTTACGAGTTTGAATTATATATATATGTGATTTTTGAACTCTGCAGTCGCAGTGTTAACAGTCTTGATGACACTGGACTGCATCTTGCATACTTCCGAGTGTTGTGTACTTTGTATGCTGTCAGGTGCTTTGTCAGAAATCATATTGTTTTCATTTTTCAACTTAATTATATCTTTCTGACAACACACAGAGTTTGCTGATGGATCTGGCCACTTTCGACTGCATAATCACTGTTGTTTTTTACTTATTGTCATTACTGTTATAGTTTTATAACAGTTTAAGTACTGATCTGTCAGGCTACTGTTAAAGTTAGTTTGTTTACTGTCTAATTTTTACATGTTCAGGTCATACATAATCTGTCCATGTGGACAGCTGTGGAGAAGGAGCTAACCTATGATCAGCTGTCAGTTGCTGCTGACAATGCTAAGAAAGATCTTCATATGGTGAGCTGTTGAGAGCGTAATGCCGAACATTTTTAACGTGTTTTTCTGAGGTCGTCATTTGGTGCTTTATTTGTAGCATTTTTGTGTGTATGAACTGTCGACATATGTGTATGTCAAATTCTTTGTACTGCAATACTGCATTTAATTGTTGAGCAGCAGAATACAGTTTCGAAACAAACTTCAAGCATTGCAGTGTGCATAAATGGTGCAACAGTGTGTGAAATGTATGTTGCAGGATACGTTTGACATCTGTCGGAAGACGTTTTCCAGTGGTGATGAGATGCAGAGAATGGGGCTCGGTGATAAAGTTGAGCTTTTCTTCCATGACTACAGCCTGGTGCCGTTGTTTGCTTATGAGAACTATATTGGAGCCATTCCATATTCATCAAGGTCTAATATTTGCTGTTGTGCAGTTTTCAAATGTGCAGTTTACTTTATGCAATGCATGCTTTGCTGATGAATATACGCTGGTTACCACTGCTGGCCACCGTCCTTTGCGGTCTGCTGACAATCAAACGTGCTTGGTCAAGAGATCATGCAACGAGATCAGTGATCACTGTTTTGCCAGCACTTGGCCAGCACTGTGGAACAATCTGCCTGAACACCTTCGGCAACCGGACGTCGCCTTCGGACGATTCAAGTGATCGCTGAAAACGTTTATGTTTGGTTAGCTTGTGTCTGAACGTTGGATGCCGACTAGAAATCTTCTTACTAACTTACTTACTATTGCAGTGAAGTCGATGGATTGTGAAGCAGCAAGGGTTTCTCTGCAGCTCCCAGCACCCGTCCCAGAAATTGACAAAAAATGGAGAGTCTCCAGTGATGGCCCGCAACACTTTTAGTTTGGGCTGCAGGATCATTAGATGGTCTGTTAGATAACCCAAGCTGAACAAGAATGACTGTTTACCAGGTGAAATGATAAAAAGCCTGATAAAAAGCTCGTAGATCTCATTAAGGAAGTTAATGCCGAGATATATGCAGAATCAGTTCTGCATAATGCATGCACAGTCACAGTGTAGTTGGTCATCATCAACAGACTAGACATACTGTAATTTATTTATGTGCAAAGAACGGGAAGAAACTGGCAAGGAGCCATTGCTAGAGCAGTTAAGAAGAAGTAAATGAAACTGGCTGAGACACACATTGAGAAGAAATGATGACCACGTCAAGCAAGCACTGCAATGGACATAACAAGGCTGCTTAGGAAGAGGGACAACCCGGAACACATGGAAAAGGGATCTGGAGTAAGAAATGTGGACAGCAGGCTTTAGGTATGGCTGGAGGAAGGTGGAGGCGGCAGCACAAGACAAAACTGGATGGAGACAAGTGGATTGTGGCCTATGCTGCACTAGCAGCAACAAAGCTTAGATTAAGACATTCATTTCATGTGTTACTTGTTTATTTCTATAGGGGCAGCATGCAGGAGCACTTGGACTGCATAGTGTCAGCAATTGACAGTATATCGTACGGTGATCTTGTTGATGTGATGGTTCGACGACGTCAGAACTGGAATCTTCTCCCAACACAGGTTCATGCAACTGTTCTGTTGTGTACTTACTTTTGCTTGCTCAATGCAAGGCCGTATTCGATTTGCCGAATCCTGATTCAGATTAGATTCAGTGAATCTGTCCATTTAGTGCGCAAACTTGAATCCAGATTTATGAATCCAGCGAATCCAGTTTTGACGTGGATTCACTATCGAAACCAATAAAACAGCAATATTACAGACATAAACAAATAACAATGACATCACTTCAACACCCACGAATCCAGACCATTCGATTTGCCGGTGAATCTAAATTTGGATTTACTATGAAACTGAATCTAGATTCGGTCACATCGAATACGGCCCAAGTTAAAAACAGAGTTCAGTGAACACAAACATGAGCTGGATGGAGAGGTCCATAAGACGCTGACAGCCGCCAGTGGAAACAAACGATGTTGTGTGTTAAAGTGACATTGTGAATAAGTAAAACTCAGTCATATACCAGTAACTCTTGTGTTGCAGAAACACATGTTAACTGAATTACGTTTCAAATTTATAATGCTAAGCATTAAATTTGTTGTTATTTATTGTCATATGTTGCAAACTGTGATTATACTGCAAAATTTTTACGCAAAATTTTGTAAATCAGGTGGAGTAGTTAAGATATTGCTGCAGTGGTACCTGCAAATAAAGTTACATTTAACTTTTTTTAGTTATGTGATAAACTAGAATTAGGTTGGCCGTTCTGTGGTGGTTAGTTAAGTAGTGCTGTGCAGTTGACATATTTGATTTATTTTCATGGTGGATTTTTTTT
>Ga0049105_1001200_pt1 | contig 11024 bp, 8 predicted proteins | sample WorMetvaBAHAMAS1_FD_61260 | JGI IMG/M metagenome (GOLD analysis project Ga0049105, IMG submission 61260) | Worm MetaG Olavius vacuus BAHAMAS.1 | ecosystem: Host-associated > Annelida > Digestive system > Unclassified | place: Germany: Marburg | collected 2013-04-09 | reverse complement strand
CCCCAGAATAACTAGGCAGGTGGACTCCACTCCCTCGCGGCTTCGGCCTGTCGCCCGTTGAGGCGTGACATCATATTTCAAAACGTATAGATAGGCCGATGGTTGTAGCTTTGATATTACGCCCAGTCTCCAGACATACACACTTAACACAATGTAGCTGACGTTAAACTTAGCTCCCAGCAAAGTTCATGGGCAGAGCCCCTGACGGGGGTTCCGAAGGCGAAGCCTCCCGAAAGTTGAATACTTTGGCATTGCCTGCAGTCAATTTCACACGTGAACGTTCTGACTATACGAAAGTCAGTCGGCCCGTTGCAGCTCCATCCGCCACTAATAAATGCATTCAATAACAATAACAAAGTAAACAAACGATAATGTCTGACAACCAGTGATCGAGTTTGACAGTGCTGAACGCCGACCGACACCGAACTCGTGTTTCCGTGATTCTGGCGACGTCTAACAATGTTCTGAGTTACTTACTTACTTATAATGTCACACTGAAGTGTCATTTGTTGTCACTGCTCAGCGATCGCGCGTTCAGTTATAGAATACAACCAGACGAAACATATATTACCCAGCTGGATAATCCGAATTCTCTTTATTGCTGACAGTCCAGGGTTATCGGCAGCCGCAGGCTAAGAAAGTAAGAAGTGTTACTATTGAGTCAACCGGTAACTATGTCAAGTGTTACAGATCACATCAGAATAATAAAACAGCAACGCAACGCTGCACACCTTAGAACTATTAACGATCGTGACATATGTTGGAATAACGCTAGAAAACAACTAAATGAAAAATCTGAGATTACGATTCGTTCAGCAGGAATCAATCAGTATCAAAGATGGCGGCGGCGTGACGTGTTGGCTAACTTTAACTTACTGGACACACAAGTGACTTGACTGCAACAAATGAATGACATCATCAACGCTCGAAAAACAGCGTCTGCGAGTCTGAAATCAAACGGCTAATCTTAGTAAAATTATCAAGCGACACGCCATCGCAAACCAGATGGGAAACCTATATCTAATGAATGAACTAGCTAGACATAATACTTAACAAAGTCTACACGCGACACACGCCGCCCTTCGAGCTACTGTTATCTAAGTGTGCCTATCTACAAATAAACCACACCAAAACTCTACGCTGTGACCAACCGTGACGCTGTCATGAAATCATACAAAATAATTATCTCTAAACAACATTCGTCAATCAGTTACTTATACGTACGTATAGAAAGTACAGCATCAACCGGTATCGTCGGAGAATGCGGCAAGTAGCTGAGTTTTGCGGTTGTCATCGGAGACAAGCGTCATGCAGTCAGTATGTAATTGTGTTAATAAGATGCGACGTACATCGTTTCTGTGAACTGACGTGTAGAAATAGCATCGCTCTAGATGTCATTTATATGAATGATACCGACATGCATGAACGCCCGCAGGATTTTTTCCAGGAGTGGGCAAATTAGGGGTATGGGGACGAAAATCCCCAGCGGGGGCCCAGCGATATGGAGCCCCAGAAGCCGACGACAGGTTGTGAAAATAATGCATAAATAATTCGTCTACTGAGCGTTTTGCAATGCACAAAAGACTTTATAACATTTCCAGAGAGGGGGGAGGGAGGGGGCAAGTGCCCCCTCTTGCGGGCGCCCATGCCGACATGCATAATGACTGCATTACAGTCGAGTATGGGCTTTGCACATTGTACAACCGTTGATCACTGATCAACGGTTTTAGACACGAGCGGCTGTGAATTTGCAAGGATGTCCGTAACTGTAACCGTTGATCAGTGAGCAAGGCTGTACGGCGTCTTCCTCCACTCTTGTAATGCAGTCAATTACGCCAACGTTTGAAGGCTGCGAATCGCATGTTATTATTCTCTGTTAATAACAAGATGCTCAGCTATCGCAGAGAGACCGCGCTGCAGGGTGCGTTATAGTTTTCGCCAAAAGTAAAAGACTGGAACTGGGAGACATTATTTTACAGACATTATAGGTCTATCTTCAACCACTGTGATATTATCGGCCTGAAAATCTGTCGAATTCGGTGAAGAAAACGCAAAATAATGGCTATTACGGCGTTCAAGGTTATTCAAGGTCATCGAGGTCAGTACCAATCGAAAGCCCGTATGCGACTTCCTATTAGTGATTAATAGTAACTGACATCCTATCTCGTACCGTTTCGGAGTTATCGCAGCTTATTGTTCAAATTTCGGACACCTTGCGTTTTCGAGCCACCTTTTGGGGGCTTAGGGACAACGTACGATGTTCATCTTGGGCTCATTGGAAAGCGCGTAGTGGACTTCCTATTAATATTAATTAAACTTTTTTCGCTAGGTGTTACGGCTGAGTCGCTACGAGCGAAAAGAGATCGAAAATCGGCGATTTCGCTCCAACGCGGTCACTTGATCCAAAATTTCAGGTAGACGGGGTCGCCCCCCCCCCAAAAAAAAAATCATTTTTGCACGGTTAGTTAGGCCAATGAATACCTTACAACTTTGCTGCTGACAGTTTCCACACAGAAAAAACTTTGTAGCAGACTTTCTTCAAGCGAAGTGCGATTTTCTACGGAAATCGGCCGTCTTGCATTTTTGAGACCTCTTTGGGGAACTTAGGGGCAACGTAGGATGATCATCTTAGGTTCAATGGAAAGCGCGCAGTGGACTTCCTATTAGCGTTAATTGAACTTTTTCGCTAGGTGTTACGGATGAGGCTCTACGAGCGATTATCAGTTCAAAATCGGCGATTTTGCTCCAACGGGGGCCGGTTGACCCAAAATTTCAGGTAGAAGGGGTCGCCTCCCAACAACCATTCTTCTTCGCAGTAAACGAGGCTAAATTATCTTTCGTATGGTATAAAAATCTGGACAGCTCTTTCTTCCGTTTTGTCACAATACACGCGTGTGACAGACGGACGGACAGACAGACGGACAGAATTCTCACCGCTATACCGCGTCCGCATTACATGCAGCGCGGTAAAAACTTTGAGTGGACTTGCAACGGGACTAAGAAGTCTCGGGTAATGAAGAGTGAATTAGTAAGTTCCTAAGTGGTTCAAAATACTGTGGGCTCCAAATTGTTGCCAGGGAACTGACCCCGATGAACGCACCTGGCCGACATATCACTAACATGCACCATTTCCGAGATAAACTACTTGTTTATGAATCAACACAGTACGTACGACCATGAATGACCTTGAACAGTCCTCGAATTGCTTTCGTTGAAGTAAAGATTCATAGGACTGATATGTGTTTTACATATTCTGTGTCAGACTGATTCTGTGCAAATGCTAACTCAATGGTGATTTCTCCTAAATCTCATGTCACCAAAATGATCATTTCATTTCTCTCACTTATTTTCTTACAATATAAGGTTCTTGACGTTTTTATTTACATGTATTTGCAAATTCCAAAACCAGCAACCACAAATTCAAGAACGTTTCCAGTAGTTTCAAGGACCTAGGTCACTTTCAAGGACTTTTCAACTCCTTTAAAATGCTGCTGTAAATTTCAAAGATTTTAAAGACAGGGGAACCCTGGTAGTAGGCCTACTTCGTCTAGATGACGCAATAACAAAAATATTTGCATTATCGACCATTTTACGATTGACTGGTGTTTTGGACTACATAAAATGCACGTAACTACATTAACTGAGTAATGGCAGTATGTGTGACAATGTGAATGACAATGGGCGGGGCCGGGGCACTGAGTGATTGACAGTGACAGCACGACGCTATTGACGTGTGAAATACACCGCCGTGTGCAGTGCACACACGCACACACGCAGCGAATGAATATTCAACATTGCATCACGTGACACATCGTATAGGCTGCATAGACGATGACGACGACTGAGCTACGGTCATAACTGATGCGAACACACTGTATACATTGAGCAACTTCTGCAGTTCTTCTAGCGCGCGCGTCAAACAACGAACGAACGAACTAATAACTCGCTACAGTAAATAAAGTAGCTAGTTGCCTAATTTATTCATAGACACTCCTAGAATATGTAGGCCTAATGTGATTTTGTTGTTCATCGTTTGGGTGCGTTCTCTTAGCAAAGTGTTACCTTCCGTGAAATTCGCGGAAGATAAGGTGCTCGTTTTCTTATTCTCCGTGAAAAATGCTAAAACAGTGCAACTCAGTCTAGCCCTAATCCTAACCCTAATTTCCAGGGCAGATTGATCAGATAAATCGGAGTGGTATAGTCGAACTGTACAATATTGTCAAATAAATCTGGTTCAATAAAAGAACGCACCCAAACGATCGACAATTACGTACTGTAGGGGAGTGCCGGAAGTGCCCGTGTATAAATTTGGCAACTAGCTAATGTGTCTGACCGCACGCTCTGCAGTCAGTAAGTAACGCATGACATAACGCAACGTAACATAACTAACAGTTGACAAAGATTCAAGTTAAGACTTGCGGCGACTTGGCTATTAGTCAGCTACAAAAATACTACAAGATATGGCGGCGAGTGACAATAAGAACTGTTAGAAAATCACACGTGAGACATATTATACTAGTATTATATTCACAAGTGAGACCACTTCAATCTCGGCAAATTCAAAGTCCTGCATTATAGCATCACGTGACATCTTTAATTATTTAAAACCACAAAACTAGGAGTTTTCAGCAAAAAGTATAAGTATCGGTAGTGAAAGGTTTGTGACTATGAAGTAGGCCTACCGGATTTCATAAGAGTAACTATCAGAGTCGTAATCGTTGAACAAAACATTAACAGTTCACCAGTAGGCCTATACATCTGCTACAACCTGTGAGTTCACTAACGCTGATATACGACCGGTTAATAATGACAACTGTACGCTCTCAACCTGTTACGGCGATAGAAACTTCAATGGCACACTATCAATGATTTTTTGGTGCAAAAATATTCATTTAATGTTCAGTTGATTATGATTACATCGACGCGTTCAGAAAACAATTTAAGTATAACAACGGCAGCCATATGCGCTATGCGCTAACTCAACGTAATTTACGAGATGCAGTTAGTTTTTTTGTGATTTACCATGCTGCATTTTTCGTTGATGATCTCTAACGTGAACGACTGACGTTATTATTCCTCAGACGATCACGCCATCAGCTACGACGGGTTTGCTCTGATTGTCATTGGAAAAACTCAGCAGCTGGTTCTCTGCTTTAATACATCTCGCACAATAGCAAGTGTTAGAAATAAAGATTAAGTGATTCTTCTTTGTACCAGAAATTACTGATATTGCGCTCGATTTGTTGCGGTTATTTGAACATGCAAATGTAGAAGGAGTCCTCTGCGTGGTCTGCGCGCACATCGTGACGTCACACATATTTACATTCGTTGCATAAATTCTGCGAACGTCTGCACAGCATAAAGTGCTGAGAAAACGGTTGAGCTGTTGACGTGGCACAGACAGGCAGAGAGACAGACAGACGGACAGCGTCACAGCCACAAATAGACGTGGACCTGCATGTCGACGTCATCATATCCAGCCAATGACTCCGAGTGACAGTCTCTTGTATGTCTGATTGTCGCATTGCTTTAGTGGCGTCACTATGTACCGCCTTATCACTCTGTCCCTTTCTCCTTTGCTCTCGGCCGTGTTGCGGCTCTAAAAAGCCAATTAACCCAGGGTAAGGGATGCACTTTGCGTGTCCTCTAGGTGGGGAGGGGGCTGAGATACAGCTCCGAACAAAATTGAATTTAGTGAATTTTGGCCGTCAAATCTGGCATCTAGTGAGGACGATTTTGTGATATTCGCTAGAATCTGTTGACTAAATTTTTGCGAAATAGTCACAGAAAATTGTGGGGGGAGAGGGTAGGCGTAAATGACGCCATATACAATTGCTTGTCAGCATGATGATAATGATGATGACGCTGATGACTGGTCTGTTGCTTGGCAACGATGACGCTTGTCAACATGAAGCTCTCTGTCTCTCTCTCTGCGTTTGTCTATCTGTGCCTGTCTCTGCCTGTGTGACGTAATTACTGACGTCACACTGCCTCCAACCAATGATGAGCAAACAATGGCACACGGTGTTACAGTGTCACAGAGTTTTCTGTCTGCTTGTCTGTCTGTCTGTCTGTCTGTCTGTCTGTTTTTCTGCATGTGTGTGTCTTTATAACCCAGTAGACTCATGGATCACCACTGCCTCACTAAGTGACATATGGCCAATCACGCACTAGATGCATATGCATGTAGATAATTTGCATGTAGAGTCTTTACACACGAGAGCACGGAATGATGACGATGATGATGACAACGATGACATGTTACTTGGTTGAGCCTTTCAACATCAGCAGAAACTCTACACAAACACATAACAGAATAGATATACATATACAGGGTGGCTCAAAATAGAAACCACGGAAGAAAAAGTGTCATAATTGTGCAACGGCTGGAAACTTTTCAAACGTTAAGCAGGAGATTTAGCTATCGTTTCTAAAACTTTGAGTTTATTTTGTTTATGTCAGGAAGTACTTGTATAGTTTAAAGTAGAGGACCTTAAACTGTCAAACTTAAAAAAGTGTCAGTAATAAACGACGCATTTTAAGTCGGCGACTAAGCAGTTGAACGGATCAAAATGTGGGCCAGTTGGCAGGCCTGTTACTAAGGGTTACAGTTGGCAGATGTGGCGGATCCAAAAACAAAATACAAAGCTCATGCAGGTTTACAACTAAAACTTGAACAAGGTTTTACCAGAAAATACAATTAACTAGAAATACGTTCTGTGGAACGTGGTATCTACCCCTTAGCCACATCCACAATGAACGAACTGTGCATGGCGCATGCACGAAACGGCCATATTTCCACTTCCGGTCTAAAATCTGACGCCACCATCGTGTTCCTCGACCCCGATTTCCTTTAAGACACGGAGTTTCGGCGATTCGGCCATAAATAAAGTCGGCATCTTCCCGGATATTCCCTCCAAAGAATTCCCCCAGGCATTCCGCCCAGAGAATTCGCGCGGTCATTACCCCGTGAAAAATTCAGCTGAGAGTCACAAGTGATGGGCTGACTGTTACAGTAGTTACACCCATCGATGCGCTATATAAATCCATGATTGATTGGTTGATTGATTGAAATAAGGGTTATATTGCATATTTTTCATTGCGCATGCGCGAAACGGCCGTATTTCCACTTCCGGTCTAAAATCTGACGTCACCATCGTGTTCCTCGCCCCCGATTTCCTAAATGACGCGAAAATTTCGGCGATTCGCGTACATTTAAGGCATATATAGGATTACTTAATATTTTCAGGACCTCTTGGCCTAAAATGGGGGGTTTAGAGGACACGATAGGGGAAGGGGTGGTGCGATATTGACCTCCAACGAACTCGTTCTTCCTTTTGGGGGTTCTTACGTCTGTGCCAATTTTGGTGAAAATTGATCAAGAAATGCGATCGTGAGAATGCTCGCAGACGGACAGACCGCTACATATAGGCTTAGAGACTTGTAATCACGCACTGTGATCCGGACACCCATCCTGGACAATTCACCCACTGAATATTCCCCTAGGGACATTCCCTCAGGATAAATCCTTAGAACAACCCGGACATCTTAGCGCATTAGAGGCATTGCGTAATGCGCTTTATAAATGTTCTACTTACTTACTTACTTACATCTTCCCGGATATTCCCTCCAAAGAATTCCCCCAGGCATTCCGCCCAGAGAATTCGCGCGGTCATTACCCCGTGAAAAATTCACGCACAGATGCCAGCTGAGAGTCACAGGTGATGGGCTGCCAGTTACAGTAGTTTCAACGTCAAAATAACTAGAAAACAAAGCAACTGGCATGGTGTGTGTGTGTGACGGCGAAAAGTGAGCGACTGACCTTCATAATCAACTTTGCCGTCGTTGTTTCTGTCGACAGATCGTATCATGGCGTCGACGTCTGCGTCAGTGACTGTTTCACCGAGCTGTGACATGGTCAGTCGGAGTTCCTCGGCGTCAATCAGACCGTCGCCGTCAAGGTCAAACACTCGGAACGCGGCACGCATCTCATCCTCGCTGCTCAACGCCATCACTTCCACTCGACTTTGATGTATGACGTCACTGGGTCGTCGTGGCGGCACGCTGAACGTGCCTGGAGCGGGTCGTGGAGGGACAGGAGGACAGCCAGCAGTGGAACTCGAACGACGACTGCTGGAACTCACTGGAGGTGGTGGTGGTGGTGGTGGTGGAGGTCGTCGGCGTGCTGGTGAGGACGACGATGTACGCCTACAGTCTAACACGTGATGCTGACTTGATGCAGCAGCTGCTGCTGCTGCTGATGATGATGTGTTAATGACAACGCCTCGACCACTCAGTATCGCACCGTTACTTGCTACACACACACACACCGCTCTGTACAGCAGATAGACAGAGCAAGGTTTAACATCCCACCAAACACATAATAGGTCATATCGGGGATGAGAAAACAGTAGCATCTCAACTGGCGATGACAATAATAACAAGATTATCTTTCAGTCGAAGGCCGTCCACCCATGAATCAACACGATACACAGACATGCTAGGTCCACCCCTCTACATCTGCCCACCACCATTCCACTAAACCCTCATGTACAGCACATTGTGTTTCTGGGACCTCTTGTCGCCGTCGTTGACCTGCCCGGTCGGCGAGCTCTGCGGTCAGCAAGTACCAGCCGCCTAGTCGCGCCGCCCATCAAGCTGTCTACTGTTGCAGCCGTGCCTTTCCGGTTGCCGCAGCTGGAACAGTCTGCCAGAGACCGTCGTCTCATCGTCATCATTGCAGACTTTCCGCCGTCAATTAAAAACTCATCTTTTTTAACTTTCATACCGTCACCTGAGTTTTTGACCGTTACAGTGGTCCTTGTAGTAATGTTCGTTATCTGAACCATTCTAAAAATCTATGTTTACTGACTTACTATCGTGTACGGTACACAACTCGGCGACTGCCATGATTCACCTGCTTCAGTTTGCAAAGGCTTGCGCACACGCCGCCAGGCGGCGGCCTGTGTGCGGTTTCCCTGAATGAGTGAAATGGACTTGACGTCACTGCAGTTGCAGTCATGCTATCACTTAAGCCTGGGGGTAACGGGGTCACACTTTACGCTTTCTGCTCCTGTGATCTTGACCCGATGACTTTCATACACGAACATGACTTTACTATTCTGAAAATGTAGTCGCATAACAAAATGAACTTACAGAAACGCCGACACGACTGAACACATACAGTGCGCCGCTTCCCTGCTGGTCAACAATAATACTTGAAACACAGACGCTGTCCTCATGACAAAGTCTCTGCCATTATTCATGATGACCAGTGGGCAGTTCCACAGTACATGTCCCAACTATAGCAAGGTCCAGGACGACTAGACAGGTTACAGTATTATGGTTGTTGTAGCTAGAAATCACTTATTCGTGACAGCACATATATCGTAAACTGTACGGGGAAGATTAAGATTTAGACACATTGAAAATTAATTTATAGATTTCGATGCTGATTTTAATGGCAAGGGTTGGGTGATGGTGGTGAATGCAAAATGCATCTCATACTATAGTTGCTGCAACAAAAAGTTCTAAGAAGCACATTTTGGCAGGGGAGTGGAGTCGGAGTCAGAGTCGGAGTCCTCCAGAGTCGGGGTTTTGGTCCGGAGTCAGAGTCTCTCATTTGAAGGAGACTCCGACTCCAAACCCTATCTGTCTCATCTGGACTTTTTTGTAATTTTGTTGCCGTTCATTTAACTTTTGTGCAATTGATTTTGCAACTAAAACTCTGCTTGTACACTATTGTGCACCTTTCAGTAGAATTTAAAAATTTCTCTTAAGTCACCCTTAAGTACACAGTCATCATGTCACACAATAATTCCTAGAGTCGGAGTTTGATTTAGGGCCTGGAGTCGGAGTTGGAGTCCCACAAAAACAAGGACTCCGCATCCCTACATTTTGGCCTAAAGAATCATGCGGGTTCACCGGCGTTTGGTGGGTTTGACGGTCTTACTGCCGTGTCTCAATAAAACACGTCTGACAAGATAACGACAAGTACGAGAGAGACAGAAACAGAGACGGACACAAGGACAGACAGACAGACAGCGAGGCAGACAAGCAGACAGAGACTGACTGTGTTGAAGTGCGAGGTTCATCGACTGTTGCTTGCGTTGTAAACATGCCGCAGCCTACAGCAGCAACAACACAAACATCGTCATCATCGTCATCATCGTCATCATCATCATCATCATCATCATCATAATGACGATTGTTGCTAGAAGCTTCAACACTTTGCAATCAACTGACACGGCGTTCTGCTCGTGCTCACACAGTGAGACGTCACATAGCACGTTAGGCCGACCGACTGTCACCAACTATAGCAGTATGTGTACTGTTTTCACTGATGTTATTGGCCAGCACTGCAAGACGTACAGTCCACCTTGGCCCACCTTGTACGTATGTGCCTAGCACCGAGGAATGAGTGAGTACGAAGGAGGACTAGTCACGCCAGCTTGCCAGTGTCATCACGCCACCTGGCGAATGAAGCAGTAGTGGCATACGCCGATGCAGATCACCCCACAATCTGATCGATTCTTCCTTGTCTTCCTTATTCTCGGTTTTTCTGCCCGATGTCTACTGTTGCCTAGCAACGGACAAAAAACTTCCAAAATGGGCACTACACGTCAAACCGTAATTCGCTTTCATTGGAAGACGCTGAATCTTCGTCCGTATATGTTATCTTTGATGGCATGCGCACAAAATAAATTCTTTCAATTTTTGATTTAGGGCTTAACTTTTACATGGTAGGCCTTCGGAATTAGGCTAAAACAACGACTTTTGCTGCCTGACTTCATGCCGCAGTAAAACGCACGCTGTGACCTATTTATTGGCTGATCCGTTATTGGCCGGCGCTGGTAGGCAGCCCTACTTACAAGCCAGCCTTGTCGCCTACCGGCTTGTTTTTTGTTTGTCTGTGTGTCAGAATTACTCAAAATGCTGTGATAAAGTTTCTTTGGGACAAGGAAGAATCGATCAGATTGTGGGGTGATCTGCATCGGCGTATGCCACTACTGCTTCATTCGCCA
>Ga0049105_1001199_pt1 | contig 11024 bp, 8 predicted proteins | sample WorMetvaBAHAMAS1_FD_61260 | JGI IMG/M metagenome (GOLD analysis project Ga0049105, IMG submission 61260) | Worm MetaG Olavius vacuus BAHAMAS.1 | ecosystem: Host-associated > Annelida > Digestive system > Unclassified | place: Germany: Marburg | collected 2013-04-09 | reverse complement strand
AATTTCAGTCGGGCAAAACGTGACTGATTACAGTGTACGAGGTAAAATAAAAACAGTGAGAATATCAAATTCAATAATATCAATAAATGTCTCTGAACAATTGTCTAACAATAAAGTTGCTGTGTGAAAGTAGGCTACAACTCATGAGGGGAGGGCATTGAAAATACAGGACCGGAAAATGCAGGATCAGAAAATGATGGACAAAATAGCAAAGGTGCATTTTTCACCTGTCGATCTCTTCTGGTCCGTCATTTCTGGTCTTGCATTTTCGGACGACCATTCACTGCATGAGGACGGCGGCATATCGTCTCAGCCATCATTAAGGTCAGAAATAAATTCTGTCGCTGCAACCAAGGCCGTATAACCAGAAATTCGTTTGGGGTGTTTTTCTCGTCCCCTCCCTTCCACCTTTTTCTTTCCTTTCCTACCGTCCCTTCCTTTCCCTCCCTTCCTTCCCTTTTCCTTTTTTTCCTTCGCCTAGAAATGGCCCTCAAATCTAGCTACGCGATTTGGAGGAGCGCTGTTAGCTCTCTCAGTGGAGAGAACGACACAACACACGTTCTTCAACTCTAAATACACCTAAAATGCACTTGGGCTGTTTTCGTTTATTTAGAGCCCGGAGAACGTGTCTGATGGCTGCAAATGTTGTCCCATTTTTGTTAAACGAAATCTCAACATTGAAGCAAATGCAGTTGTTTCTGAGTGCACTGTACGTTATCATGTGGTCACTTATTGCAGTACATTCTACGTGATTATTTTTTTACATTTTATTTGGGGAGGTATTTTAGCACGCGAAACACCCCGTTAGTTACCGCCTTGACTGTAACTGTCCTACCTTGTCGGCTAAGGTCGAGTGACAGCCGTATGAGAAGGACGGTTTGTGTAAAACAGATCAATCGACAGCCGCTAGTTCGAGTCAGCATTGCCGCAGTACTTCGACGATCTATACCAGAGGTCCGAGAGGGCGACAGCGCGGTCCTACACGGTCCTCACCCGACCGCTGCCGGGCAGAGTCTGTTGACCGCGAGCCAGCACGCTTCGCCGTCGACGGTTACGCGGTGTCGAAACGATGACTTGCTATTGCCGGCAGTACGTTGACTATCGGACGCCTGCAGCGGGTGCCCGCCCGGCCAGCGGCGACGGCGGCGCGAACGTTGCATGCGCGCTTTTCGTCGCCAGCTGTCTCTGGAAGCAGCAGCAATCGCCGTCCGCTCGCTCGGCGCCTCGTGGCGTCGACGCTCGCGACTCTCCTCCGACCAGATCGACCGACGACGGGTTGAAGTCGCCGTCGGTCGTGGCGGAAGTGTGCGCTGCCCGGCTTATGGCTTGGCGCGCCGATCGTCGACAGATGTCCGCCTGACATGCGACTGACGTACGCCGCACTGCCGCCGTCGCCGCCGCCGCCGAATTTCCTGCTCGCCACCGCCGCGAAGCCGTCTTCTCGACAGAAATAAACACGATCAATTCGCTCGCTCGCTCGCTCGGCTGCGGCGAATAACAGAGCGGACGGCCCTGGTCGGCAATATTCGGCCAAGCTACGACCTGGCAACAGCCCTTCGGCTTTTCCTGTCAGGACAGAGCCGCTGCGTCGACAGGGCCATATTTATAAGAATTTATGGTCATACACTATTATTTATTACCACGAGCTCGTACGTTCAATCAGTGCATTATTAGGCCGCTCGACGACAGTCGGGAGATCTTCTCTTTTTGCTTGTAGCCTATTCTTTATTTCTTATCTTTTCTTTTTTGAACTTCGCCCTTCGCCCACCCCTCCCCTAATTTTTACAGGGGATCAAATGTCAAATATTTCGAAATTTGGTCTAAATTTGGTCTTTGAGGTGGTGTAGTTTCGAAACGAAGCAACGGATTTAAAATCTATAAAAAACCGTTTCGGAAGCAAAAAGATTGGCCGATCTTTCTTCCAAATTTGATATAGGTGGCTGAAATCTCGTATCTACAACATCGCCCCCCCTTGAAAAAATAGCCTAATCGTCAATAACTCAGCCACGATTTGTTATATGATCTCGTTCAAATTTGGTATACATCGTCATCATCATCAAATATCTAGTGCGCCTATTAGACAAAGACCATATAGTGCATTACAGTGTCAATATGGATGCACTAATAAATAAAATCTGGAGCTAAAAACTAAAAACTGGAAAATGCTATGTTAAAATGCGTTTTGAGTAGTTTCTTGAACGTAGTAAGGCTAGCTGCAGTGTGAGTCAAAACAGTAGCCTGTCAAAAAAGCCTGTCTATAGATATACTACAAGGCGATTCGATTTTTTTACTGGAGTTGGCTTTTAAGCTTCGTTGATTGCTCTGTGTTAAGCCCAAATTTGGTGCAGATCGGTCAACGCCTCTCTGAGCTAGCGCAGGTCGGCAAATCACCCCCCGCCCTGTTGAAATAAAGGGGGAAAATTTGCTAAATCATTAATAACTCTCTCGCGCATTGCCTGATTGTTGAAATTTGCATTATGTGTCGTGGGAGGCCAGCCAAACTCCTCCGGTCAAATTCAAGATGGCTGACGGCACCTAAACTAGACATTTTAAAATCGCAATAACTCCACAGCTAATTGTTTGGTATACGGTTTGATCCACGTGAGAACCGATACATTCCAAACATTTAAGGTCAAAGGTCAAAGGTCAAGGTCACACGTATTGTAACGTATCAGCAGTAAAATGTTACAAGCCACTACTGGATAGGTTAACCAACTTCAAACTTGGTGAAAATTATCCCACTGCAAAGAGCAGCATGTGACACATGCTCAAGGTCATTAGATCAAATAGAAATAAAATTAAAAAATAAAAATAAAAACATGGCAAACTTTCGATCTGCACAGTGAAAAAAAATCATCTGAGAACGTCGTCTGATCGCCAAATTATCGCCCTTTTATAGGAAATCGGGGTCGTTGAATCAAACGGCGATGTCAGAATATACTCCGAACGTACTCCGACGAAAACTGCAAAATCGTTTCGCATAAATAAATATAATAATAATAATAATTACTAATATGCAGATGTGGCATAATTTGTTCGGTTAAAATCACGTCATGTGTTTCTTGGAATTTGTTGAATCTATCTCATTAGGCCGCCCGACGACAGTCGGGAGGTCTTATATTTTACCGGTGAACTTGTTTTGCGCCCAGACTCTCATCTCCCAGTCGGCTGATCGGTGCCTCGTCAAAAGTATATCCGTGCATGGTTGTGTCCTGGGTGTGGCACAAAAAAAACTGACTCAGACATTATTACGCCTGCCACTCCCCCAATTTTTAGGGGCGAAAAGTGCGAAATTTAGCCTCGAGTCGCCTTTGAGGTCCTCTGCTTCCAAAGAGAACAACATATCGCAAACCTAAAACAAACTTGGACAGCGCCTATTTCGACGTAGCCTATCTATCTGAGGCGCTACGAGCGAATAGCGATTGAAAATCGGCGTTTTTGCTCGAATGGGGTCAGTTTGACCCAAAATTTGAGGTACAAGGGTCGTCTTACACCAACCATTATTCGTGACGAAAAACTACAGTGTGAGTCAAAAAAGTAGCCCCTCCCCCTAAAACTTTTTGCGATATTTTCACTTGTGGTGAACCTGTGTAACCTAAAATCACTTTATGCTATTTCAGCACTGACGACATTCGCAGTGGCTACTGAGAACGAGTGCATTAATGACAGGCACTGCCAAAGAACACATGCCACTTATATTTCGGCCAAAACTCACTCAATCCTGCAGCGCGGTTTCTCTGTGAGAGCTGAGCTACTTGTCTTTATAAAATTTGTATTTTTAATGCAGACAACATTTGTGAATAATCGTGTAAAATTTTGCGATAAAGTCATTTCTCAGTGGCACTTTTTTATCATTTGTCACCGTAAATTTAGAAAAAAAAAGATGATAAGATAAACACAGCGTATTTTTGCTTGTTTCTGTTTTGTTTGCTTATGCTACCATATTGTGTGGTGAATAAAGATGAATACAAAACCTTTCTCGGTTAACTGTGAATATGGCTATGAGTGGTTAAGAACCGCGAGCCCACCCGTGTACACGTCTCGAGCTTCATAACAACTGGCCATTCATCAACATCTACTTGTAATTGGCTAATAAATGCGGGTTATGAAAGTCATTATGGAGACGCACGTCCGAGAAGGATGATCACACTGTCCACAAGAGGTAAACGCTCACTGAAAACCCATTTATACATCCAGAGTTATTTTTAATGCTATCATGTAGGCTTGTGCTTTATTGTGACATTTGTATAGTGTCCTTGCAGTATTTTTTTTACTTACGGCACTTTAAACTTGACTTTTTTACATTACATTACATTACATTACACAGTTTGGTTAATGTCGTTGCATACTTATTTCGTCGACGTTTTCGTCTCGGGTGGACATCGCTCAGTGAAGCGGCATTCTGGTCGGGCGCTGACGACAGATAACGGTGCGTCAGAATGGTGCAGCCGGCGCCTCGAGAGGCTCGTCAAAACTAATGACTTTCGGCGTCGTTAAGGGCTAGACGTAGCCGGAAGCTAGCAGCCGGCAGGCCATCTTGCCGGCGATCGACCGAGCAAGCGGTCGGTCTCCGCTGAGTCGGCTGACAATCAGGCTGGCCACCGCAACAGTGCCTGTTTGCCGGTGTGATCAAGCGGACGCGGTCGACCGGGCTTCCTCTTCCTGGCGACCGTCTGGGCCACGCCAGGCCAGACCGTCGTTGACCAGACGATGGCTACCAGAACATGACGAATGAATCTCTCGACACGTTCGCTAACTTTCCGCAAACTTTGAGCGACTTTGAGAAAAAAAGTATATAGCGCAAGCATGTGAAACGCTCACGATATCCACAACAGATTTGGTGATAGAAGTTTTGCTGTTGCAGAGCCTCGTTTGTGGAACAGTTTGCCGATAAGTCTGCGGCAGATCTCTAGCTACGGACAGTTTAGGCGATATCTGAAAAATCATTTATTTGGGTTTTGAGAAATCACAGCGCAGTGTGACGCATGATTCTCTGCGCTATATAAATATTCTTACTTACTTACTTACTTACGACGTCAGAAGTGAATCTGTCGCCAATCGCCACAAGAAGCTGAGAGGGAGAGAGGGAGACAGAGAGACAGAGATAAGCGGCTAAATGCCTCTTCAAGGCGAGAAATACTACGAATTTTCGACATGTAGGCCATGTAAATGAAATATACGCCGTCTCGTGAGATTGTACTGTTCATTATATCCACATCTAAAGTAACAACTGTCATGTCTGTAGCCTTGTTCCGTTTTCTTCGCAACTGATCGTATAGAAACATTTAATTGAAAGGTAAAAATAAGCAATTCATATGCGAAATAAATCATTCCTTTCAACACATTCTTGAAGTAACGACTGAGCAATGAGTTTGGAAATTTAAATGAATATGCAATGTACAATGTACAATACACACATCTGTACTGTATAAATGGGTGTGCTATTAATGACTATTCTCGAAACACCAAATATTACAAGTATCGATAAAAACTAACTAATTACAAACGTTCTGAAGTCATCTGCCCTCAATAATTCGATACAACTCCAATACTACATTTTAAGAAATGCACAAACAGCAACACAGAAGTTGAGCAGTTGGGGTAAACGACACTAAATAAACTTCAGTAAATGCTGCTGAATTCAATTTCCGCAGATTATAACAACAATTACATCGGACTCTACGGCCAACAGCACAACATAAGTAAGACAAGTTAGACCTGGTCAGCAGTGCCCTCTCACCACTGATGTTAACAATACTTGTGAAAACTATTGTCAATGCCAATAACAATACCGGTACTTTGGCAAAAAGCATTGCCAGTACCAATACCAATACTTTTGTGACAATACTTTTTCTTGTTTTTACAGTCAGCAACGTTCATTTTTCCGCGGTCATCTATTAATAAAGTTAATAAAATGATTGTTGTGGAAAAAAATGGCAAAATCACTATAGTTTACAGTGACATGCTATTGATGAATAACCACTGTAGCAGTATCTACTTTAGACGCAATGCTACAGTAATAGCTTTTACTGTTTCAGTGACAGACGTAACCAGTGCACCTGACGACAAAAGTATTGGTATTGAATATTGCCAAAATACGTGAAAAAGTATCGCCGATACTGCACATGAAAACTATCGCCGATACTTGCGCCAATACTCAACAAATAGCTCAGCTATCGCAGAGAGACCGCGCTGCAGGGTGGGTCAGTTTTGGCCAAAAGTGAAAGACGATATTCTGCAGACAATATAGGTCTATTTTCAACCACTGTGACGTAACAGGCCTGCAAAGCTATCGAATTCGGTGAAATAAAGCAAAATAAGTGCTATTACGCCGTTCATGGTCATTCAAGGTCACCGATGTCGGTACCAATCGAAAGACCGCATGCGACTTCCTATTAGTGATTAATAGTAACTGACATCCTATCTCGTACCGTTTTGAAGTTATCGCAGATTGTTCTTTAAATTTTGGAAACTTTGGCGTTTTAGAGCCCATTTGGGGAAGGGGGGCTTAGGGTCAACGTATACTATTCATCTTAGGCTCACTGGAAAGCGCGCAGTGGACTTCCTATCCGTGTAAATTGAACTTTTTTTGCTAGCTGTTACGGCTGAGGCGCTGTGGGCAAAAATAAATCGAAAATCGGCGTTTTGCAAGGGGGTGGGCCAGTATGCGCCAAATTTTCAAGTAGAAAGGGACGTTCCACACTAATATAGCGATATTAACAACCTCGCCTCTCACAGCCAAGCGATAACAGCAAAACATAAGTTAGGCTAAAACGCGTGTAAAAATTCTCATCAGTTTGCTTTCGCACGCGAGCTAACTGTGGGGAAATATGTTGACTGAAAATTGCTGTCACTGCGCATAGAACTGTATCGGCAGACAAGCGGACTGCGGTTAGTGCCACTGATGAATGAAGAAGTCACGATATTCCTAGAGACTACGCACATGTTTCACGTTTCGTGCGAGAAGGCGTGAGGAACGAACCGTGTACAAAGCGGCTGATGATGTTTCCGCCACATTGACCACACATTGTTGTCGCGTTACACGAAACACTTGTCTGTAATGTCGCTTGTGTTAACCCTTTGACAGCAGTATCAACGTCCACAGCAAGTACTAACGTGAGCCACTGTGCATGTGCCCCATCCCAATTGCTACTGCTTGGGGAATGCCCCCAATAACTGGCCCAGTTATTAGGCGCATCAAACTGGTCGACCACACGCTGCCTGGAAAGCATGGAGTCCTTTAAAAGTGCGACAGAAACAAAGCAGATCAGATTTCGTATCTAACATTTTTCAGAAGTTTCCCAGAGCGACACCTCCGGCCCCATGACGGCCCGACAGGAATTGGCGATCCCCTCCCGCACACGATTGACCACCCACTTGCTCAGATGCTGTGATCAAGTGCCCTCCCTCCCAAATTTTCCTCATTTAAGGGCACGAGCTACCAAGTTGTCACAGTAATGCGCATCAGTTAGGGGCTTCGGCGAGCGGGCACCCTATCTAGTCTGTAAATGTAACAGTTCAGCTCTCAACGGCCGTTACAGCAATGAGTTTGGAAATTTAAGCGAATATGTAATATACAATATATAACATACACATCTGCACTGTGAAAATGGCTGTGCTATTCACGATTATTCTCAAACCACTAACTATTACGAAATCGTCTGCCCGTAATAATTCAACGCAACTCTAATACTGCCTTTGATGAAATGCACACACAGCAACACAGAAGTTGAGCATTTGGGAAAGAAGTCTCCAGTCTCATAGCTGTATCAAATGTAATAGTTCAGCCATCGACGACCAATGCAGCAGTTATCCGTTACAAGGCACAAATATCAGAGGCAACTGAGCCCCTGATATGGAGTTACTGAGAAATACTAAGGGCTGTTCAGCTGAAAAGTGCGGGACTGTAGCTGCCATTAATCACTGGAAAGCGTTAAGTTTCTCGACTGTCTACAGGAAATGTTGGTAGCCTTCGGCTCCGGTAAATATGACATCAATCCATATCCTCATTGCTTCAGGACTGGGCGCCATCAGATACAGCGTCCGGTCGGAGGTCTTGACGCAGAACGTCAGCGTCGGGTTGGGACTGCGCACGGTCTGGCGGTGATCGACGTAGACGTCCCGGATGGACTGGAAGCAGAGCGAGCCGCGCGCCGACGCACGCGACTCGAGCTTATCGGCGTAGTAGTCGAGGCGGTGGCGACAGCGGTCGAAGACGAACCACCGCCGGTGCCACGTGCGCAGCTTGCGGCCCATCTTGGACAGGTAACCGTGACAGGTGCTGGACGAGACCTCGACGTGCGAGCACTGAGCCAGGTTGTGTCCCGCGGCCTCGACGAACTGACGCAGGTCGAGCGGCGTCTCGCGTACCGGTAGATAACGCGTGAGTGGTCGAGTCGTCAACGCCGACAGCTGCAGCGTCATACAAGGCCGCTGAGTAATTCATACCAGAAACGTTTAATATTCGCTGACCGAACATAATTATACACCGTGTCTCAATAAAACCTCTGCCACTATACATTCGTTCATAAGTTTGACAAATGTTGACGGATTTTCACATTTTTTCAGTGTCTTTTTCTCCATGAAATTTTCAACAAAATCCATGTCATATATCTCGCCACATTTCAAAGGTGTTACTCTACTACCTCTCAAAACATCAAGACCGAAACTGGCAAAATTCTGCTGCACGTAACGCAATAACTCTTGCTTAATGTTTACAAAATTAACTAATATGATAGGTACAGGCAAAATAAAATACGTATGGAGTTACATTAAATGCTCAAAATTTTCATACTTTCACACATTGATGACACTTTGCTCAAAACGATGCCAGAAATCAGTCAAATGCTGCTTCAGTTCATTGACGTCATGAAGTTGGTAGACCTGCTGCTGCATTTCTCCCCGTCTGTGTCATCAATGACGCAGGTGATAATGGCACAAACGTCTCCCTGTGGGTATTCGTGTGAAAGTATGAAATTTTGAGCATTTAATTTAACTCCATATGATGCTTGTTATAGTTTATCTGTCATATTTGTTAATTTTGTAAATATTAAACAAGAGTTATTGCGTTACGTTCAACAGAAGTTTGCCAGTTTCAGTCTTTGTGTTTTGCAAGGTAGTAGAGTAACACCTCTAAAATGTGGCGAGATATATGACATGGATTTTATTGCAAATTTCACAGAGAATACGACAGTGAAAAAATTGTGAAAATCGGTCAACATTTGTCAAACTTTTGAACGAATGTGTAGTGGCACAGTTTTTATCGAGACACGGTGTATATTTAACAGATATAATTTCTGTCATCGAACATTTATTTGATGACTAGGCTATGACTGAAACATTTTGGAACTGTTCGCTAACGGCCCTTAATATATTCAGCTACGTTTGTGACGGAAATATGTGTAGTGATTGTATTTAAGACCTGTGTGCTGAAATTGGTTCACTGCTTCTGTGCTGAGCAGTTTCGCGTGGCAGCTTCTTTCGTTCTATAGGAGGTCACTTTCTCGCTTCAGTTTGTTTGTTGGGTGGTCTGTATGTCTATCACCGGGATTACCAAACAGTTATGAATGAATTTTGGCGAAACATGTGGAACTAAAATAACTAAAAAATAATTGATTAGGTTTTGGGGTTACTTAAATATGAGTCCGGATCCAGGAATTTGTTTTCAGACCTTGTTTAACACTGCGAAATATGACACGAACGGCAGATAAAATGAGCATGCTGATTCTCATCTGTAATCACGAGATGACACCACTTAAAGTCTAATCGATTGTTTCGTGTCACATGGCCTATCTACACACTGCATACAGGGGCGCAACCACGGCTGAAAAGTTGAGGGGGGCCAAGGTTTGGGTCCCAACACCGGGGCGAGGCCGGGCTGGGTGTTGGGTGCGGGAAGGGGGTCGCCCCCTCCCGCCGTGAGGGTCCGGGGGTATCACCCCCGCAAAATTTTTGAAAACTCAGATGCTAAATCCTGTATTCTGGTGACTACTATGCTTATTGCTGTGAAATTTCTTGTTTTTAAAATACATTTTGGTCCCCCGGCTTAAAAGTTGGGGGGACCAGTCTCCCCGGTCCCTACGGTTGTTGCGCCTATGACTGCACATCATTGAGTTATTTTTGTGTTTGTATTAAAAAGCTTTCCTCCTCTGATGGGGGCTTGTAAGACTGAGAACCTCCATGCCAGTGATTCACTAAGCGAAGCAGAAAGCTAATAAACCTCTCGTTCGTCATCGGATGCACAGCCTCGCAGTCGACGAGACCTTCGATCGTTGAGCATCTTGCCGCCATCGTCGCTACCGCCGCCACCTCCGCTGCCGTCCTCTGTCTCAGCAGCCGCGGCCACTGCTCGTCGACCGCATCTCATCTCCGTCTGCAACCGGCGCTCCATGTCAAGGCACTGCTCACGCTCTTCCTCCAGCGCACGGATTGCCGCCTGTTTCTGTCTCACCTGCCCAGGTGAGAAACAATCAAAACACCGCATCCAAACACCCGACACAGTTCGTAAGCAGAAGCAGTCAGCAGAGCTGTCAAAGAAACTTTGCACAAGGGGCCCGCCAACGCAATGGCTATCGAGTGCATGAACATTTGTCAAGCTACTGACTTGAACTAAGCGATCTCAATAGTTTTCCACTTCAGTCGCTCAAGAAACGCTTCATGGTTTAATCAATCAATCAATCAATCAAGCGTAATATTTAGAGTGGCCTAAATAGGAAGTCCATTTCAAGTACCACTATAAGAGTAAGGAACAGTCAGGCAGCATTGTAGCAGCGGGGAAAAAGTTCTGTCTTCAAGCGCCGTCCAAAGACGGCCAGCGACGGAACAGACGTAACGTCAGATGTAAGATCGTTCCAGACACGAGCGTCAGCGATCGGGAACGCCCTCCGTCCGATCGTGGACCGCCGGTAGGACGGCACCAGCAGTTGGTTCAGGCAAAAACACTGCTATTAGCTAGTTGCCTAATTTATGCACGGGCATTCGTAGAATATATATGTGGGTGCGTTCTGTTTCAAGATGTTACCGTC
>Ga0049105_1001198_pt1 | contig 11028 bp, 7 predicted proteins | sample WorMetvaBAHAMAS1_FD_61260 | JGI IMG/M metagenome (GOLD analysis project Ga0049105, IMG submission 61260) | Worm MetaG Olavius vacuus BAHAMAS.1 | ecosystem: Host-associated > Annelida > Digestive system > Unclassified | place: Germany: Marburg | collected 2013-04-09 | reverse complement strand
CGGAAACCGATTTATTATCTTCTATAACATTAAGAAAAGCTGTAGTATCTTTAAATAAGAAAGGAATCTCATTTTCTGCAACATATAAAAGTTCGTGTATGAGTTGATTAATCCTGTATGGCTAACCTCCTATATTATCCACTAGCAAACTCCTCCCACCCTCCTCCCAGTAAAAATTTGGTAACAACTTTGACCTCTTGCACTTACAATATACCCTCTAAATTAAGCTCAACAATTTTTGTTATTGCCCTGGCTACGCCTATGGTATTTTTTGTTTTTATAGTGCCTATATGTCCTATTATTGTTTCCACCAGGTCCACGGTTTGGTGGACCTGGTGGGATTGAAGCCTAATCCTTATGGATCCTATCTTCGTTTAGTGCTTTGACACTGTTGGCTGGGTCTAGACTTTTGACCCGTAAAAACCTGTCCCCGATATGACCCATAATGTGTTTGATGAGACGTTAAACCTTAATCAACCCGACCATAGGCCCTCTCAAGTAATTTCGTCATGGAGCCTGGAGGTTAAGCCGTTCGGTGTTTGGCCTTCATGACTGTTGTTTATTTTCCAACCGGCAATCAGCTAGTTTCATTTCACTGCGCCCGGTAGAACGTTTTATTAATGAGAACTCAAGACAATGAGAATTACACCGTACGTTGCGGTGAATGGTCAGACGTGGGCGTATAATAAGCAGCGAGCAAGCTGTTGCGTGGTTTATGGTTGCGTTTAATTGCTCCGTGCAACGTTTGAATTTCGTTGGCGCGAAAGCGGCGCAGGTCGCGCTAGGCTATGAGTTGGCAGGTGCGTGCGTGTGTGTTTGCTCTTTGTGCAACGCCCATGACGTCATTTTGCGTGTCGTCAGTGTTCACCTGGATGTGATGAACTGCTGATCTCATAGCAGTAGGTCTATCGACAGCTGTTGCACGTCGGCTGTCGCACTTTCGGTACCGTGGTAATTATAATTATTGCAGAGAGACCGCGCTGCAGGGTGCGTTAGTTTTGGCCAGAAGTGGAAGACTGGAAGTGGGAGACAATATTTTACGGACATTATAGGTCATTCTTCAAGTTCAACCACTCAAACCAAGATTAGTTTGAGTTTGATCATGTAAGTTTCATGTCGAGTTGGCGTCATTCGCTTGCTTTATTACTTACTTTTATTCCATGTGTGCATTTATGACGTCATGTGACGTTTCCGTGTAGTTTGAAATCGAAATTGGAAATAGTTTATTTGTGTTCGTTTCGCTAATAGTTAAAATTTAACAGACGACGATTGCGTTGATGGTTTTGATGGGATATTATGGCACGCAATCCCCATGTACATTCTGCTAAGTTATTATTAGTTAGAGAAATACATTATACTTCACATCTTTAAATATTTCACAACAATGGTGCGCAGTCGGTTTGAATTTTGTTAAATGGGCTAGTTGTGTATTTATTTAGGCAGCTCTTTTAGTCGGCATTTTACAACCTTGGGCGTGCGATCACTATCAGCCAGAAAATCATGTCAACGACTGATTCATTTCTTCCCAATCCCAAAGGTACTGAGGAAATTGATCTGTGTAGGCCAAATTGCTAATTGCTGCAGACTTTAGAGTGTATAGAAGGCGTTTTAGTTGTAGACCTAGTAGATGAAATATTCAGCCGTGTGACAGACACCGGTCTAGTTGTTTGTTGATGTTGTCATGTCTTCTCATAAGCCTTTTCTAATCATGCGTATAATGCAGTCGATTTCTGACACGATTATGATCGTTTAGAGCGTTGGCCTCGGGGGAGCCGTGGAGGAGTTGTAGAACAGAGATTAGAAGTTGAGCCGCGGTCTCGAGCTCACAGCTGGTTGGGCCCCAAGGAATAGATGTTGCAATTAAACCGGCCTGCGCGGACCGGCTTATCAGCTCGGAGGAATTGACGCATGCTTGATTAAGATTAGACGTGGCACCCAACCGTGTCGCAACTCGCAAGTCGTGGCTGGTGCAGGTCCAAGCCTCACCATGTTGCCAATTAGTGCTGGTTGCTTGCCGTCGCAGTGAACTGCCTTTATTTGATTTGTATTATGCCCGCAGATACGTGAGGTTTCCAATTCCAAGAACGTTTTCCCCTGCTTCCTGTGTAGTCATTTTGCCTATTTAGTAGTGGTGCTAGGAGTAGAGGTCTTGAACACACTTTTAACTTGTATCTCGACATATGACATTGTGCAATACTAAATAAACTCTCCACCGACATCAACACAAAAACATGCAGTGCTGATATATCTCTGCGTAAGCCTGATAGGTCTGGAAGAAGTAGCCTTAATAATGTGCTCCTCGACTCACTGATTGGTCGGTGGAATATTCAACACGGATTGTATTCATATTCATATGTATATGTATCAAAAGAGCCCCTGCTGCTGCTAGCCTGCTAGAGTATGAAACTTGACAGAAACATGCAGCGAGCTAAACAGGGAGTAGGCTAATAATTATTTTAATTGAGTGAAAACAGTGTGATTGCTTATGGCTTATGCTTATTATTTTTAAATTCAGCACTTAGCAGAGTGACCACGCAGACCACAGAAGGCGTTTTCCTCTAAAAGAATGTACGTACGTCGTTGCGATTTGCCTCAGCTCAGCTGCTGCCATACATTGAGCAAGATGTGGTAAAGTTATAAACAGTGACAGTCATTGGAGCTTGTGTTAATGTGAGTCTTCGACTGCGAGGTGCCGTGTCATAGTTAACTCTCAGTGTGTCGCTGACTGAACCTAATCGGCATGGTACGAATTGTTCCCATTTGAGCAGATTTTCCTTGATCTCTCTGGCGTTTTAAGTTTATTGCTCTGCTGGTCGATCGGCGTTATCGTTTTATGCGTTTAAAATTGGCGCAGTGCGCGGCGGGATGCCGGATAGCGCCCCGGCGACGGTCCTGGTGCGTCCAGAATCCGGGTGATTTGGGCGACGAGGTCGGACGGGCGGCGGTCATTAGCCTGGCGGGGAGGCTTCATTAAACTGTGATGACTGCGCGACCAACAAACCCGACCATTGTCCGTCTGTTGTTTGACCGACCCACCGAGCGACCGACCGACCACTTTGCAGGCCCGGCGTGCGTTTGTGCAATCGGATGTAATGCAGACCTGCTGATCTCGAGACATCGCCAGATACAGGCAGGAGTGTACTCTCGTCCGAGACGTGCAAGATAGGCTTGCAGTTGCGCAACGTTACGGAGCGAGCGGCGTGATAACCGAACTTGGCATCTGTGACAGCTGCTGCAGCTGATGAATTAACAGACCTTGCTTGATCTGTAGCGTTTTGTAAAAAGTACCGGTGGTGTAGTGTTGCTGTAAGAACGGCTGCCGAGAAGTGTCGTGAGTTTGTTTGTTGCACAACTTGCTTGCACTAGAAGTAGTCTCCGTATGCATCTTTTGCCTGGTGTTGCGAAATATGACGGGCAGGCAGAAGCCGACGACAGATAAACTGACGAATTAGCACGTAATCAGTGTTTTCGTTGATGTTAAAACTTATATGTGTGATAGCCGGCGAAAGTGATAGTTGAAAAGAACAAATGCATTTGTAAGAAGTATAGAACAATATGAGTGTCTTAGAACACGGCGACAAGTTCTGATTGTCTGCCACATAATCTCCTGATTCAGTTATTATAATGTGAGCATGCATTGCAGTGCTGCGAGACAGCATTGTGTGTTCTCACGCAGAACAAAGTTAAGTTATAGCCAACAGCGGCACATTTTGCCGTTGTATTTTCTGCAGTCGTAATGGTGTGTCATTTGCAGGTTGTATTGTGAAGACTAGTGTTTAATGTTTTCGATTGTCGTTTCAGAGCTGTGACGCCGAAGCTGAAGAGTTATCACCATTATCCACTATGTCTCAGCGATCTTCAAGGTCGTCCGTGCGCTCGACGTCCGACGAAGATCTTGTGCATCAGCTGAGGACGACCAACTGTTCCAAGTTCACAGCTCTCGTCAACATGCATTTGTCTTTCTTGCTCGACCTCTCCGGCCCTTGTCTGTCCGAGCTGATAGAAGACAGAACGTGCAGTGCTAATGCTGCTGAACAGACTGAAAAAGCACCGGCCATTGTCAATGTGTTCTCAAAGAAGAAGCAGAGAAAAGGTACTAATTCATAAAGATTTTAACTATATTCTTTGCAATAGCTTTACTGTAGACTGATACTGAAAGGTGGTCGTAGGAATAAAACTGAGTTTTATTATGCCCCGGTAAATATCTTTCCTGTTTGTGCTAAGTAGCATTGAACTTCACTTCTAGGCCTAATGTGATATACAACAAAATGAAATTAATTACCGTGATACCATATGAATGAATGAATGAATGAAAGTGCAGTGATTTAAAGTGCATTCAAAAGCCGAGTTGGTTTAGTCTAACACACTTACCAGTACAACCGTTGACTGACTAATGTTTTTCTTAAATCTCAAGGCCCAGTGCATTGCCTCATGTGTTGAACTCATAAATACATTTTCACATGGCACAGTGAAGTACAAACGGTTTCATGATTTCTTGTAGATCTGCGCCACATTGCCCATAGGAGCCACATGGCTATAATATGGGCCACATGGCCCATATTATATGTTTAATTTCTTTTATTGATGGGCATCAAATCGGTCTTGTGTGTAGTATACTGACATAAAAAAGCTGGCAACGGGCTGGCTGCAACTGACGATTTTTATTGTTTAAAATATTAATATTTACTGCATGCTCAGAATGTTGTTTACTGCCATATTCGTTAACCTTTGAAAATTTTATTATGATTTCAGTTTTTGACAACATCGCGAGAACTGCTTTGGTCATTTGTACTGTTTTAATTTTTAAAATACATTTAATTAGCAAAGAGAGAACAAGCCGTCAAAACCCCAGCGTTGTTCTTTATTTTTGAGTCTGTGCTGTAGAATTACAAAATGGCATGGACCGCCCAGTACTCTGGTGTCAGTAGCTACTTCTCTGCATTGTAGTTGAACGTGCAGCTGTGGACAGCCATCCGATAGATTGATCTGCTATTGGGACACAGTGCAGTGGTCTTTCATCTGCCACGTTCGGTTTAACTATGCTTAAATGACCAAGTGCTGGCGTTTAGGGTTGTTTAAGGTCACGTTTATAACGCAGTTACCAGCGGAACAATAAACAGCGAGACAGCGTTGGGTCTTTTGTGGGCGCCCAGCGGTGTGGGTTCAGCCGGTGCAGTACGGATGGCCGGCTGCCACGCCGGCCGGTACTAGGCACGCTCGCACAAACACCTTCACTGTTTTATGACTGTGCGGCCAAGAAGTCGTGTTCCTGAGGTCATTTGAGGCCAGCTGAATTTAACGGCGTGTCAGAGACGGTTTACAGCGCGTCTGTAATTGGATGCCAAGTGCAGAACAACGTCGTGACACTGTGGTTAACAGGCAGGCGTTTATGATTCTGTAAGTGCCTACATCCACAGCGCTTTAGACGCCGTGTGACGTCTCTGTTTCAGCATCTCACACCCTAACACTTCTGTCGGGTCCAGAGATGTCCCTGGGTGAAGTCGACCGGCGGGTCGGGCGGGTCACGTCGGGCGAGGTCGGGTCAAGATTTTTGTAGATGCGTTGGGTCGGGTCGGGTTAATAATTCTAGTAATTAATTTTTGTCTGCTGGAAGATCTATGCATTCATAGTGAATCCAAACTTTTTCATCATGTTAACTCAGCCTTCCAAATTTCAATGTCCCACAACGTTTTATTTTGTTGTTCACTATGCATACGTAGTGTGCATGTCGTGTTTCCAAGACTTTACATTTCTGACCATAAATTTAGCAGTGTGGAGAACGTTAATAGTGTGCTTTTAAAGTTCGACTTATTGGCGTCATTGTGAGCTGGTCGAGTCCGGTTGGGTCACTGTTTTGCTTGTGATCAGTGGATTGGGTGGTGTCGGGTTGGAACTTTGGCGGGTCGGGTCGGGTTCATAGAAAATAGACCCATGGACATCACTGGTAGGGTTCTTGACCCATTTACCCACACGTCTGCTGTACTGGTTTTATCCATGGCCACCCCTTATTATTATTATTATTAACGTAAAGATTAACGTGGCATTAAGCGAAAACGCTTCAAGGACACGGTACACAGTTAAGATAAAACTAAAGCTAAGGAAATGAGTTCTTAAAAAGAAAAGTTTTCAGTTGTCTTTTGAAAGACGGGAGTGAGCTGGCAGAAGTGACAACGGGCGGAAGAACTTGACAAAGAACTGGAGCCCTGACTGTGCACAGTTCTCAGCAATATCACTGCCTGGCACAGTTTCACTGTCAGCAGTTTGAAGGCTTCAGTTCTAGTTAGCATGAGCCTGAACCTCACTGGAGTGGAATGTACATATTTGAATATGAAGTTTGGTAACAGTAAGAAGAAGAAGATGACGAGGTGGTAAATGCAACTGTTTAGCATTTGTTTGGCTGTGTTTTGTAGACAGTGCAAAACAGTCGGCGATATTTGGTCAGCCTCTAGGGCAGTGTGCCATTGAGCGCATCAGTCTCATCATTGACTTTCTCACTCTGCCTGAAAGTAAGTTCCTGTGCACCTTCTGTCTTCTTTGCAGAAATTTGTTTTTATTGGCATGTCATAAATTTTCATGTAGTCTTCATCCGAGGTGTGTTTGGTCTGTCTGTGTTTGTGTTTCTCCAAGCTAATGTCTGTATTGTATTTGCTGGGGCTTTTTGTGCACATAAGTTTGTATAGTCACTGTGCCAGCAGCCAGGGTGGGGTTTGATTATATTGAATCGTCACCACGCTCGGAAGGTTGTAAATGCAGTAAATACTATCACCACTGAGGCACTGATTTACAGTGTCTGTGAACACAAGACCAGTTTGCACTGAGTTGTGCAGTTTTAGAGGAATGTCATTCTCTAGACCCCTAATGGGACTTGGCCTCGAACCCCAGATCCTTTGTCTGCTTGAACTTTTCTTCCAAAAGTCTGGCTGGCTATATGGTCACTGTAACCTAAGCCTTCGTGTTAAGATTACTAATAATAGTAATACTAACTGTAATGTGCAAAGTTTGTGACTTTAGAGCTGACATTTGTTGTTAGTAGCGTAAGTAAGTAAGTGTGTAAGTCGGTGCATGTACATTCAGTGCTGGAATCGCGTGGAAATGTCTTAACTGTGCCGGGCGGTCGAGAACAGGTGTGTCTTCAGTGCATGTGTTAAGGCATTCTGTGACAGCTCTGGTGCTCGTAGTGCAGGCTGCAGACTGTTCCAACTGGACGGTCCATTGACAGCAAAAGTGTGGCTCTTATGGTTTCTTTATAGACCCTGAGTTTGCAGTATACATGTTTATGTTGTCGTGTTCTATGCAGTTTTGTCCTGTAATTTTTACAGTACAGTTCTGAGCTGAGAATTGTACTTTGTTGATTACCGGGTATAATTGGTTGTGTGGTTTTGCGTCACAGATGTGAAACAAGAAGGAGTGTTTCGTAAGGCCGGCAACGTTGATCGTCAGCGTGTGCTGTGTGACCACCTTAACAGCGCCGAGAACGAACTCTGCTTACACGAGTTCACAGTCCATGACTGCGCTACTGTGCTGAAGTCATTCCTTGGAGAGATGCCGGAACCTCTGCTTGTTGAGAAATACTGTACAGCATACCGACAAGTGGCAGGTTTGTCGGACAGTAATGTTTCTGTTGGCTTGCACAAATGTTGACACTGAACAGCTGCAGTCACAGTTTGTGAACGTTATTATGACATTTGTGTCAAAATGTGGCAGAGCATCGGTGGTGGTTTGGTGTGGTGGTGGCATGTTGGTCTCGATCAAAGTAGTTGCTCTACATTGGGCCCGGTTAGTACTGGGATTGGGTCACCATTCATGGGTTTGAGTAACGTTTACACCATCTTGGTATTTAATCAACCATTCGGGTGAACTCAGCTTGGCCATCTCTCCAGGGAAGGCAAAATGAGTACATGTACCAGCAAAAGCTGTGGAGTTGAGGGGTACACCATGTGGTGCACTAGCCGTGATCCATGAGCTGTTGTCAGGCTGACAGCCATGGAAGAGGAGGTGGACACTCCCAGTGGGCCTCTGTGGATCGGGATAAGACTCTACTCTCTTTCACAGCATAGTTAATCAGACTAACGATAAGTTAGTTGTCGCAATGCTTATGTTGTTAGTGTTATGGTCTGTGAACGCAGAGATGCAATCCGATGCCAAGCGACTGCAGGCTCTGCAGCTGCTCGTTCTGTTGCTGCCTGTTGAACATTCCACGTTGCTAAGTCGGCTGCTGAATCTGCTGCAGCGCGTCGTCGATGAACCGGAAAACCGGATGACTGCTGACAACCTTGCCATCTTGTTTGTGCCACACATTATTGTGCCTCGAAAGGTTGGTATTTTATTATTGTTGTTATTATTATTTTTTACGCCCAATTATGGCAGAGGGCTAAAAACAGAAGCCAAAAACACATGTTGGAATGGCTAGAGGTCCAGCTCGACACTGGGGATGACAAAAGACTCATACATGAGTACCACATTGAACCGTTGAATTGCGACAGAGATGCGCTGAAACAAGAATGCCATCTTGCGTGCATCGCCCATAGCGGCACTCAGCTGCCGACCCACCTCAGTGAGAAAATCCAGAGAGCAAGCAGCTATTGTCTCCAGAGTTTCGAGTGCGATTGGTACAAAAAACTGGGCAGACAAGAATACTTGAATATATATGTATCTTTATTTCGCCAGTAAGGCAGAACGTATTACAAGAAGCATCACAAATATGCAGTTAAAAAGGAGTAAATGTGATTAGTATGCAGTAGAGTTTCAAAAAGTTTTGAGATCAGCACTTGACAGTGACAAGAAAATACAGTATGACTTGAAAGAACTGCCACTGTACATATGTTCGTAATTGTTCAAATGTTCGCCAGTTTGTCTGGTCTTGAATGACGTGTAAACGTGTTGACACCTGTAGACACCGACAAGTGAACTGCGGAAGACTTACGCATGTCTGACGGGGCTCGTGTCGTTCATGATTAGTCATGCGTGCAAGCTGTTTAGCTTCCCCGAGTCACTGATGCGCGACGTCATCTTGCAGTATCAGTGTTCAAGCTCCGACGGATCTTCATCAGCGTCGCCGGACGAGTCTTCAGTAGCATCCGGTGGCACGGTTAGTTAATGGTTTTTTTAAAGTTTTCTTTTACTTACTGAGTGATGAAACTGTCAGTTTTGACTGTCAGTAAACTGAAAGTTCATAGAGTTTGTTAGTGTGGTTTTAGGCCTGTGCATGAATTCTGTGAGTGCGTTGAACTGTTTTTTGTGCTGTTTACATTCAGTGTTGTACTGTTGATGAATTTCATCAGCTGAATTAAACACCAAACTGATTTTCCAGTTGAGATAACTGTAGACATGATGTAGGCCTATCAGGCAGTCATAACATAATGTAACGTAATGTAGCAACAGAGGAAACTGCAGTTTGCTCGAAAGCTGGACATCGTGCCTAGTGTCGGCTTTTTTATGAGAAGCCTCGACCCAAGAGTTAACTAATCATGACACTGTGAGTGATCCTTCAGGGTAGTAGATGATCAGCCGTCAGTGTTCTGAGGAGAGGTTTAATATTTGACATTGTCACTGCTGAGGATGCTGCAGAAGTGAAGTGCTCAGTGGTTGTGAGATGGCAGTGGATGATTGGTGAACGGTGTATTGTTGCAGCCGATGAAGCTGTCGGCATCCGACTCCGACAGTGAAGTGATTGTCACCAGCGTTGGTTTCGCCGACCGGTCAGCATCTTTACAAGCCGCTGTTGAGTTCGACACCGACAAAGCAATCGCCGAACTCTACGCACATGTTGCACAGATGCCAGACTCGGCACAGAAGCATCGACTGATGAAACAGGTGAACAGCATAGTGTCCTACTCACAACTATCTGCTTGCTCTGACTTACACTGGTAATTAGTGGTACACGGACACTGTGGATGGAGAGTTGACAAAGTAAAATCTAATCTAGTCTAATGTAATCTAATCTGGGATTTCTATAGTAGCCTTAATAGAAAAGAACTATTGCTAGGTCCACTAGAGTGTCACGATGACATCCAGAAAAGAAACAAGAATGTTGCCGGAATGAATGCTGTGACTGAGCAGAAGTAACTTTGATAGGCAGATTGTTTCACACACAAGGTGCAGCAACCGGGAAAGCTCCGTTGCCGACAGATGATCGACAAAATATTTTGTAATCTCGTATAAAAATAAGAGCAGCAACCCAGTGGGGCACTTGTATTTCGTTTCGTAATATTTGCCTGTGATGTTGAGATATTAAATGGTTGTATTCTTAATAAGCTCGTTTTCTGATTCATTTCTCCATGCGCTGCATTGTGTGACGTTTCATTGCATCAACAATAATTGATGCTAATGTGATGTGCAGTTCGCCAAGTCAAGAACGACACCGATTGCCACTAAACCAGATAAACGGAAAAACTTCGCAGCATTTACTCAGTCGATGAGAAAGGTAAAAGTTCCGAGTGTTTACATGAAGCAGGTTTTACAATGAACTATGACAGTCAAATATTATCCGGTAATTTTTGTGAAAGTACATTTCTGTATTGACACACAGTTTTGTGACATTTGGTTGGTGCTTGCCTTTGTAATGGCTTCTGTTATGTCAGGAAATAGTCATCATTGTTGTTGTCATTGTTATCAATCATTATCGTCGTCATATTACAGGGTTCCCACGCATCCTTGAAAGTCCTTGAATTTTTACCGCTCTGCATCTAATGCAGACGCGGTATAACGAGCAGAATTCTGTCCGTCCGTCCGTCCGTCCGTCTGTCACACGCGTGATCCCTGACAAAACGAAAGAGAGATCTGTCCAGATTTTTATACCATACAAAAGAATATTTATCCTAGTTTTCTGAGAAGAAGAATGGTTGGTGGGGGGCAACCCCTTGTACCTGAAATTTTGGGTCAATCGACCCCCGTTGGAACGAAATCGCCGATTTTCAACCAATAATCGCTCGTAGCTTCTCAGCCGTAACACCTAGCGAAAAAAGTTCAATTAACCCTAATAGGAAGTCCACTACGCGCTTTTCAATGAGCCTAAGATGATCGTCGTAC
>Ga0049105_1001197_pt1 | contig 11029 bp, 5 predicted proteins | sample WorMetvaBAHAMAS1_FD_61260 | JGI IMG/M metagenome (GOLD analysis project Ga0049105, IMG submission 61260) | Worm MetaG Olavius vacuus BAHAMAS.1 | ecosystem: Host-associated > Annelida > Digestive system > Unclassified | place: Germany: Marburg | collected 2013-04-09 | reverse complement strand
ATTCGGTCACTGACAGCTGCAGCGCCGAGTGACACTGTTTTTTCGTGCGCTGGGCATAAATTGACTTACTTACTTACTTACTTACTTACTTACGGCGCCATCATACCTCGCTGAGACCCTCCACCTGACTCAGCTGACTGCCAACGTAGGTTCACGTCGGCGTCTTGGGAGTATTTTAACGTCGACGCTGGTTATACCGCCCACAGGACGCAACACGCTGGGCGAGGGCGATCGAGCCTTTCCGGTGGCTGTTGCTCGAGCGTGGAATGCTCTTCCGCCGTCCGTTCGTTCTGCGCCATCGCTGCTGCAGTTCCGCCGACTGACAGACTGTAACTAATAACTTTCAGGTGCCCTTGTAACGAACCTGTTCGTGAAGTGTCAAGTGTCACCTTAAACTTCACATTGACATTACATTACGATGCCACGATGCGACCTGCTCCCGAGCCTGTCTCGGTGGCTCAGTGGGCTAAACCACTGAATAGGCCACAGTGCCTACTAGCCTGACAGGCTGAGGACTCTTGCCGGCCTCGATTCAAATCCAAGGGAAGGGAATTTTTCAGCTTGATTGGACTCGCGGGCATGCTATGAGATTAAATTCTCGGACAGGCATAAAGGGTTCGCCTGTGTCCTCTCTAAACTGTGACAGGTCATTACACTCAGGTTTAAAGACGCCTAAGCTTGTAATGCATGCTATGCTGGTTGTAGAGATAACAGATGGACCGCCTCCTTGTGCACGTGACCACCGGACTGTAGTCCTCTCGTGTTCCCACCTAGCCATGAGGTGGACAGCGCTTGAGCGTCGCTCAGCTTGGTTGTTTGTAGATGTGCAAGTGAAGGTGTGTTCTAGAGAAACCCACAGTCCTAGCAGAGATTCTATATATAGCTCTGGTCCTAGTCGGGCATCTAAAATATACTGATACAAGGCCTTTCAAATAACACACATACACACCACTGTTATCAACAGTGTTCGTGCTACACTACTCACCACTGCACACACTGTGGGGTTGCGCTGTGGAGCTAGCCTCAGCGCTGACTGCGGCTACAATCCTGGCTGATGCCGCAGTCACCCCACTGTCTCCAAAATGACCTAAATGTGTCGAGTGGGATGTTAAACTATACTATACCCATACCCTGCTTCCGAGACATTTAGTCCAGACTGCAACCACTGCAAGCGCGTGAACCGTCGTCGCGTGCCTTCGTCTGTTCAGTCAACGGCATCGCACACAGCATCCGATTTAGTTACTGCCCTGAAATGCCTCTGCTACCAAAAAGCCCAAGAATATCCGCCAAAATATTCTAAGTTTCAATGTGGGCACCGCTTGCTAGTTTGAATTTAACCAGAAGTGGGTTTTGCCTATTCCGCGGCATCCGGGGACCCACATTGCATCACTTTACCAAATTTTCGCAAAATCCGACTGTGCGGCTGAGTTATTTATGATTCAACATTTTTTCGCCCGTTTTAGGGGTAATTATGTACACCCTTTTCTCACAGGTGGGAGTCATCTACACCAAATTTGGGGAGGACATATAGGACAATTTATCCGCGCTCTCAATGCGTTTTGTGTTTCATTTATTGTTTTTATATATTGTTTCATTTCTAAACCAGACTGTCTCAAGTAGACTAGCGTCGAAAATCGAGGCCAAATTCTGCACTTTTTCACCCACGCTGGACCGGTGGGCGAAATGCCTGAGTGAATTTTACGAATTCAGTGTACGATCAAACCTCTGATATACTTCGCGGGTTGGACGAGAGCCGGTCTAATGTTTAACAACAAGTTCAGCAGAGATAGCGCGTGTCGGCGGTCGTTACGTCGTTCAAGGTCATTCAAGGTCACTGATGTCAGTACTAGTTGAAATCCCGTATGCGACTTCCTATTAGTGAATAATACTAACCTACAGCCTATCTCGCACCGTTTTTCAGTTATCGCGCAGTAGTGGTTAAATTATCGCCTTTGACAAGGCGAGGAGTGCCTCTCGTTAATGCACTTGTTCTCAGGAACTTCTGCAATGTCGCCATAAATCATATATTGCTGAAAACTAGATTCTTGCGACTACATGTTTATCGCCGGCTGTGTGCATCTAGCTGCAACCAGTTTGACGTTGTCAGTTTTAAGATGTGACGCATTATGCCGTTCGAGGTCAATGATTTTGGTACCAATCGAAAGCTCGTATGCGACGTCCTGTTATTCAGTAATACTAACTTACATCATATCTCGCACCGTTATCAAGTTATTGTGGATTATTGGTCACATTTTCGCTTTCGCCTCTTAACACACTCGTTCGGGGTGAACCACTAAACTCAAGAACATGAAATTTGGCTTCAAGAGACTATAAACATGGCTCTGTCGTATCGTGCGAATTTATTTTGATATTTTGAACCGAGTAGGCGTGGATTACGAGTGACAGACGGATAAACGGACAAACAGACAGACAGACAGACAGACACACAGACAGACAGACAGACAGACAGAAACGGTCTTTAGCAATAGCACTCTCTGACAGCGTTAGAAGCACGCTAAAAGGGATAGGTAAAACATAGCACCTTCCGAGTATCGTTAGACGGCCTAATACCGGTAATCTGTCTAATGTTTAGATACAGTTCACTGTGACTTCTATAGTGTTGTTTGTAATCAACCGTAGCCGTTTTCAATTTATTATTTTCTCTTATCTACTATCAATGTTATTGCAGAATAATTTGTTGCTGCAGTCTCAAGACATGTTTAAGTCCATCTCATATTATGGCGGTGAACTGGGGTAAGTATTAGTAACTAATAAATTATTGTTGTTTTAATTTTACTCCTACAATCAGACAACTGCACTTAAAACGCATAGTTAGACCCACCAGAAGATTGCGATCGTGCGCAGCGCAACTTTTGCGCAATTTTGACGTTATCCCGCGATAATACCTGTCAACATCATCTGTTCAAAGATACATTATTACAGTGTGCATGCAGTGGTATCTTTGAACAGCTGATGTTGACAAATATGTTAATGAGAGACATTTACAAATTTTACTACACAGACAAATGGTCCCCGTATGAGGTCCCAATACAATTTCGGCCCGTCTGTCTACATGCTTGTCTCGTACAACATTACGAAATAGGGGCAAGGACGGGGCCTACACCGTAGTCTAGCCACGCATAATAGTACATCAAGCATACAGTTCAGGAAAGTAACCGGTCATTTGCCATATATCCAAAGCTCCAGTGTAATATAATATACAAGGTGGGCCAAAAACTGGAAAATTTCAAAATTTGACGTTAAAATGCGTTCAGTGTATCAGTCTGACCAGTTTTATCTGGAATAAGTATGATATTTCAATTGTCGCCGCATTTAAATATTTTTGCATAGGTTTAAGAGAAACCGTAATACACTGAAAATACAATTAATTTAAGCATGACGTTCAATTATTCTATAATACAATTTCTATAAAATTCGCAATCAACACTAATATGAACATCAATAGGTCGAGACAACATTGGTCCATCAACATATCTACTATGTGCTATAATCACCGTGGCCGCTCTTTTTAGTTGTTGGTATGCACAGTTTTTTATGTACTTACGTACTGGACTCAGCAGTTTAACAGAACTCGTTTCATATCATTGAAGTTTCGGATTACTTGACGATACAATTTGTGCTGCAAAGCTGTCCAGATTGAGATTCGAACTACTCGGCGGCAAGCTTTTGCTCAAACTTCCGGTACGCGATAGCACATGTAACGTAGTAGCCGTGACACGTGAATGGTGTACTGTTATTAGCGTAGTACAGTTCCGCCGGTCTTGTGCAAAGAATATTTATCTACGGTGAAATTCAAAATACCTGTTTTACTTAAGGTTAAGTAGGCTATTGAACATTTTGATACATGGTGCCGTCATATACAGGAGCTATACTTTAAAAAAATGGTACAGTTTTTTGGCCCACTCTCACCATGTACACTAGCAGCAAATTTTACTACATCTGCACAGAGTTTGGATGCTGCGATGTTTTATATCAGATCGGCTATTTTGACATCGTTGAGCAGCTGGTATGTGATAATTCTTGCATTCTTCGTTATTGGACTTCTGATCGGAGTTTTTGCTAAGCCACCAACTGGCTTGTCTGCTGCTGGAACTCGCGCTATGTCTGACTGGATGTTCGTGGCGTAAGTCTGCATTTTGCATTTCTTATGTCAGACCGCGTCGGCTTAAAGCGAAATGCAGATCTGTCAAAATACTCTGGTTGTGGTCATATCACCATATTCATAGATTCGTTGTATTCTAATTAATATTATGAGCAGGAGTGTGCAGGAAAGACAACCAATACGCAGTTTATACAACGAATCAATGAATTTGCATCATGCAATGTTCAGTGCAACTGCTGTGTTTGCTTGAATTACAAAAAAACTAGTTGTAGCTTGTAAACAACGTTAATGGTGTGAGTATTAATGAGTAAAGAACGAAACAAGAGTAAATGATGATTTTGATGATGATGATGATGATGATGATGATGATGTTGTTGTTGTTCCTAATAGTAGTGATAATAATAATGACGTTCAGGCATCTTTCTTATTTACTGTACAGCGCTTTAACTCAGCGATCTTTCGTGAGTTTTATTTCCATTGATAAAACCGAGGACTAATATTGACGTCTGACCGGTTGACCTTGAACATTGTACGTCGGGTGTCATGTGATTAAACTCTACTATAATATATGAGCGAAAGCGAACAATCTGCGGCTGAGGTATAGCGATTCAAAGGTTAAAAATGTTGAGCTGTCCGCCATATTGGATTTGACCGGAAGTTCACTTTTACAATTCCGGAGCCTTCGGGCAGCAATTGTACCAGCACGTCAAATTTCAGCGAGATCCGACAATCCGTGGCCGAGTTATTGATGACTGAACATGTTTTTATCAGGGCTAGTTATCAGGTGTGACTGGCCTGAACTGTACCAAATTTGGTGGGGGACATAGGCTCATCAAAGTTTGTTTTGGATTTCCGATATGTTGCTCTGTTTCAAAACCAAACCCCTTAAAGGCCAATTTTTGCACTTTTTATCTTCTCCTATAAAAATTAGGGAATTGATTGGCGAAATTTCCGAGTCATTATTTAAGCGGATCATCCCAATGTGTGTTTTACATTTTTGTTATGTCGCTCTGTGTTGAAACCAGGGCGCTTCAAAGGCGACTGCGGCCGAAAATCGAGGCCACATTTTGTACTTTTTGACCCATGTACAATTAGGGGATGAGGTGGGCGAGATGTCGGTGAATCTGACCAGTTCGGCTTAGTGCGAAACCTATGATATACTTTTGACGCAACGCTGCTCTGCCGTCTGGGAGATTAGAGCGCCGGTGCCAAACAAGTTCAACAGCAACAACAGCAAAGACGTTCCATCATACGTCGAGCGGCCTAATAATAAGTCATTGTGTATTTATGTGGTCAAACAGTGGCAGCGGTTCAACATGCCTCGTGTCTGGCGTTGTCATGCTTCTCGTTTCTCTGTTTTTTATGATCGGCAGTTTCTTCTACGTCGAACTGTGTCGTGGAATTCTCTACGATCACAGCAAAGGCAACATTTTCAAGGTGACGATAATTTATACTATGACAAAACTGTTAGGTTTGTTTTGCAAATTATGCAGCTACTGAACAGTAATCCAGTAAAGACAATAATCAACAGTGAACTCGGTAGAGAAGAAAAGACAATGAAACAAACGACAGCAACGAGCAACGTCGTCAAGTCGACCAAGCGTCGGTTTCGACTTGGTTACGCAGCCGAGTACACTCAGTCTTAGACGCACAACATCAGCAAACAATTTACGAAGTGCAATGTTTCTGTTACTACAGCGTTTAAAATACGTCATAATATGTTATGAAATGTGATATTTAGTATTTTGTACATGTATTAAAATATTTAGAAATGGCCAAATGTTCGAGCATTTAATGATCTGATCTGAGTTATACTGACCATTTCATTGATAATATTTCAAATATAACTTGTTAAGATAGGTTATGTCTAGCTGAACGTGAGACTTAGTTCACTGCATTCGCCGCTTTTTAAAGACCTCGCTGCACTACCGTGTAAACGATAAAAGTTTAAAATGTTGCAATTGCTCTACCTCTCCTTGATGACAAAGCTGTCAACTCCACGATTTAAACATTCTTTAAACACTTAAATTAACAGAAACATATTACTGTACTTACTTATTTACTGCCACATCAGCAGCGCGTGCACCGGTCACGAGTTCATGATGTTTGAGGAACTGTTGGACATTTGGCACGGCCTTCAACAGAGTGGAGTTGACAGCAAACAGTTGACGAGTGGAGAGCGCGTCTTGGCGCCTGTGTACGGGTCAAAGTGGGATATTTTGAGTTATGACAATATGCTAATTGAGTGCGTAATCATTGAAGCAGCGAAACTGTGTTCCAAATTCGTAGAATGTGTTTTTCAAATCGGTTACCATACACAAAGTTATCATAAAAGTTTGGCACAGCTTTGTCATCAAGAATTGGTAGAGCAATTGCAACATTTTTCAATTTTTTTTATGTTTCACACAGTAGTGCAGCGAGGCTTTTAAGAAATGGCGAGAGATATTTTATTTATCTTGTAGATAATTCATTTCTATTACCAACAGTAAAGAGTTTTCAAAATCGGTTAACAGTTATTGCAAAAAGTTTGGCACCACGTTTTATAAAACACATTCTGCAATGTATAATGTAGCGCTTTATAACTAACTTATGGTGTTGTTAAAATGTGTGAGTTGTTCTTATTGGTGCGTATCAGGCAGTTGACACCGAGTTGAATTCGCTGCTCAACTCTTCAGCACAGCTGCCAGCTTATGTAAACCTCTCTGCACTCAGCATCTACGACATTCTGTTCGTGTAAGTCTTCAAGTTATCATGTTCATCGAGCGACGTTGTTGTATTGGTCACTGAGCTTCTAGTTTATTTGCTGATTTGACACAGACATGAGTAAAGTAATCTTTGGCTGTCAGTAACCGAGATGAGTTGCGGAGTAGCCTACTAGTAGGTATCAGTCAATCCATAACTCTATCTCTTTAATGGTGGTTGTAGTTGAATAATTTAGTCTATAGTCTATTAAAGACAGTAGCAAATCTAGGATTTTAGCAAGGGATTATACGCGTAGTCAGTCATCCTCCCTCTTCCCTTTCCTTATTTACCTGCTGTTAAGGTGTAAACTCTTTCGGTTCATGAGCTAACTTTAAGAGGCATGGACGAACTTCTTCAAATTCCGCCAGGACATAGCACAGTCATCGAAACATCAAACGAACTTTGTATTTCAGATATCTTTCTCTGTTTTGAAACGAGGACGGCTCAAAGTTGAGTGTCGTCGGGTATAGTCGAAAATCGAGGCCAAATTTCGCACTTTTGGACCCCCTTGTAAAAATTAGGGGAGGGGTGGGGAAAATGATGAACGGAAGGATCGAACATACCATACAACCGAAGCTGTGGTATACATTTGATATGCGCCGCTGCGCGGTCTAGATATTGGCGATCCGGTAAAGAAAGGGACAACAGCGTTTGTACGTGCGGTTTCCAGCCTTATACGCAACGCACGCAACGCAAGCAAAGCAAGGTTTTATTACGCAAGGAACGTAACGAACGCAACATACGCAAGAAGTGGCCAATGACATGGCTGGAATTTGTCACGTGATATGGCTTGTGTCTAATTAGAACGTGTTCTATTTCTCTTGCGAGGCGTTGATTGCGTCGCTTGCGTAAACCTTGCGTTGCGTGTGTGAGGCTGGAAACCGGGCTTAACAGTGTGTTGCTCAGAATATTTTTGCGTTATCCAGCTCCACTTACGAAGTTGATCCCGTATTTTCCGGTCCTGCATTTTCAGATGCACCATTCAGTGCACTATGTATTTCTGTTGTATCAGGAAATGTAAGAACAATGAAGGCACATTTGACGCTATACTTGGTTCTGTCAACACACAACAGTTGCTGGTTGGTGTCTATTTGACTCAATCCATTAACTGGGGGTGTTTCAATTCAAGTTACCCGTGATAATTGCAATACTGTATACTGACTACAATGTGTCCGGAAAAAAAGATACCAAAATTCTTCTTGTATAATATCTTCCATAAAACTCAGGCGATTCTGCTCAAATTCGTTACATACACTGTGTCTCAGAAAAAAACGTGCTGTCGAACTTTTTACGATAACTTCATTAACTGTTAACCGATTTTGAAAATTCTTTCACTGTTGGAAACAACACTAATATTTTCTATAAAATAAATATAATATTTGTCGCTATTTCTTATAAACCTCGTTGCACTACCGTGTGAAACATAAAATTTAAAAAATATTATAATTGCTCTACCAATTCTTGACGACACAGCTGTGCTGAACTTTTATGATGACTTTGTAAATTGTTAACCAATTTGAAAAACACATTCTACGAATTTGCAACATTGTTTCACTGTTTAAATGACCGCTCACTTAATTAGCATACTGTCAGAGCTCCTTTGGCCCGTATGCAGACGTGAAGACGCGCTGTCCATCAGTTGCGATATCAACTGCACTCTGTTGAAGCCTATCCCAAAATGTCCATTCCTCAACGTCCTGAACTCGTGACTGGTACACGCGCTGCTGGACAAGGCAGTAAATAAATATGTACAGTAATATGTTACGTTAAGTTAAAATTTTTATTAAATGTTTGAGTTGACAGCTTTGTCATCAAGGAAGAGTAGAGCAATTGAAACATTTTTAAACTTTTATGTTTCACACGGTAGTGCAACACGTACAGTTTTAAAGAAATCGCGAGAAATATTATATTTATTTTATAGATAATTTATTGCTGTTTGCAAAAAAGAATTTTCAAAATCGGTTAACAGTTGATGAAGGTATCGTAAAAGGTTCGACAGCACGTTTTTTTCTGAGACACAGTGCAGTTTCCTGGATAAATATGTCGCAAAATCAGCGTTTTTCACCTCACCTGAATAATACTTTGTGAAACTTGAAATACTCATTGCGCACGTATTTTCTGCCATTCAATTGTTGGAGAAAGAAACTCCGGTATTTATCCACCTCAACTAAATTCGCCAGATTTGAATCCAATTGATTACAGCGTGTGTGAAATACTGCACGAGAAGGTGTGCAAAACACACATCACTGATCTGGACGAACTGAAAGAGCGACTGGAAACAGAGTGGGCCAAGCTGGATCATGTCGTCATTGCCGCAGCCATTCGTGGCGCCGTCGCCTATCAGCGTGTGTCAAGGCCGGTGGTGGACATTATGAGCACCGTCTCTGACTTTCATTATTGTACTGTGTGTTAGTGTTAGTAATTTTTTGTTGCAGACGTTGACGACATGAACAAAAATTACGTGCTATAGCCTATGTACGCCTGTTCGTTCGGGCGTTGTGATGTAGTAATATAGCAATTTTTTTATTTTGCAAGGTAAAGTAGCGACACTGATTAGGTAAGGTGGACATTCGTTCTACTAATAGTTTTCCAGTATATTCGCGATGTTACTTGCCAATAATTATAGCGAAGCAAGCGAATTTTTTAAAGTTATGTTGAAAATGCTTTTGGTTTTTTTCCGGACACATTGCAAGTAAGGGTGGCTATTTATCAAACACCCATTACGCTGACACTTCAGTGATTGATGAGTAAGCCCAAGGTTTTAACGTCCCACCAAACACACAATAGATCATATCGGGGACGGGGTTTACGGGTCAAAAGACCCAACCAACAGTGTCAAAGCACTGAAGGAAGATAGGGTCCTACTCGTAAGGATTAGGCTTCATCCCACCAGGTCCATCCCACAGTGTTACAATAATATGACATATATGCAGTATGAAAAAAAACACAAAAAGTAAAGTAAAGTAATTCTTCATTAGACAAATGACAAACGCACTTGCACACAATCAACAAGCTGCCACGCAGGACAGCACAAGTACCGGCACGCAGACCAGGTATAACAACTGGGTTTAGCCAGGCAAGAAGCTGCCACACTCGGCGCTAAGCGGCTGCAATCAACCGCACGAGGCTTATAACCCGGTAGGCATTCACCAGATGCGCAACCAAGCACTCATCCGGTAATCAGGCCCACTACTCATTTATTGACCCCGAAAGGATGAAAGGCTGAGTTGGCCTAGTAGGCTGACCTGTAGCGGACGGTTTACCCATATAATGGTCACCGGTCAGCTGCAGGCCGAGCATAGGACAGGGTCAGTTCACCAGCCAAAGACCGGCGTTCTGCCAACTGTGCTACGAAAATACAAAAATACAAACACATAAACACAAATGAATCTATGCACAGTGAAATGGGCCCAGTGTGACAAAACCCAATACGGAGAACTATAAGAGCTGCTGCTCATCTAAGTGTGCTTATGACTGCGCACAACTTCAGTAAGCTTACACAATACAACACAGAACAGTTCTGATAATCTCTCCTCTTACATCCAGACAACCATCATATCTCAGATGTTGTCTACTGGAGGAGAAGGGGCGCCGACACCGCACACAAACAACTACTGTGTGCAATAACAGGCATGGAGCATCTGTATCGTTTGAAATGAACGTTAGCATTTCAATCACGTATGATTTGCCATAATTGATATATTTACTACTAGATGTCACAGTAATGCTGTGGGAACATTGACTTAATTGGTGATGCAATATAAGTGTGTGAACGGATGTTTCTAGTCGCAGATTCCTGATGCGAACCTGCAGGATTTCCTCAACAACACTCTGGCGAATGTCATTCCAGCAGCTACATTTCAGCAGCTGGATAACATCACAGATTCTCTAACTTCAACAGTTGACTACAACTCGTTTCGCACACTGGTAATAATGAAATATATATTTTGATGTTACTGTCTGTGACTGCAGCTAGAACAGACGGCAACAAGCAGCGCCCTGCCACACTCGGTCCTGACACTGTCATGACGGCGCTAATAACAGTGTCACTACCACAGTGACTGTCATGACAGTTTCCTGACACTGTTATGACGGCGCTCATAACAGTGTCACTACCACAGTGACTGTCATGACAGTTTCCTGACACTGTTATGACGGCGCTCA
>Ga0049105_1001196_pt1 | contig 11029 bp, 5 predicted proteins | sample WorMetvaBAHAMAS1_FD_61260 | JGI IMG/M metagenome (GOLD analysis project Ga0049105, IMG submission 61260) | Worm MetaG Olavius vacuus BAHAMAS.1 | ecosystem: Host-associated > Annelida > Digestive system > Unclassified | place: Germany: Marburg | collected 2013-04-09 | reverse complement strand
AAAATTTTTACCAAAGGGTCGCAGATGGCCAAGGTACCAAATGGCGTAGAAACATTGCCGAAAATTTCGATCACCTGAGTAGGGTGCACGAACGTTACAGACGACAGACAGACGGGCGGAAGACGACATATAGCGAACGTGAACATGAGTTCACGTTTGCTAAAAATCTGGACTGGACAGATCTTCTTCCGTTTTGTCACAATGCACGCTTTTGACAGACAGACGGACAGACGGACAGACAGAATCCTCATCGCTAGACGGCGTCTGCATTCCATGCAGCGCAGTGATTATTGCAGTTTTTACGTGTATTTTGAGTGATCAACTTCGGACAAACATTAGGCTTTGTAATTTTGCTGGATGTTTTACTAATGTGGTTTACATATTTTTTTCTGTCAACGTTAAATGCGGCAGTTAGGCCTACTAGTACTGACCATCACTATAGCCTGCACTACTGCCCCGGCCCCGATGCTGTCGTAGCCAGCTGGTCACTCTGTGGCTGAACCGCTGCCGCCGAGCCAGCGTATAGCTGTGGCCTTATCAGGGGCCTGGTCACATGGCCTGGAAATCGTGGGTGGCCGTGTCACTCTCCGCTGATGTAAACAAACGGCTGCATAAAGCCTACCACGCCCAGTTACTGAACGGAACGCGATGCTACCGGATGCGACGACTGGCTGGCTGTGACTGACAGTACCGGTACGGTACGATAGTGCAGCGGTTTCTGAGAATGTTGCTTTTGTCGATCAGTTTTAACTGCAGAGTCTCGATGAGTGAATTGAACCTATGTCGAACCGGTCATCCACAAAAAGTTGACACTTGTTGACGCCGAGGATGGAGGAGACGTCGCCAACTCTAGCGTACGAAACTCCTTATTTGGCGAAGCTGGTCCACTCGTTCCCGCGTTTCGATCTCTCGTTACAGCGCGTTAATGCAACGTTCCTGCCCGACAGTCATAACTACAAAGAGGTAACGAACGTCTTTCGACAGTCACGTTAAAAAGCTAAATCACACGCAGCAGTGCGTCAAACTAAAAGTGGGTTCTGTCAGCAGTAACATGGCGTGGGTGTGACCATGTGCGTATTTAGGGTGGGTGGGAGTAGCAGGGACGTATTCAGAGGGGGGCAGGGGGCATGCCCCCAATCGTCGATTGAGTGGACTTTTTAACGGAAAACCCGGCTTTGTTGGGAATTCTCTCTACCAGAAGTGTTCTGTGGAGTGTGGACCTCAAATATGCCAAAAATGCGTTGGCGGCCGGGGCTCCGCCCCGGACCCCGTTGGGGAGATTACGACGCTCCCCCAAATCCCCCAGTCGGTTGGGGAGGGGGACACCCCCTCCCCAATCCCTACCCCTCTCGGCGCCTTGGCGCCTCGATTTTCGCGCCTTCGGCGCTCAGTTCTGTGCCTCTAATGTACAATCATGGGGAGTAGGGAGGCCATGCCACCACCCCCAATGGCCACAAATAATGGTTACTGTGGATGGTAGGCCTAATATTGCCTATATTCTTCTTCAATCTCCAAATACCTTTGCGTGCCAGTTTCCAAGTGACTAAAAACCGAAGTTGTAAAAACATTTGGTAAAACACATGTCATAAAGTGTAAACTCCAATAGTAACTTCCTCGTTGTATCAATATCATTGTAGAAACTTTCCTCAGTAGAACAGTAAATAATATTGCCTATGGCCATACTCGTCGACCAGAAACATTTCACATCTTACACTGGTCATTCGTGACTGGATTATACGATGCATTGTGATATTATCATAATATTAGGCTAAATATCGCATTATCTATGCTGTGGTATGCAGTATAAGTGTTGGTCTCGCGTGCCATTTTATTGATTGATTGAATTACTGCAGTGAACTTGAAGACCCTTTGTCTCCTAGGTCCTGATGAGAGTAGTTGACTGTACAGCTACTTCAACATGATGTCTTTAATCGCACTTTTTAGCATGTGTTTGGCTCCATTTTACTTTCAGTACCTGTAAGATAAACGAGAACTACATTGCTGAAAGTTTCGGAGAGAATTCAGCAGTTCAGCTTATGTGTTCTCGCGTTTGGTTGCCTTAACGGCACGGCGTCATCATACCGCGCAGAGACCCTCCACCTGACTGCCGACATAGGTTCATGTCAGCGTCTTCGGAGTGCTTCAACGTCGACGCTGGTTGTACCCTCCACACGACGCACCACGCTGGATGATCGAGCCTTCCCGGTGGCTGCTGCTCGAGCGTGCAATGCTCTTCCGCCGTCTGTTCCTTTGGCGCCACGGCTGCTGCAGTTCTGCCGCGACCTGAAGACTTCACTGTTCCAGTCATCGTACTCTTCACCATAGTGCCCAGCTGTGTGACAGACCGTAATTTTTAATATTGTAAGATGCCCCTGTAACGGACTTGTTCGTGAAGTGTCACGTTAAACTTCACGCTGACATTTATATTGTTTATTTTTCTTTTTCTACTGTGGCTGCCTATATGGCGAATAAAGTTGTATATATTACATCAGATTACATTACCTGTGCCCCAGTTATGCTGGCAAAGTAAATGTTAAGCAGCATCTGGCCGTATGTGTGTCTGTCCACTCGAAAAAACTGAAAAAAAACACTTGATCAGCGATTGGTGCAGCTTGTTGTGAGTATGTGTTATGGTGAACCCTAAAAGTAGTCGGATTTCAGTGTCATTTGACCTTGACCGTTGACCTTGAGCAATCTTTATTTTTGCATAAGAAACTTGCCTATAACTTGAAAACTACACACATTTTGATGCAGTTCTACGTGGCAGTGTGTCCTGGTTGTTTAAGTCAAATACTACGAACAATTATTGTAGGCTTCCGATATGTTGCTCTGTTAAAAACAGAACGCTTCAAAGTCAGAAATTGATGCCAAATTTTAGACTTTTTGACCCCCCCCCCTGTAAAAGTTAGGGCAATATCGGCAAAATGTCTGGGAATGGCATATAGGCCAGTCATCCGAGCTCCCAATACATTTTAGATTTACAACACGTCACTCTGTTGCTCTATTTTGAAACGAGGGCTATTCAAAGGCACTGGAGGCCACATTTCCCACTTTTTGACCCCCCCTGCAAAAATTAAGGGAGGGATGGGCGAAATGTCTGAGTCATTTTTTTGGTGTCAGACCAAGGAGTACCGAAGCACTGATATACCTTTTACGGGGTTCTGATTGGCTGTCTGGGAGATTTAGAGTCTGCGTGGGTAGCAGGCAGTACAGCGGTAAAACATAAGACCTCTCGCTCGAGTATCGTCGGGCGGCCTGATTAATTGAAGTGAATTAAACGTGCTCATCTGATGCATTGTTGTAGTCACTGGTGATGTGGTGCGTTTCACCGTTGCTCGTCCTGTTCATCATGTTACTAGCTTGTCTTTTCTTCCTGTGCTTCCGCTGTTTTCGGCGTGAACGGTCAAAGAAGCGGCCAGTTCCCTGTGTGCATTGGTCCATTTATCTGTTGGCTCTCATTTCATGGTACGGCATGGCCTGTGTGCATTAGACTGTGCAGAAAATGTCAAATAACAGTAATCATACGATAATTTATAAGGCACCGTAACATGGCGTCATTCAGTGTTCACTCCTCGTACTTTTTGTATCAATGAGTATGAAACAGCTATCCCTTCAGATGGTTTTTAACGAACGTGAACTACTCAGCCGGTTGAAATTTTCGGTAATGTTTCTACGCTGTTTCGTACCTTGGCCATCCGTTGAGGCTACAGGTAAAATTTACGGAGATCGTCCCAGGGAACCCCTTTGTTACGGGGGGGGGGCGATAAACGCAAGCCAAATATTGCGATTTTAGACTTATCAAAGGCTATATCTCGGAAAGGGTGCAAGATAGGAGGTAAGTTAGTATTAATCGCTAATAGGAAGTCGCATGTGAGCTTTCGATTGGTGCCAAAATCGGTGACCTTGAATGACCTTGAACTGCGTAATAGTCCCCAAATTTGCGTTATTTCACCGAATTCAGTAGCTTTCGGGGCCATTATGTAAAAGTGGTTGAATATAGGCCTACACCGACACTTTGTGCGACAGAAATGTAGCCCAGAGAATGTAGCTTTTAGCGATATATCACATATGGCAATACTGGCAGGGGATGACCCCCAGCGAGAGCGTTATTGTGAGGCACTGCCCTCTCGCTAGCGAAAATTTGACCAATAATCAGCCATAACTTGGAAACGGTGCAAAATAGGACTTAGGAGGTAAGTTAGGCAATCGTATATGAGCTTTCAATTGGTACCAAAAGCGGTGACCTTGAATGACCTTGAACGCCGTAATGGCCGTTACACTGCGTTATTTCAGTGAATTTGGTAAACCTGCATTCCAACACGTAACCGCTTCCGTGCGCAAGAAAGTTCACGTTCGCTATCTCATCTGCTGATGAGCTTCTTGTGAAAGTAACTAGTGCTGGTACCAATCATAATAGCAGGTCACATTGGTGCGTTAGACAACAGTATCACAATCATATCTGTTGCTACCTTTCTGTTGAGTTGTTACTTTTGTCAGTGTTGTAAGATTATCGAATCATGTTAGTTAACGCCTTTGTTATTCAGTGAGCTATTGAGCATTGAGAATTGGGAGCTCCTGTACTGTCGTAAAGATGTATTTTTAACCCAGTGTTTAGCTGCTAGTTAACTGACAGATTAATGTGCACAGAGATGTGCATTAAAACTGTATTGGCAAATTATTTATCGTGTAATTAACGAGATTTAAAGATCCAGTTACATTAGTTTTCAATTTACAGGTTATTGTTTTTTGTTGACGCTTTTAAAGTCTGCTTCATGGCTGTTTGTTGCATGTTCAGCGTTACCCTGGGGTTCGGATACTACGGAAACAGAGAAGCTGAAAAGGGAATTGACAGTACATTGGAGTCTGTGATAAGTGCCACAAAAACTGTTGAACGTGTTCACAGTCTGGTAAGTTGATTATACATTGTTGGCCATAATAACTGAACCATGTTTGACAGTTTGTAACTCGTGTATATGATGACGCAGAAAAGTGATCATTATACCAGACTTTTCAGTACGTTATCTGGAGTATGACTAATGTCTTGCATTTTGTCACAGTTAAATATTTTTGCAGTAGTCCGTTTAGACTGTACTACATTAAAATGACGATTCACTTGTTACTTACCTTCACAACTTACGGCCATTCTACCGGTGTGCGCAGCGGTAATATAACGACGTGAATAGGCAATTTCAAGGCAAAACGCCCAAATCTTCAAAACACTCTGGCGCTACTGTGCTAGTGTCATGTCTGCATGGCAGGAAAGCTATAACCCTGTGGTGGTCGGCATACGGTTGGCTATTGCGTGACAGAGACTAGACTGGTCAGGCAGCCTGTACTTCCTGTTACGGCCTGCAGTTGCACGCTTACAAGCTAGTTGGCCAGGGCATTGTGTCTCCATTTGCCTGCAAAAAATTCTCACACCGATCTGCTTTTTCTCATAGTGGCGACGTTCAAACTTTATGAACTCTATTTACGAAGAACTAAAATTGCCAAGGCCAGATTAAGCACTGGGTTAAACGAGACTGCCGCCTAGGCCGCCAATTTTTTTTTTGGGGGGGACGCTCAAGGGCCTCATTTAGCTGTTAAGCAGTATATAGTCACGGGTGTCGTGAGGTTGCTTCAGTTTTGCTTGACGGAAATTGTCACGGGATCATTACTCTCACTCAGTTGTGTGACTTTAATATGAGGGTAAAAAAATTGCATGATCATCCTTAAACTAAACACGTGATATGATTGGACATTCAATTTAGCCAGAAATACTCTAATACTCACCAGCGGGCATTTGCAATTTCAATTTTTTAGGGGTGATGCCCCGGACCCCAAGTGGGGGTAGAGGACGATGTGAGGTAATGGGATGGGATGGGATGGTAATGGGTACGGCTACGATAATTGAATCTGATCTTGGGTCCCAGATGCCTTAATCCGGCTCTGATTTTGGATCTCTTGTACGTTTCAAACATAGTATTTTAGCTGCTGATTTAGGCCTACAGTTTATTTTTAGCTTTGTGTTTTTGCTCTGTTTCATGGCGTGTGTTTTATTATGTTCATTGCGTGTATTTCATTTCAGTTTCTTTTGCAAGTATCGCGTATTGTACATATACTACGTGGCCAACTGTTAATGCACTTGTATGCATGTTGTCCAGTCAGACTTCCTATGTGAATTGTTTTATGTAGTGGTTTTTATGACAAATTGAATGATGACGACGACGATGCTGATGATGTATAGATGTGATAAGTGCTTAAACGTATAACAGTCTAGCATGTACAACGGGCACATACGTTGTTAAAGTGCATTGTGATATTTCTAATTTACATCTCGTGGACAAAATTGAAGAAATCGACCACAGTGACGATAACACTGAGTGATCTTCTGAGTGACTGTAAAATGCGAACTGTTTCAAACTTTTTCATCTTCGTTATGCAGATATTTCTTGAACTTTTCCTGTACTTTTAATCGAATTCTCTGAGCTTTATAATTATGCTTTTTCTTTTACTTTTTCACCAGTGTCTGGTTATGCCTTCAGCAGAATAAGCTGGCCATGCGTATCCATTTTCTGGGCGTACGCCAAACAAAAGATTGCGTATCGTGTGCTCGTTGTTTATCGGCCGATGTAGAGGCGTACGACGTGTGTGGTCCTGTGACTGGGTGGGCTGTGAGCTCGTGACAGAGTCGAGTCGGCGATGATAACCGGCGGCTGCAGCAGCTGCGCATTCCCGGTGCGGACTCGCGTGTGCCTGGCGTCCCTTCGCCGATCCCCCACGTCGACGTCGCCTCGCCGCCCTCCCCGATATCTGGCCAGCGACTACAGCAATCTGTCACGTGCCTGACGGACGCCGGTCAGCGGTAGGACCACACGCAGTAGGCGTACACCTAGCTGTCGCGTACCATATGTTGCTCAGTCGGCCCGCGCCGCCTTGAGGATCGGCTCTGATATAATGCCGGCGGACTGCACCAATAAGATCCGACGTTCCGACCGCTTCAGTATTTATTGTTGCGCATTTTTTCACCTCGCAGTGGCGCGGCGCTTGAATGGCGAGGTGTCCTAGGTACAAGTCGAGACTCGTAATTGCTGTTGTTCTGAAACAGAATACTGGCCTTTTAATCTTTTAAAAATCTGCACTGTGGTAGCTGTGTGCATTTGTAAAGCAGTCACAGTGGTACTATGTATAGCTCGGGTTTGCTTGAGTGGAGTGACGAAAGGAAAAGCCCCAAAAGTAGGGGGCTAGGTGAGAGATGACAGGGAGAGTAAGTAAGTAAGTAAGTAAGTAAGTAAGAATCGAGAGAAGAAGAAGCCATGCGGTCCTAGCTGCGCCACTGATCATCTATTATGGCCAGTTTAGGTTTGTTATTATCAGATGTCCGTGTTAATACCCGTACAGTATTATTCAGTTACTGTTAGTGTTATTCGTTTACTAAATCTTATTTTGATGTTGTGTGGCTACTTGTCAGCTTTTGATTGGACGTTAAATATGGTATGTCAAATCCTTTCCATCGAAAACTGTTTATCCTACCCACTGGACTGACCTCATGGCTTTCTGACCCTGACTGCTTCTCGCATGTTTCTTCTGAACAGTATTTTTTTTAAATTTTAGCTTTATTGGCCGCACAACATAGTAAAGTGCAGCATTTGCTATCAGAATGTCTGTCCGTCACTCCTTCTGTCCATCTGCCCGTTAACCCATTTGTCCGTCACACGCATGAGTCACGGTTCAAGATATCAAAATACTTTTTGCACTGTATGAGAGCAGTGTTTCTGGTTTCTTGGCACAAAATTGTCTAATCTGTGTTCACTGCAAATGAATGTGTTAATGAGAGGCACCCTCTGTCGACAGTGAAAATTTGACTGATAATCTGCATATCTCAAGAACGGTGCAAGATAGGAGGTAACGTACTATTATTCACATATGGGAAGTCGCATACATGATTTTTATTGGCACCGAAATTGGTGACCTTGAATGACTTTGAATGGTAATGGCTGTTATATTGCGTTATTTCACCGAATTCGATAGCTTTTGGGGGCCTATTACGACAGAGCGGTTGAAATTAGACCCATACTGTATGCGACAGAAATGTAGCCCAAAGAATCTACCATAGTTTTGGCAATATGTGATTTATGATGATATTCTCGACGACTACTGAGAAAGAGTACTATTCACTGTAAAGCGAAAATTCAACTTGTACATCAGTTCACGGCCATGTCAGCAGTAGTTGAGCTCTTGTTCATTTAGGCTACTACTTCAGATGTTGTGTGGCAGCTTAAGGTGGCTAATCATCATGTATTGATTGCATGTTAAATACTTGTATAATAACTGTCATTCACTGATTATAAATGTGTGCCAGAACCAGCAACTAACTGATAAACTCAACACTACACTGCTGCTGGAATTGAACAGTCTGAGGAGATACTATGCAACCGACAGTCCTGTTCCTGACACATTGGATGATATAGCTTCACGAATTCTGCAGGTCTTGAGGGCAACCGCGACTGTAGATGAGCAGGCTCAAGGCATTGACTTCCTAGTATGGAATCAGCGCAGTCATGTAGCACAGAAAATATCCTACTACCGGTTTGTGTGTTTTCATCGCCAGAGTAATAAGACAAATCTTTTTTCTGATGCACATGTTTGTTATATCATTAATGGCATTTCGTTTCTTGACAGTCATTTCCAGACATCATTTTCCGCCTGTTTTTATGTTTCTAAATTTTTTAACACTTTATTTGACCTTAGCTAGAATTTGAGTTCAAATAGATTAGATCAGTGTTTGCAGGGGCATTGGAGCCGTAGTGTTGGAGGATCCAATGCTCCATCAACGTTTGAAAAATTTTGTGGCTTAAGATGGTAAGTTGTAAGTGCATCCTCAGGAAAGCGAGAAGTCAAATTTTTAAGAAATTTTTATTGGGCGGGGGAGGGTGGGAGTGGTTAATTTAGGAGGATAGCATGTATATTCAGGACGATTACTAGAAAACAATTTGAGGCTAAAAATAGAGTGCACTCCCACAGCGAAAATCCTGTCTACATCTATGGCAGAACGATGGATGTTGTGATGCTGCAGGTGGATGGCAGTAGCAATAGGTCTGACGGTGTTCCTGGCTCTGTGTCTATGGCTGTTCATCGGCGTTGCAAGACTGTCCAAATGCATGCTGACGCTGTGAGTACGCTACATATTGAACTGATACATGTATGTAGTTAAGTGTGTTTGATGTGGGTTACACCCGGGGTTTTCAACCTTTTTCATGCTGCAGACCCCTAACACGTACTACCTAGGTGGCGGACCTCCAGGCCCGAGATATGAAGCGGTCAGTAATTACGCATATCGGTACAACAGTTAAATCAGTTAATTACATCGACTACTGCTAAAATCTAGTTTTGATTTTGAGACTGGCGAAAAAAACTGTGTTTGTTGGTTAAGTTTTATAAGGACACTTAGCCTCTTTCACACTAACGAGTATGATCAAATGGTATGCGTGATATGCATGACACTTTGATAAACATATGTTCAGTCTTGCTTGTACTTGGATTTTACTGCAGTCACTGCAACAAATGCAGAACGTGCATGCCATTTTATACGAGCAGACAGTTGTGAATGGTAGCAGAACATTAACAGCTTTGTAGGACAGTACTGCATGGATACTCTGCGCACATGTTATTCAGAGAGACAACAGTGAATGGTTGATCTGCAAGCATTGATATTTGATGTGGATGTTCTGCATGCAGCTTCTGTGTCGGTGGCACACTAAGTCTTGTCATCTGCTGGATATTCACTGGAACACACGTCGGCACAGGCTTGGTGCGTCTTTATAATATTATGACAGTCACCTTAATCTACTGCATGAGATCGAGACTAATAATTAGTGAAAAAATTAACTGAAACAGACAGTCAGTGAGCATAAGAAACGAGTCAGCCTTAACGTTACACCATTGGTTGGTATACCTTGACCGGGTGCATAATGGACTGATGTCCATAAGTTGATGGCTATTCCTCTGCTGGAAAAGTGTATTTGGCCTTGCTGTGACCTTGACTTTCGACCTCGAAAACCTTTGAGATATCACACCATGCAAACTAGGTGTTAACAGACAGATGGACAGTGGACAAACACACCATGGACAGCTGGATGGGCGGCCGGATGACCCCTACAGAACTGCTGGAAAGTCAGCGAAATCAGTCTGGTGGTGACTGTGTGTGGAATAGGTAGGTTTTGAGCATAGTGTACAAGTCCATAACCAGGAAATCATTTCTGCTGTGTTTTTCCCCCTTTCTTTCCTATCTTTCCCTCCCGTTTTCCTTGCCTTTTCTTCTTTCCTCTTCTGTTCCGCTGTCTTTCATCTTACCTTGATCACTGCAGCTGCACTGTCTCAAAAAAAATCCCTGATGTTTTTAGCTGTAACACACGAAAACATTGTCAGATTTTCATAATATTTGGCAGAAATATTACTGAGAAAGCAAGCAATCAAAAGATGCTATATTTTCCATCTCACCTAGTTAATGCTTCTGCACTACCTTGCGAAACTGAAAACACAGAAATTGTATTTTTCACGTAAATGTTGCATATTGATTTGCCAATAGACATACAAGTCACATCGAAATTATCACCTAATCAGTGTTAGACTACTTTTCATTCATAAAATGATAGGATTTGTGCACCAAACAAGACCAAGAAAGGGAACAAGGCATTCAGCCACCTGTTTTGCACACACTTAGCGATCACCATATCTGCAATGGTGTCAGGCCGCTTGGGTGCCATGTCAAGAATGGAAGTTTGTCTTCATCAAGCATGAATTGCATGTCAATGGATAGCATTACTGAGGTGTTCTACCATCTCAACCAAATGTTAATAGCTACCAAACACATTGCGGATAATAATTTTGTCTTTCAGTAAGACGGCGCACTGGCACATCTTGTACGCAACATAGTCCAAACCTCTCAACTTCACTTTTTCTGACCTATGACCCCAACAGCCCAGATGTGATTTGTGAACCCCACTGATTATAAGATTTAGAGAGTCATACAATAGCATGAGTATGAGTC
>Ga0049105_1001195_pt1 | contig 11036 bp, 8 predicted proteins | sample WorMetvaBAHAMAS1_FD_61260 | JGI IMG/M metagenome (GOLD analysis project Ga0049105, IMG submission 61260) | Worm MetaG Olavius vacuus BAHAMAS.1 | ecosystem: Host-associated > Annelida > Digestive system > Unclassified | place: Germany: Marburg | collected 2013-04-09 | reverse complement strand
CGTAAAATATTGTCTCTCAGTTCCAGTCTTCCACTTTTGGCCAAGACTATAACGCACCCTGCATCGCGGTCTCTCTGCGATAGCTGAGCATCTAGTTTACATTTATTAGTGATAATAATGAACGTCGTAGCCTAAGTTAATTAGCTCGATGCACTCTGATCATTTGAAGTATTACGATGTATTATACTGAGGATTAATGAGCACTTCCTAGCTTCAACCGTTCCCGAGATATGGAGGGTGTCCCAACATTCTATAAGTAGGTCACGTGATCCCTTTTGACCCCATTTGACCTAATTTTTACATTTTTCGTAGTAACCCCTCGTGGTAATCTGCGCGCTAAATTTGAAGTTTCTAGCATCAACCGTTCCCGAAATATAGAGGGGATCCCAAAATTCTAAAAGTAGGTCACATGACCATTTCATGACGTGACAATAGGGGGTCGCTGGTGACCCAATATTTGCATTTCCCTACCGCATTTGCCTTTTAGTATTTACTAAATAACTTTCTTTAGGCTACGATGTAGATTAAGGGTAGTTTACTGATGAGCATCCCCAATGTTAAGCGATTTTGGCCGAAAATTTTCTGTCCACTTTTTGGGCCAAATTTCGACATTTTTGGGCAAAAACAGGGTCTAAATGTTAATTGTAATCATTTAACTCCCAAAGGTTTGAAACTTGCGTGATGTCACGTATTTTGATGTATTATGCGTCAAGATCTGTTAAAAAGCGATCTGACCTGTAGGCTGTTTGAAGGAAAAAATGCATATATAAAAAAGACCCCCGTGCATTGATCTGCACCAAATTTAGCACAGCGGGTCTCCTCGCGGACCTGATTACACATGACAATTTTTCGGCAATCGGCTTAGGGGTTTTGATTCTGTGAGGGGCCGAATTTTGCCATTTTCCTATCTCCAGGCGGTCGCCGTTGACACAGTGCTGGCGCTACCGTGCAGCCTGTGACAAGCACTGTTACTGATTTTCGTACATTTCAGGCGTTTTGTCGGGTGGCATTTTATCCTGTGGTATCTTGTCCACGTGGCATGACATTGTCCCGTAGCATGATATTATCCAGTGACATTTTGTCCGGATATCGTTTAATCCTCATTTACTGTAGGCCTAACTGTTGGACTGTGCAAATTGCTCTTGGTCGCTCTTATAATATCTTTTATCTTAAAATTTAAACACTAATAAGCTTTATGAATACAAATTGATAAAATATTATTTCATGTATATTGCATTACAATTTACAGTCATCATCATAAGCCTTTCTAAGTGTCTGCATGTTATGATACAACAGTTTGAGCATGAAAATCTGAACATTAAGGCAGCATTTCTCACAATGTATTCGTGGAATATGAAATGAGCGCGGACTAATTACAATAGCACATGCGACGGCGACTGAATGTGCAGCCAGCGTGGCATTCATGTAGTGTGCCAGTTCATGCGACCTACCATCAGATGTCATATCCGCGCTTTTCGTCTCATATCGTGACAGAGTGAAGCATATCGGCGGGAGAGCCGAGGGCGTGCCACGGCGTCGTGTGTGGCCTATTGATATTTGACGTCTCATGTCACTTCACCGCACGCAGCGGTCGGCGTGCAGCTCGCACGATATCTGGGGACAGACAGACAGACAGACAGACAGACAGGCCTGACAGATTCAAGCCACTTGTACATGCGTAATGAAGAGCACAGCGCGCCACAAACACGTTTTCACATTCGTCAGATTTTTGACCGTGTCAACCGCAAAATGTCGTAAAATCGCCAAATTTTCATTATTTGCGGAGAATGATATCTGCTAATATAACGATGACGACAGATTTCCACATATTAAGTGAGTAATTTCTTAACCGTACGTCAACATTATTTTACTATAAGATTTTTTGATATAATATAAGTTACAGTTATTATTTTAACAATTTTTCAATTACAGTAAATTTTTCAGTTGCTATTAGTTATTTATTTTCAAGTACAAAAATCTTGCAGTGAATGGATGTACAGCAATGCACGCAGCTACACATGCAAGGCACGTTAGAACAAAGTCACGTGCAAAACTTTTGTTTATTTTCAAGTAGTTTCTTTTTATCAGAAGTTTTGTTAGCCGGGTTAGTTACTAAACACTCTGTTGACGTGCAATGCCGCTAATTCAGAGGAGACAAAAGACGACATGCGACGTGTTCTCTGCACCCAGCACTGGAGGCCACTACTCACGGATATAGCAAGTTACCGGCAGTTTCTGGCACTCATATATACTTTCATTACTGGTATTGCAGTGGGCTAGGATCTATTTATGAAAGGAGTCGAAATCTTGACTGGAGGTTGACTAGTCTCAGGTAGTCCTGTGCGCCGCCGCCGCCGCCGACATTTTTGTTTAGTCCGGCGTGGCGTGGCGTAGCGTGGCGGCATGACCGCAACAAACAGTTCAATGTGGCCCTATGAGCCAACAAAACTCAATATTTGATTGTGTGTTGGTCCGATATTGTAGCGAAAACGTTACACACATTTCTTATGTAGCTGTATGCCCAGGCTGTCGCTGATGGCAAAGGCCACAATACTGTATTGGCAACAAGCGCGCCGTCAGAACGCGTCTTCTCGATCGCGGCCTTATACGATGCATGACAAAACGCTCGAGCCTGTCTGTCTCCAGACAATATAAATGAAATCACGTTTGTTTATGACAATGGTCATTTAGTTGAAGATAATACTACATTTAAACTGGGGCTTAATTATGTTGCGAATATGTATACTTAATTAAGAATCTGTACGTAATTTTATTAAATACTAGAACTTATATTTAGTATGGCAAGCAATGAAAACTTGAAGGTTGATTTTTAATTAGTTCATATTTTATGAACGCATTGAACTATACATGTGCGTCACGTTTAATGTTAATTATTCTGCGTGCTGAAATTGGAAACGTTTAAGACAAGAATAAAAGTTATTGGTCTCCGATAAGCCTATAACATAAACACGTCAAACAATTCTGGACTTTTGTGATCATTAATATAGCGTGCAAAACAATTCCAATATCAGTCATTTTGCATACGGACAATATTTAGTACTCGAATACACCTAATATCCTCTAACAAAAATTACAGAGTGGTCCAGAAAAAAATGCACAAAGTTTAATGCATCGTCTTTTTACAACCGTTTGCAGTAGAATCACACGGTTTTCAACAAAATGCGCAAAAAACTAACCGGTAACACTAAGAATGGGCAAATTTTGAATATCGTGATGAAATATTCTTTGTTTGGCACTTAAAAAGCATAAATCACCGGCAACATTTTCATGGCTGTCATGACAGAATACAAGTTTGCACATGACAGCATACAAGTTTGCAAAAAGCAACGTTACAAAATTAACGGAAAACATTTCCGCTGTAAGAATTAGTGAGCAGTGTGACCTGGTTGTCCTTCTTGGCGGCAGTTTAAGTTATTGACTTCATATTTGAATCAGTTCACTCGGACGACGTTGATCGCCACTAGCGAAGCCAATAGACTCGATTATTCGTAAGAATTCAAACAACGTATGCCAGTGTATCGACGGAAACTCTGAAATTTTCAACAATCCAGCCTTTTTCAGTTTGCAAAGTCTTTATTAGCAGTCGCTCTTAAACTGTCAGAGGTGTCATGTTCACATGCAGGGTGACGTCGCTCATCATGCACACACGTATCTAATTCCGGCTATTTATCAAAGAATGTTTAACCAACTGATACAAATTTTGCACTGACTGGTAGACAGTAATCTTTTTTCTGAGCATTTTGGTGAAAACCGCACTATTCTACTGCATTGTAAATGGTTGCAAAATGATGCTGCATTAAACTTTGTGCAATTTTTCTGGACCATTCTGTAGTTGCACGAAAAAAAAAACATTTGTAGAAATACTGGAGCAGTTTTGTAGAAGTAGTGCGGATCATAATAAAGTTTGTTTTTAATCACAATGTATATTAATATACCGGTGGGCGACCCAAACCATAACGTGTATACAAATGATTAGTTTTAGCATGCCTATAAGTGGTCTGCGTGCAAGATTAGGCGACGTCAGTACAGCTCTACAAAGTAAACTGGCGAGAAAACACAATTCTGTGCGCAAAATGATGCATTTTGCTATCCGCCAAAATGTACCGCCGACCGTCAGAGCTTGCACGCCGCCACCGACCGTCAAGTGGTCGATGCTCAGGTCTGGTCTGAGGTTGACTAGCTGTCGCACTGTCAACTGCACGAGCAGGTGCATGATGAGTTGCATCTAGCAATGTCCTAGGCTAGTGTATGAGTAGTAGCCTGTGGCAAAATAAGTCACACGTACACGAAGTCGTCGGTATATGAAGTATACATGTAAGTGCAAATTCACGCAGTTACGTATTTTTTATTTATTATAGTTTTTAGTTAGTTAACTAAAAGTGATTTTCAGGCTTGCCGTGGATATGAAATTTACATCCATATCCATATCCACAGATTTTCCATGGATATCCATGGATATATCCATATCCATAGATGCCTATCCTGCATACATGTATACACAGAATATCAGCAAAGCACAGATGGTTTATACTATAGTACGATATTGATTATCGCAATATCGATATCGATACAACTTTTAGTAAGTAAGTAAGTAAGTAAGTTAGAAATGTTTTTGCTGTAATAAATGTTAACCGTTGAACACTGATATCGACTTTTCATTGACTTGTATTGTTTTGATTCATGTGAGACTATTTCAATGTCTGAAGTTACTATTTAACGGAAAGTGCTGCATATCATTTGCAATCATGTGTTATAAATCGTTTAGTAATTTAAAACAAGAAACTCTGCAGGAGATCAGACAGTGAACGTGAACTTTTCACAGCGCTGCATGGAATGCAGACGCGGTCTAGCAATGAGAATTCTGTCTGTCTGTCCGTCTGTCAAACGTGTGGATTGTGACAAAACGGAAGAAAGATCTTTCGTGACAAATTACATAAAAGTGGTTGATTAGCCATCAACAGATTTTCTTTCGAGAAACGTCATAAGTACACCAACTAAGTACGACGGACGCGCTGTGCTCTTTGCGGGAGCGGAGCTTCTTGTAGTACTTTACAGTCAACCGGAATAAAGTGCGTTACATGAGCACATTTCCCCGGATAGTACAAATACAGCATAATATGAAGAGACAGTCGTTCCCGAGTTTAAATGCTGGAGATTTCTCAGTTTCAGTTACATACGCGTGACGTGTGCTGAGTGTGAGTTGCGGTGTCAGCAGCCGGGCAGGGCAGCTGTCAATCATGCAGTTTCTACGCCTCTCTGTTGTTTCTGCGGCGCCCGACAGCGCTGACGGCTTACATTGCCGCGTGTCACACTACTAACAACAAACTGCGACGATAAGTGTCGACGCCATGGCTTGTGTCAGCTTATTGTTTTGGGGGACAACGTGCATGGGGGCAAACAGAAAGGCACGGGGGGCAAATGATCGGAGCTGGCGCAAGTCTGAGTGAGCCTCCAATACCCCAGTGAGGTCCACCCACCCAGAACACCCGTTTTTAATGAACGCCTGCCTCTATCCCTTCCTTACTTCTTTTCCTTTCACCCCTTTCAACCCTAAAAGCATAGAATAACTGGATCTTAATAAGAAGTACAATAGTGCACTAAATTAATCGGTAGTAATATCATTTTGAATTAGGGGGTGGGGATAAGTTCGCGAGCGGAGCGAGCGAAATATTTTGACCCCATTGTGCTAAATGTGGCGAATGAATAGACAGTCGAAAAACCGAGCTCCTGGCGGGCATTTGAACTAATTAGGCGATAGATTAAGGCGATCAACTGATCAGTTGCATTAGGCTAATGGCAGACACTCTGTTCAATAGCAATATGTTTAGGACTTGTATGAAGATAATCAAGTTCAGTATGTAAGCTACAGTAATCCTAGGAAAAAAATGTTAAAGAAACTAACCTTCACGTTCTCTCTTAAGATTTGAATTATCTCTCGTAATTTATAATGATAAACTTAAACAAATACATTTTGTCTTCGTCCTTTATTTTTTTCTTTATTTTTAACCATTAGACAAACCTTGGCCGAAACTGCACAGCAACGACCCAGCAAAAGTGCACAAGAGGTTTGGTTCTAAGCTGAATTTGATTAATTCACGAATTTGATTAATTCACTCAGACAAAATCAAACAGAGCTACTTTCACGTTGAGCGACGATGATTGAACTTCGCTCAGACAGTTCGCCCACCCTCTCCTAATTTTTACAGGGAGTCAAATATGTCCACATGTGGCTGAAGTTTGGCCTTTGAGGCGCTGTAGTTTCGCAATGAAGCAACATGTCTAAAATTTCAAACCCACTTTGAAAGCGGCAATGATTTCCTCCACACCATTCTTGACTTAGGTCGTTCTTCCAAACTCTGAGAATTATGGACTACAAAAACGTTTCCGAAAAACGGACAAAGAAAATGTGTTGAATCTCCCAACGTCACAGTGTGACGTAACGCGGGCGAAAATTTGCTAAATCATTAATGATTTCGCTGCTAATTCATCATGACACATCATGACACATACCGTCACGAAAGATGTTTATCACATCGCTCTGTAGCCAAAGCCCGTTTCTGGCAATGGTTAAATGAATTCGTATTTTGTCGTATCTAAGTTACGGGTTTTTCTTTAACATAGACCAGTCTAATTATTGGTGTCGGTCAAATTATTAGGCGACATTTCCACAAATATAGATAATCTATGACGTAAAACGATGTCGTGTGTAGCTGGCACTCGGCTTTTGATAAATTTGGAAACGAAAAGAACGTTGTAAGATGGAAGGCTTGTGCAGCGCACGTTTCATCTACAGAACAAAAGAGGAGCTAAACTTTCGGCAGCAATGGCGGCAGCGAAGCGTCGGTTATTTATCGTTCCGGGCGGGGTCGTATTGGTCGCCGTGGTCCGGTGTCAATTGCGTTGTCATTGTCTGCCGACCAGTCTGCCGCGATTCATCGCCGATCGATCCCACAGGTCCTGTCCGAGCGCTGGGCGGGATAGGTCGACGATCCCGTATGCGTCCATCTGTCCGAACATACATTACTTTAGCTACTAATTAGCGCCCGCAGGTCCTGTTGCATATTCTGTTGGTCTGTCTCGTCACCGCATGCATCAGTGATGTTACCACACGCTGCTGAGCGTTCACCACACGGCTCGGCTCCTGATGGTAATAGCCAGCATTATAGCATTCCATTGTCGCAATCTAACATTTTTTCGTGGCGACATTTATTCGCACACGCAGTTGTTGCAGTAGAATTTCATAGTGCAGCAAAAACATGGCAAACTTCACCATCTCTCATACAATTACTTTCCAAACCTTCCTCAAAACAACTGAATCGTTAGCTTATTTCATTACTTCTCCGAGGATCTCAGTTTTCCATGAGTACCGTGGCATGGCTGTCAAAACTCTCCGGTAGGCTGATAATTACAAATACATGTAGGCCTACATTCATCCTTTCATCCTTTCGGGGTCGATAAATCATAAATGAGTAGCAAAGCTATTATCAGATGAGTTCTACCTCGCTTTGGTGGCGCCATCTGGTGAATGTTTGTGAGGTAAAGGCCCACATGATCGGATTGTTGGCAAGTAGGGTAACTCGGCGCCGTCTGTTTCTGGCAGTCTATACTCTCTGGGCTACACCTGGTTGTTGCTGCTGTCCTGCGTGACAGCGTGTGTGTCGTGTCATTGCTGCCCTGCGTGGCAGACTGTTGTATGTTGTATAAGGTTAAGCGGTTTGTCTTGACCATTATTAAAGGAAAATTATTATTATTATTATAGTAGTTTCAAAACGCGAATAACTTAAACGCTGTTCTACCACATCGCGACTTCATACGTATTTTGACACGAAGATTGCGTTGTTATGTCTAGTGTTATACTAGTGTTGATAAGTTACAACACGTGAAGTACATGTACTACGATGATAGCATGTAGACTGTTGAGCTGTACCTTGTAGACTATATCAAAGCATTCGATGCAATGTGGCACGATGCTCTCTGGCGGTCATGCAGAGCTTCAGAGTTGCTGGGAAACTGATCAGCTTGCTACGAAGTAGACACTGAACAGAATGATGTCAACACACAACTTACACTACACTGCGTTGCGTTGTACGCGTACAACAGATTCATCAGCGCTCGCTCGTGATAGCTGCACAGCACGTAATACTGCGCTCTGTATACGCTTATTCGCCCATAGCTATAGCTGTTTCTCTTCACATTAGTGACGAAACCTCACCCCGCGATGAAATTCAATACGATAGTGGCGGTAGATGTTGGATTTGAACATTTTTCTGTCAACTAGTTTTTTTTCTCTCTCTTAGGTATTGTCATTTGTTGCTCTTACTAAGTTAGTAATACTAACATTGTTTTTGCGGGCACCTGTTAGCGGAGGTTGCATCCTCCCTTGGTGTCCGGTCCAGTGTGTATTGCATTTCTGGACAAATAAATTGATTAATTGATTGATTGATAGTCTAGATTATATGACAACATTCCTTCACGTCACAAAACTACGCAACCAGTAGAAAGAAAATTCAGACATAGCAATGTGAGTTTTATGAAAATGTTAGTGATAGACTATTATCAGATTGTCAGGTCTCATGCTTTTGCGTTAAAGATTTCCTATGACAATAAGCGTTTAGTAATGTTTTCTAGAAACAGTGCACAATGTATCTCATAATAAACTTTTGACGGCGATGGAGTGCGTGATCATTTTAAACTGATTTAAGACTTACAGGAAAGTTTGTTTTCTGCTGATCGGAACTGTTCACGTAGCGTAGCAGAAACACTAACAACAGCTGAAAAAATATGACGAGTACTAAAGATGCGCGGGAATAGCAGTCGTTCACCTGTTGCATTTTCAATGCTTTCTACATGTATGCAGTGCATTAGGCATAGCTATCCTGACAGTTGGGGTAATATTCTTCTCCCGGTCACCTCCATCATAGGAAGTGACAGGCAAACAGTTCAACTATGATTAACTCAAATGTAGAGCGACTGTCGGTTAAAATACGGAGTATGGAGAGATTATGGACATGCTAAGAACATTACGAGCTGCATAACTTTTCTAAATAGGTCACGCTTTTATCTTTCGATAAAATGTCCTTTCATGGCAATTAAACGCTGACGCTGATGGTAAATATCACAGTATATACGTTGGGCATGTACTAGCTATCACTGAAATAAATGACGAAGTACGAGAAGTGGATAACAAATTCACAGCGACGTCGACGACTTGGTTAACCATGTCGCTTAATTAGCATCAGTCGCTGCTTGTTGTCGACACAGACCTGTGATACGTATTCCGCTGGGCGAGATGCTGTTTCCACCGCGACCAGCGCTCAGCTGCTGAATCTGTGCAGTCGAGCGTGCTGCCAGTGCACCGAGCACTGGAAGTCCCCCGAAACATTTTCTCTGGTTTGCTACTACTTAAACGTAAAAAACCTACGAATGATATAAATTCAACCTATTTAGGGTGAGAGTTAGGGTTAAGATATGGAATAGGATTAGTAGGTTTGTAACGTTTAAATACTAGTAGCCAAGGAGAAATGTCTGAGTAATGTGGGGCAGATTGCTCGATGACACCTGTCACTTGGTGCACTCGCATCGATCACGGAGTTGACAGAGATGTGGAAGTGACGTTACGGCTTTTGATTGTAACGTCTGACGTCTGTGAAATAAAAGTTTGCTTACTTACTTACTTTATACATACTACAGTAAATGTCGCTATTGCATACAATATTTAAGAATAGAAAAACATAGTAGATATATTACAAATATTGTGTAATACGCGACCCAACTAAATAACTTTGTATTTTAAGTGTTTAGTATCATTATTTGGTAGAAGTGCCGTGGGTTAATTTTTAGACCACTTTGTAGATATGACAGATGTTGTGTGTTTACCTCTAACAGGCTGACGCCTAAGTGGGTAGCCAACGGTAGCACATGTGTAATGGTACCAAAAGTTCGGTCCGCGCTTTCCGATTTTATTACAGGGTCCGCAGTTGGGTCAAGTGAAAAGACGTACAGCGAGTGCACGTCCGTGTCTATTCTGTCACGCAATCTGTGGATTGTCGCTCTGTGGATCTGAGTCCACGAGCGCTAGTCCGCACACCTCATTGCTAGTGCTTGCTGTGTGATGCTGCGTAATGGCGCAGCAGCAGCAGCACGTGAAGACGCCGACAGACTGACAGACTGACACGGCGTCGTCACATACATAGCTGCAATACGTTGCGAGTGTATTCGATGAACACGACAACACACGGCGATGATCGTCTCCGTTAAACACCTGCTTACACTAATGACAGTTGCCTTGCTTTACACGCCCTGTCGCGCTTACAGGAAAGATTCTCGGCATCCAGGTAAATACCTGCGTTTGCACTGCCCGGTCTCTGTGTTTGTATGTTTGTAAAAGTAAAAGTAAAAGTAAACATATATATGCGCTTTACTGTAAGTCCTTTATTTCTAGAGCTCTCAGGTATGTCCCGTGTGTAACAATGAGATCACACAGTTTTACCTGCCACGAATCATAACTGTCGTTTGTCTGTCTATTAGCAAATTTACGTAAAAACTACTGAACGGATTTTCACAAAAATTTTGCCACAGATGTATCTGTGGTCAAGAAAGAACTGTTTAATTTTGGAAGTCATCTGCATCTGAATCCAGGAATTTTTTAAGGATTCTTCAACATTGCGAGATAGGGATTTTTTCCACAATTTGGCTTATATATCTGGAGAGGATTCTCATGAAAATGTTATGACAGATGTATCCTTGGACGAGGAAGTTCTCGTTAAATTTATGAGGTAATTCGGATTCGGGACGTGAACCATATATTCTCCTTGGCGGACGTATGCGGTCTCTGCTTGTGTCTCCACTGTGGATAAACGTATTGTGTAAGTCAAAGAATGTTACGCCGACTCTAACACATCCGACGCTGGATCACATCCATGCCTATCAGCCTTCACAGTACCTGCGCTCTGTCTGATCTACTTCACCTGGCATTGATGGCAGCTTTAGATACAGTTTATACTGTTGCTTTTTTT
>Ga0049105_1001194_pt1 | contig 11038 bp, 5 predicted proteins | sample WorMetvaBAHAMAS1_FD_61260 | JGI IMG/M metagenome (GOLD analysis project Ga0049105, IMG submission 61260) | Worm MetaG Olavius vacuus BAHAMAS.1 | ecosystem: Host-associated > Annelida > Digestive system > Unclassified | place: Germany: Marburg | collected 2013-04-09 | reverse complement strand
GCTAGCGAAAATTTGACGAATGATCAGCCATAACTTGGAAACGGTGCAAGATAGGAGGTAAGTTAGTATTAATCACTAATAGGAAGTCGTATATGAGCTTTCGATTCGTACCAAAATCGGTGACCTTGAATGACCTTGAACGACGTAATGGCCGTTATATTGGGTTATTTCACAGAATTTGGTGAACATGCGTTCCAACACATAACCGCGTCGATCTGTGGCGGAATTTATGCACGCGTCTATTGTATTTTGTAGTACGTGCACGATGTCGATGTAAAGAAAGTTCACGTTCGCTATCTCATCTCCTGATGAGTTTCTTGTTGTAAACAGCTGAAGACAATACTCATGGCGCAGCCGTCGTAACTATGTTACAAGATTCGCGCGGAGATAAAAAACTGTTGATTAACAATAACATTAACGTGCTATACCGGTTTCGCCGTCGACAGTCCGGTCGTCTGGAATGGATAGACACGCGACCTGCCGTTAACACAGGATCAACGATCATCTTCAGCTATAGACATAGACAGGATTTTCGCTGTGGTGTGGTGTCATTCTGCGGTTTCGCGTACCAAAGGGAGTAGGGTAAGTAAGTAAGTAATAAAGAACGATTAAGGTTAATGTAACGCCGGGAATCGAATCTAGGGTTTTATCTAGCCACCCTATAGGAGGGAGTAACCCTCCCCCTCCCCCTGAAAAATTCTACTCCCCCTAACCAAGCACTGTTAACTCCTTCCTCAGGGGTGGTGGGGAGGTGTACCATAGTACGTGGCCTACAATGGCACATTCGCAAAATGAGTTTGGTGTACAACCCCCGTCCCCTAACATTGGTCAGAAAGTCTAGATAAACCCCTGATCGAATCCACGACCTCTCAGTCGCGAGTCAGATGCCTTCATGGTTATAGTTTACCGCACTACAGTGACTTGCGCTATTTCACGAACTCCCCACTGATCTCTGCGAGCCTCGTCAGACACAGTCTCATGCACTTTCACCTATCACACATGGCAGTTCATCATCTTCGCCATCTTCATTATCACCGCTTGCATCTTCTCTTACTCGCTCATTATTTCATTCTGAACTCAAGACTTGGCTCTTCTGCAAATCATTTCCTCCATAGACCTTTCTCTATCCTACCAGACTGATTACACGGACTCTCGGACCAGCTAATGATTTTACTCTGTTCAACGGCTGGATTTGTTTGCATGGTGTGTTAGACTAAACCGGCTCCTAGTCGGTTTTCACACGCACTTCAAATCACTGCATTTTCATTCAGCCCAATTAGAGGTACACAGTACACTAGAAAAGACAGCAATTAACGCTGCATTGCCACTCGAAGCAGCCCCTTTCACGGATTGAGTGGACTGAAGTGTACAAAATTTTGCAAAGTAGGCCAATCACCGATGTTTTACAAGTTTATTTTTGAATTTTGGATTAATATTGCCGCCGTTTGAAACGACGAAGACGCAAAGACAACCTGCGTCAAAAATCGAATTTATTTTTTTTAATGTTGATCCCTTGCATATTTCAGGAAACAGATCATGGACAGGGACAGCGGACAAATATAAGAACAAAAAAAACTTTAATCTACACTGTGTCTTAAAATACCATCCCCGATGTTTTCAGCTATAACTCATGATAGCATCGTCACATTTTTATAATATTTGGCAAAAATATTACCGAGAAAGTAAGCAATCACAAGATGCTATATTTTTCCACTTCACATAATTAATGCTTAATCTGCACTACCTTGTGAAACTGAAAATACGGAAATTGTATCTTGTCACGTAGATGTTTCATGTTGATTTGCCAATAGACAGACAAGTCACATCAGAATTATCACCTACTCACTGTTAGACTACTTTTCATTCATAAAATGATAAGATATATGCACCAACAAGACAAAGAAAGGGAACAAGGCATTCAGCTACCTGTTTTGCACACACTTAGCGATCACCGTATCTGCCATGGTGTCACTGTCAGGCCACTTGGGTGCCATGTCAAAAATGGAAGTTTTTCTTCATCAAGCATGAATTGCATGTCAATGGATAGCATTATTACAGTGTTCTACCATCTTAACAAAATGTCAATAGCTAACAAATATTGTTTTACTAAGACAATGCACTGGCACATCTTGTATGCAACATAGACCAAACCTCTCAACTTCACTATTTCTGACAACAACCAACCCCAACAGCCCAGATGTGATTGGTGAAACCTACTGATTATAAGATTTAGAGAGTCATACAATAGTATGAGTATGAGTCGCAAGCCAACAAGTTTGAAGAAATCTAGCAACGACTGCTTAAAATTGGCAAAGCATTTGAGTGGAATGATGCTATTTCTGAACTACTACATTTCTCAGGTAGTGCAGAAGCACTAGTTAGGTGTGGTGAGAAACTATAGCATCTGCTGATTGCTTACTTTCTCGGTAACATGTGTGCCAAACATTATGAAAATCCGACAACGCCTTTTCGAGTTACAGCTAAAATTTCGGGGATGTTTTTGAGACACATTGTAGATCCCAATAGCTGATTACTTTTGGTGTGGACCGGTCAGCTGCTAGGAGGCGAGTAAAAGAAAGAAGAAAGCACATCAGCAAACTATAAGGCCTTTTTCTTGTGGCTTAATAACTGTAGTGTTACATACCGGGTGAATGTAGACGTCTGTGTTGTTAGTGTCCGTTCCTTCGCTATCATCGTACATGCGTAGACTCGGCCCGGTGCGGTATATTGGACTTCGCAGTCTGACGCCGCGTATCAGCTCTTTGTTGGGCACGTCGGCTTGACTGTAGTAGCGCACGAGCTGATCCAGCGTCGTGAACTGGATGTCTTTGAGGTAGAAAGTGGTCGTCGTACGTTCCACGTTGAAGTGCTTTATGCCGGTGGAATGTCTGCAACAGTAAGAAGACTTAATTTGTATTTTTAGGGCACCTGTTAGTGCAGGTTTGTACTGCCTTTGTGTAGTGTTGACACATTCCATTGTAATGTTACATTCTGCTTTTTCAAGTTTTTGTATCGCAAATATAAGATTTGATTTGATTTGATGAGGATAAAGATGATGTCGCCATTGTTGTTTTGTTGTTGATGAGGATTATGATGATGATAATTAAGGGTAGTGGATAGTCGGGTAAGGTTTAACGTCTTACCAAACACATTATAGGTCATATAGGGGACGGGTTTCTACAGGTCAAATGAAAGTGGTCGTCGTACGTTCCACGTTGAAGTGCTTTATGCCGGTGGAATGTCTGCAACAGTAAGAAGACTTAATTTGTATTTTCAGGGCACCTGTTAGTGCAGTTTTGTACTGCCTTTGTGTAGTGTCGACGCATTTTATTGTTATGTTACATTTTGCTTTTTTCAAGTTTTTGTATCGCAAATATAAGATTTGATTTGATTTGATGAGGATAAAGATGATGTCGCCATTGTTGTTTTTGTTGTTGATGAGGATTATGATGATGATAATTAGGGCTAGTTGATAGTCGAGTAAGGTTTAACGTCTCACCAAACACATTACAGGTCATACTGGGGATGGGTTTTTACGGGTCAAATGACTCAACCAAAAGTGTAAAAATACTGAAGGAAGATAGTGTTCTAATAAGGTTTAGGATTCAATCCCATCAGGTCCACTCCACCGTGCTCACAATAATACGGCAACTATGCAGTATGAAACACACGCAAAATACACACACATAAACACAAATGAATCTATGCACAGTGAAATGTGCCCAGTGTAACAAAACCCAATGCAGAGAACTGTAAGAACTGCTCATCATCTAAAACAGCAAATATCACAAAAGATGATTCCAGTATTACTTAGCAGCACAGTGACATTTTGGCGATGTGCTGCAAAGTAATATCCTCTTTTGCGATATTTGCTGTTTTAGATCTGCGAGTTGGCAGGATGTCGTCCTTAAAAGGCATTGTAAACTACAAACTACAAACTACAAAATTGCTCTCAAACGTGATAATCCAGTGGAGTGAGGTCAAGTAGATGGTAACAAGAAACTCATCAGGAGATGAGATAGCGTACGTGAACTTTCTTAAACGACAACATCGTACACGCACTACAAATTCCGCCGCAGATTGACGCGGTTGTTACACGCAGGTTTACCAAATTCAGTGAAATAACGCAATGCAATGGCAATTACGCCATTCAAGGTCATTCAAGGTCATTCAAGGTTACCGAGTTTGGTACCCATCGAAAGCTCATATACGACTTCCTATAAGTGATTAATACTAACTTACCTCCTATCTTGCACGGTTTCCAAGTAATGGCTGATTGTTGGTCAAATTTTCGCTAGCGTCAGGGGAGTGCCTCACTTTAACATTCTTTCTGGAGTGATCTCCTACCAATATCGCCATAAATGATATACCGTTAAAAACTAGAGTCCTTGGCTTACATTTTCGCTACAGAAAGAATTGGTATATCTTCAACCAGTTTTGTGTAATCCGTCGCGAAAGCTACCGAATTCTGTGAAATTACGCTGCGGTTAGGGCTATTACGCCGTTGAAGGTTATCCAAGGTCACCGAGTTTGGTACCAATCGAAAGCTCATATGCGACTTCCTATTAGTGATTGATACTAACTTAGCTCCTATCTTGCACCGTTTCCGAGATCTAGCGTTCGATATGTCCAAAATCGCTATATTCGGCTACCCCTCTTGTGTTTAATTCCCCGACGGAGGGGTATCTCTGGGACGATCTCCGTAAAATTATTACCAAAAGGTCACGGATGTCCAAGTTACCAAACGACGTAGAAACATTGCCGAAAATTTCAATCGCCTGAGTAGGGTGCACGAACGTTACAGACAGACGACAGAGTGACAGACGGACGTCCGATGACATATAGCGAACGTGGACGTGAGTTCACGTTCTCCAAAAACTCTCAGAAATCCAAGAAAAATTAATGCCATTTTGTTGAATATTAAAATAAATCGATCAAAATTGGCAAATATGTGTGGATATAATCTGACAACAAATCGACAAAATTTCACCGAAATATACCTGGCCCGAGTGAAAATATTACAAAAAGTTTTAGGGGGGAGGTACTTTTTGACTTACACTGTAGACTGCCATTTTTCTGGTCCACAGTGTAATGCAGTTGCGCGTTGCTAACTTACACAACGGAGATGGTGAAGTATCCGGGCTTCGAGATGCTGTTTCGCACTAGAAATCGTCCTTCTTCGTGATTGTACGGCACCAGTGCCTGCTTCACCTGCGTGACAAGTGCATGGCGAGCACAACGTTTTATATTATTTTATTTATTTAAACAGTTTACAGCAACAGACACAATAAGCTTAAGGCACGAAATAAAACATCTTGTCTTTTCAAACGGTGACGAACATCATCAGGCACCGTCGTGGCTTTTCTTCGATTCTTTCGCCATCCACAGGGTGAGCATAAAAAGTACCCCCTCCCCGATACTTTTGTTGATACTGTTGCGGATTTTTGCATGAAATTTTACACAACCGTTACACGATAAAAGATACACTCTATCGCCACGTTTTGTTGAAATATGTGCGAAAATGACAAAAAAAATCATGATGTGTTTAAACGAAGACAATCCAGATTTCTCAGTGTTCCGAGTGTTGGCTTCACCGGTAGATGTAGTCGGTTGGTGGCTTACGTTTGTAGCTCATTAACAATTAACATACTCCGTCCGGCCACCTGGCGACTGCCCGCGCCTCCGAGTCATGCTTAATGCTGTGTGCGCGCTATAAATTTTCTTCTTCTTTTTCTTATTGTTATTAATTAAGTTTGAAATCAAAATCTGCTGAGTTGTCCTATATCGCTTTGTAATTTTATTAGAAGCTTCTCCCTACCAATATACTGACCGATCTCAAAAGTTTCAATAAATTGCCTCATGCCACGCAAACCCTTTGAGGCCTACATCCCGCGGTGCAGGCATCCATCGTTAGGAACCCCTGATGTAGAGCCACTACGCATTACCGCCGTTAATTAAGAGAAATGTGAGCGGTTTACCTGTACAGGTGTGCTATATATTACCTGTTCCATGGACCTGAGCTGAGGATGATAGTAAGGCAATGATGAGATGTCGGTAATGGAATCACGCCGTGGTGGCGGTGGCTGTGGACGCCGATCACCCATTGCAGCTGAATGTCTGTGCTGCTGCTGCTGCTGCTGTTGATGACGATGATGAAGGCACTGAAATCACAATCAAATATCGCAGTAGTTAGCCGCCCGACGGAGTTTTGCTGTTGAACTTTTTGACACCCCACCTCTAATCTCCAAGTTTTATAGGGGAGAAGTCCGATATTTGGCCTCGACTTTGGACGTCAGTCGCCTCTGACGCGCTCTGGTTCCGAAATGAAGCAACGTCTCTCAAATCTAAAATATGCATTGGTAGCGCCGATGATTGGCCTAAGTTCTTCCAATTTTGCTGTAGATCGATCCACTAAACTCTGAAAAACTAGCGGGAAAAAATTGTTTTGCTGAGTCTTTTTGCGACATCTTTTCCCGAAACGCTGTTTTGCGGTCGATTATGCCGAGACGGTCGAAAACAGCTCAGTATTATACATCTTTCACCATAACTGGTAGCAAATAAACATGAAAAACAGAAAAAAACAAACAGAATAGAAACTTAACTAAGAGATAAATATAGGCTATCGAACTGAGACTGAAATTTTGCAAAGAAATATTGTTACATTCGGCGAACTTTTTCTCAAACCTTCTGACACGATCAGACCGGAGAGTACTAGGCAGTATTTTCGTTATACTGTATATATATTGTACTTCGTGGTTAAGTTGCAGTGGAACTGTGACTGAGATGGGGCACCCGGTCGAGTGACAGGAGCCCTCAGACTACGTAGAATTCCTCGGCCACCAAATTGACACTTTAAACACTGCTGGTCCATGTGTTCGTGACCACTCAAATCGATTATCGATTAGTTCGCCAACGCGCCATTTGCAATTTAGACGGTTCTTTAGAACCCTTAGTGGTTGAAGTATTATATATGATTTATGACTATGAAGTGTAAGATTAGAGATGAGGGAGATATATTATATTCAGGTATGGGACCACACACAGCGATCGTGTCAGGCCGTGTGCGTCCTCCTATAGCACGGCAACAATTTGAAGTGGGGCAACGCGTTAAGCCATAAATTGGACCGGTTGGGGAACGGCATTCCCTTGCGAACTATGACACTTTAACAACTGCCCTCAGTAACTCGCCCCACTTACGAGCCTGCCGTGCCCAAATTACAGACACAAATCTGGCCTGGCAGTGCAGTGACCTGTACGGTGAAAATATACAGCTGACATGTACATGTGAGCCAGTCGAAGAATGTAGCGTTGTACATCCGCGTTCGGCACACAATGACAGACAGTGCGTGATAGCTGACAGCGTATTGCTGAGCCATTGTGCGCAAGGCAAGCGATTCCGGCTGGCTCGTTGTAGTATCGTAAACAACATATCGTGCGGCTGAACTTCAGTATTAGCTATGATCACAGACCACCCACGAGTTTGTACTGGCGGTATTTCCGTGTCAGTCAACGACAGTTTGTATTCCTCATGTGCCAAACGTATAACAAAATAAACCAGGTCAATCCGACGGTCGTGCTAGTTCGTACAGGACGGAACCAGGCCCGTAGCTGAAGACGGGGTTAAAGGTGGGCCGAGCCCCTTCCCCTCGCAAAATTCGGTTATCTAGGCCGGTTTTGGCATTATTGCACTAACTCACGCACCAACATTATCTGAACCGTTAGGGGCATTAGGGGGGGGGGGGGAGCAACTGTCTGAGTAAAACTTAGCCCCGCATACTTCCACGCTAGCTAGACCAAGCTGCTGCTCTGTTATCAAGTCAATTCAAGTTTGTTGCAACTTGTAGCCGAGAGACCAAAATAGCAGATGATAAACAGGAAATAAGCACAAAAACATACAGCAAAAAACACAACATTATAGTACAGTTCTGTCTTCCAAAATTACAGTAATTACAATAATGGCAGCCGTGATATGTAAGTTGTCCAACATAGCGCGGCACCTCAGCAAAAGCTGTGCTCTTGTTTACTTTCTCCACGCGTTTTCAAAATAAAACCTGACAAGTAGCTCAGCTATCGCAGAGAGACGGCGCTGCAGGGTGGAATAGTTATGGCAAAGTGGAAGACTGGAACTGGGAGACAATACTTTACGGACAATATAGGTTTATCATTCATCATCATCATCATTTTATTTAAAATCAGGCAACAAGGCCCATAAACATACACAGGAGACATACAGACAGACAGATAGACAGTATAAGTAAAAGGAAAAAACGTAGTTGGCCAGAAAAGCAATCGAATTCGGTGAAAAAAACGCAAAATAAGGGCTATTACGCCGTTCAAGGTCATTCATAGTCATACAAGGTCATCGAGATCGGTAACAATCGAAAGCCAGTATGCAACTTCCTATTAGTGACTAATACTAACTGATATCCTATCTCGAATCGGAGTTATCGCAGCTTATTATTCAAATTTTGGACACTGCGTTTTTGAGCCACCCTTGGTGGGCTTAGGGACAACGTACGATGTTCATCTTAGGCTCATTGAAAAGCGCGTAGTGGACTTCCTACTAGTGTCAATTGAACTTTTTTCGCTTGGTGTTACGGCAGAGGCGCTACGAGCGAAAATCGATCGAAAATTGGGTAAGTAAGCGCCAACTTTTCACGCAGAAAACGTCTCCACTATTATTTTTGCACGGATAGTTAGGCCAACTAATGCCTTACAATTTTGTCGCTGATAGTTTTCACACAGAGAAACTTTGTAGCAGACTTTCTTCAAGCGAAGTACGATTTTGCATGGAAAACAGCTGTTTTGCGTTTTTGAGTCCCCTTTGGGGGCTTGGAGACAACGTACGATGTTCATCTCAGACTCCTTGGAAAGCGCGTTGTCGACTTCCTATTAGTGTTAACTGAACTTTTTTGCTAGGTGCTACCGCTGAGGCGCTCCGAGCGAATATCGACTGATTTTTATTGGACGTTTACAAACGTTTTTATTAACATCATTTTTACGTTCTAACGTTTTTAAGGCCGCACGACTTTATGTTTTGCCTCTGCGCTTTATTTTTTACATTTTTAAACTACTAGACAAACCCGGGTCCCTGGCCAAGCTCGCGCAACAGCGATTCGGCAGAAGTAAGTAAGTAAGAAAATAAGTAAATAGCAAGAACGATTAATGTGTCCAACAAAGAAGGTGTCACTTCTCAGGCACAACAGTAACTATGGCGGGTACACATACACATTCAGATGCAGAAACAAAAGTATTTCATAGGTTTGGTCCTAGGTCGAACTTGAAAAATCCACTCATATGCCCGCTCCTCCCCTACTTTTTTCAGGGGGGGGGAGTCAAAAGATGCGAAATGTTAGCTAGAGTTTCGACACTAGTCGCCTTTGACGCGCTGTGGTTTCAAAACGAAGCACATATCGAAATTCTAAAACTTCACCTGGAGCGGCATTGATATTCGTTTCGATTTCGACACTTCGTTCACCCTTCCTAATTTTACAGGGTCAAATAATGAAAAATTTAGCTTTTGGGGCGTCGTAGTTTCAAAATAAAGCAACATATCTAAACTTAAAAACCCATGTTGGAAGCGGCAATAATTACCCTATCTCCCCCTAAACTTGATTTAGGTCGATTCTCCAACTCTAAAAATTGGAGACTATACAAAATTGCTCACAGAAAAATGGGCAGTGAAAATGTGTTCAATCTCCAAGTCCGCGCAACGGCCCCGCACCAAAACTGTATAAGAGATTGGGTCCTGTAGAGTGAACTTCAAACCTGACTCCAACACTTCGCTCACCCCTCTCCTAAGTTTTACAAGGTGCGAAATTTGGCCTTGATTTTGACCCAGTCAGTTTTTAGGCGCTCTGGTTTCGAAAAAAAACAAGGTAACTGAAATCTAAAAAAGCATAGGGAGCGCAGATCCCCACATTCTCATCCCCACATTCGATGTAGGTCGCCCCTCCCCAACTCTTGAGAAATGAGGCTACAAAATTGCCCTCCTGAAAACTGGGTCGCGAAAATTGGTTGAATCAACAATAACTCCGCCTTGCATTGGCCGACTATGTTGAAAGGCGGCTAAACGTAGGGACATATCAAGGGTTAGGGTTAGGGTTTAGGGTTAGGTTAGAGTTAGGGTGACTGCTGCCGATGCTAAAAATAGACTACATTGTCCCTTCGTTTAGCCGACTCCGACTGTATTATGTTGACATGCTGGTGCATTATGGGTCCCCAGGGGCTGCGGAATTATGAAAGTCCACTTCCGGTCAAATTCAAGATGGGGGATGGCGCCCAGAGTTTCAATATTCAAATCGCTATAACTCAGCCGCGAATTGTTTGATTTCGCTCATACCTGGTACAGAGTTTGATCACGTGGCAGTCGATAAACTGCAAATATTCAAGATCACAGCGTCAAAGGTCAAGGTCACAGCGTGATGTAACTTATCAGCAGTAAAATGTTATAAGATAGGAACAGATAAGTTGACTGTCAAATTTGTTGAAATCCCAGAGCGGAGCGCAACACGTGACACATGTTCAAGGTCAAAGGGTCAAAGGTCAAGGTCACATGGTAAATGTCCACATCGTCAAAGTATCCGTACCATATAGGAAATAAGAGTCGCCGAATCCAACGGCGGTGTCGGAATTTTGACTGAAATCTCAGAAATAACAGTTTTCGCTCATGCGTATTTACAAATATGGCCAAAAACACCCAGAACGACAGGCGCGCCGTCGTGCGGCCTTCTAGTTGCAGTACATCGCAAATCCACCGTTTCTAGTTAAATTCTTTCTTGAACGTTTAAAAAATATATGCCCAATACTGCGCGATAACTCGGAAACAGTGCGAGATAGGATGTAATAGGAAGTCGCATATTGGCTTTAGATTAGTACCAAAATCGGTGGGGTATGACTAATTACCCAATCGGACCCCATCGGGACCCAATCGGACCCCATCGGACCCCTATCTGCATCATTTTACCGGTTCACATTACATTTAGGGCATGAGGCATGACGATGGACGTTTAAAAATCAAGTTGATCTTGCAGACTGT
>Ga0049105_1001193_pt1 | contig 11040 bp, 7 predicted proteins | sample WorMetvaBAHAMAS1_FD_61260 | JGI IMG/M metagenome (GOLD analysis project Ga0049105, IMG submission 61260) | Worm MetaG Olavius vacuus BAHAMAS.1 | ecosystem: Host-associated > Annelida > Digestive system > Unclassified | place: Germany: Marburg | collected 2013-04-09 | reverse complement strand
TCAGCAGGCTGCTGCTGGGAAGAACCCGCCACCGACGATGCCATGCTGTCCATACTGTCAGACCTTGAAGAAGTCAGCTGGTTTTGTATTGGAACGAAGCCCAAGCTGGACACTTCTGGCAACTGGGGTGGTACGCTGTCCACTGGCGACGGTATGGTGTTGAGTCCATTTCCGATGAGGAGAGCAGCAGCTTCTGCAGACTGTTTGCGACGCAGTGACGCATGGACAGACTGATCACTGATGGTAGCTTCACAGTCTGATGACGCTGCTGGTCGCACCTGCTCTTTGAGGCTACTTGATCGACGAAGTGACACACCTGGTGAACAACTTCTGTCGGCAGTATCGGCCACCTCGGTCGCCAAATCAAGCGCATCTGGAATGGTAGAAATGTCAGCATTCGCAGCAGGTACTGGACAGCTATCACTGGCAGTCAATCCATCCATAACAGACGGGCCAAATAACGTAGCAGCTGGTAACGACAGACCTGCACTAGTCTCGTTGTGCAAGCTGTCAACCATGGCCACCGGTGGCAACGTCGCAGCTGACAATATCTGCTGCTGGTTGACATCACCAAGTGTGTGTGGTACAAACGTTGCCGGCAGCGGCGACTGGTGTATGCCAGCCGTTGAGTAAATCACGCCTGTAGGTGGTGGAGCCAACTGAACAACACTGGACCATGCAGTTCCCGTACTGACACCAGATGCAACTGACTGCTGACTGAGGAACGGTTGCTGAGATATGATTGCTTGCAACAGCTCTGCTGCCGAGACTGTCTCGATATTCTCCTGTACCTGCTGCAGATAGCGCTGCAGTTCTTGCTGCTGTTTCATCTGCATCATCTCCAGCTCCTGCTGATGCCTATATTCCACAACAACCAATCTTCGGTAACAGTAACCAACTCGCAGTAACACAAATGATTAAATTACCTGCCAGCCATCATCCAACATCTTTCTCCGCTTAAGCCATTGTAATCTCATCATCATCGTCATCATCATCATCAAATTCTTTAATAAAAGTTGTCACATGTAACTACTATGATACAATATAAACAGTAAGCTAAACGTACTTCATGGCAAATGCAATTTTTACATGGCATATTTATAAAATGAAAATTAATCTGACATTAAATAGACAAAACTGCACTCAGTTTAACAGGCGTATATAAGCCATCGCTCTAAAACAGCAAAAATGAAAATTTTGTGATAGTACGGTATAACGAATCACATGTGCAAGCTTGCACATTTGTATCATCGAATCGTCTGATATAAATGTAAAAGCTTGCGGATAGCTTATATAACAGGTTAGGGCTACCGCCCAACCTGTGATTTCAGAGGACTAGTAACTTTGACCTTTGAGATTTTTTCTAGTTACCTTTGATCTTTTAACTTGAAAACTAAGGTTACTTTCATATCTGACAAAAACAGCTTCCAGACATTACATACCTTAAGGTTTTCGTATGCAGGCGTTTCGTACCCTAGGCATCTCTAACCCTGACCCTAACTCTAAACCCTTACTCTCACACCTAATCCTAACACTAACACTGACACTAACCGTTACCTAACCAGAGGTACCTAACCATAACCATTTTGAGAAACGCTGGGTACGACAGTGATGCGAAGTTATGAAAAGGTTAGGGTAGGAAACATCTGGCACCCCAAAGAACTTGTGCATGAAATTTGAACTCACTGCGACTACCGTTTTTGAATTAATATAATTTTACATGCAAGTTCTGTGTGCTATAGACATCAACTTTTGAATCTGCCTGAGCTCAAAATAGCACCATCAGCTACAGCAAGTAAGATTATGATAATTACCATCCCACTTGACACATAACACGCCATTTCAGTGATAAGTCTTTTCAGGTAATCAACTGCACTGGCACCAGGGTGCAGCCAAGTCTCAAAAATTGGAGGTGTCCATCCTCCGTTTCGCCCTCATTCCTTCCCTACCTCCATTCCTCTATTCTTCCAATCCTTCCCTCCCCTTGCCAGCGTCGCTCCTTCCCTGCGTTCCTTTCAACTTCCCTCTCCCTCCCTCTTTTGTGCCCTCCTTCCCCTCCCTTCATTCCTCTCCCTCTCCTCCTTTCCCTTTCTAGGGGCCCCACCCCTGAAGCCAGCTAGGAGTTCTGGGGAGCACTGTAAGCTCTGAACGGTTTTTATACATTCTGAGGTGAAAAATAGGCATCTGGTGACTGGTGACAGCGGTGTCGAAGAGGTTTACAGATGATGAACTTCAATTACAAGTCAAAAGATAGACCAAAATTTTTGGGGTGTCAAACACCCCCAACCTGGATTTTTGGGGTGTCCGGACACCCACGATACCCACAGTAACTGCACCACTGACAACCAAATTCATAACAAGCGAGAGAAAATACATAACAAAAAACCATTCCCTTCATACAATCACCACAGCCATATTATACATCATCCACAATACCTACGTCGTCAGCATGAAAATAACAAAGTATTAGTATGGTGACCGTGCAAAAATATAGGTATATACTACGAGACCATCATCATCATCATCATCATAATCATCATCATCATCATCATCATCCATGAATTTCATCGCGACGCAAGTCTTGAACAAAACTTCAGAGATGCTGAGACACCAGTATTTTAGCGATATCTTGACTATACTCAAGAAATCATCAGCTGAACACACTTGTTAATAGTAAGTCAGTTGCACACAGCTACACAATGAGATCTGCTACTGAGTGACAATTATTACAAAAGTCCAACATTACTTACTTCAATTTCAACGAGTTGTAGACTTGCTCTTCCAGTTTCTGATTCAAAGTTGAAATAGCGTCCTGGCCTGTTGCTACTGGCTGCTGCTCTGCCAACTACAAACAAAACTGCTGCATTAGTTAGTAAGTAAGGTTTAATTTCCCACTCAACACATAACGGGTCATTTCGGAGAGACAGATGTGCCATCATCAGTGAGCTTGGTGCAAGGTGCCTGATAATGTCATCTGCCTTTAAGAAACACAGAACGAAGATATTGCTGAGTGAGCAGAGTTAAACGTCACAACAGGTCATTTCTACGATCATTCTTTCTAGGCACTTTGCACTGGTTCTAACAACCAAACTAAGAACAACTATGAGAAAATGCACAAGATACAAAAAATAACCCGAAAGACAAACAAGCTGGACTTTGTTAAGAGAATAGCACATACAGATCTTTGCCTAAATGTACACCAGCAGGCTGCTAGTCCACCTGTAATAACTGCTGATATGAGTACACATATTGTTGTTACTGCAAATGCAACTACGAACAAATATAAGTGCTTTACCAACATATGTCAAAATATGCATGTTTACTCGATCAAAAACACACTACTGATTCTATAATTATTATTTAAGTGTAGTAATTCTAGGTGCATCAGTACTTAAATTACTAAATATGTTAGCAAAGGACAAAACTAAAACATTTTCAAACTAATTCACTGCACTGTATAAACACATAAATTTGTACCGATCAGCTCAGGTGTTCAGAAAATATAAAACAATGATCGTAAGTTAAATGGTTGTCAAGACAATGTAAGCGTAAAAGGTTACTCGCACAGTAAATGCTAGCAGAAGCTGAAAGCCAAACGCAGTGATGAGCTGACCTGATGAGCAGGAAGCTCAGGAGCCGCAGCCGTGGTACAGCTCTGAGATGGATCAGTTCTTGCTGCTGACTCCTGTGGCACGCTGCTGGTCTCCAACTGACTGCTACTTACACCTGTGTCCGCATCTTCCTTAACGTCGCTGATCCTAAATCGACCTTTCTTAACGGGTGCTTTGCTGGCTGACACTGGAGCCAGTTCCTGCACGCCGGATGGCACAGATGCATTATTCTGCGCGGATGCTGAGATCTGAGGAGGATTCTGGGTTACCACTTCACTGGTGGCAATCGCCGCTTCACATACAGGTGCAGCCTCTTGGAGATTATTCGCTGCCAGTGGGTCGTCTTTCACAGCTGACACAGTGAACTGCAGTTTGCGACTAGAAGGCATATGTCCAGCTGACGACGCTGAAGCTGCCACGAGTTTATCAGATGCTGATGTTGTTGCTGCATGAACTGCTTCGACTGATTCGCTCGTCAACTTCTGACTGCTAGCTGCAGTTACTGCCGTTGCTGATTTTCCTGTTGGTACAGATTCTGGCGCAGTTGTCACAGATGGCGTTGTTCTACCAGAATGCACGGCAGTCACCGTCAGTGACGTGCTGGGGACGAGAGTGCTGGATGTTAGCAATTCCGCTGGTAGACTAGAGCCAGCTGCAGGTGAGTGCTGATCCGTGACAAACTGTGGTGATATGACTGGTGACTGAACTGCAGTTGGAGTGTGGGCTGGCGGTGCATGTGGACTGTACGGCACGGGAAACCAGTAGCCAGGCAGCGACTGTGCAGCTGGTGAAGGCATTGCATGCGCAGGCATCATTGGAGCCGTGGGCTTCCGTGGCCCAAGCTTCTCAATCAATGCTTGCTCAAGGTGGGCCAGATGTGGCGGCCGATCAGGTCTCTTTCTCTGCACACCGGCAGCATGGGTCGCTGCCGAATGATGCTCATGACCAAACACTGCTCTTGGTGCAACTGGTCTTGCACCTGCAACAGCAGGCATGGGAGGCACTGGTACACCACTTGAAGGCATAGATGCCAGCGGTGGTAGACCAGTCATAGGTCGGACCATCTGTTCTCTCTGAAGCTGCTCAAGACCAATACCAGCTGGCACAGCTGACTGGCTCTGCATGCCGAAGTGAGCGTCTGAACCGGGCATCTGTCCGACTGCATCCGATACCTGCGGCATTAACTGAGCCCCATACATCATCTGAGCAGCCAACATAGGATTGCCAGCAACAAGGAATGGATTCAAGCCAAAAGCTGGCCATGCTGTAGCCATCAGTGGCAAGGACATCATCGTCTGGTTGTACAGAGCAAGTAGGGAAGCTTGCGAATAGTCAGCCGCGGTCGGCTGCTGGGCTGCCATTGCCTGGTTGACACCATCAGGTGACGCCGGCATGCTGTCACCCACAACACCCGGCTGCACTGGTACAAATCCGGTAGTACCGTCTACCATGCCAGGCATTGCTGAAGCCATCTGGTACTGCTGCAATAACATGTCGGGAGCCAGCATGCCAGCTGGCACATGTTGAATACCACCGTTCACTTGACCCGCTGGACCGACTGCCACCTTCTGCTGTGGTAGTGCAGCAGCCACTGTGACGGGATAGACAGGTACAGGTTTCACAGGTTGCACTGGTGCTGTGGCATGCTCGCCATTTGACGGCACTGTTCGAGTCTGTCCAACAGCCGAAGATGCAACCACTGGCTGTGTATCTCGCTGGACGACTGTTGTTACTGGTAGATCAGAAAGACTTGCCTGTTGACTAGCAGCCTGCACTTGTACACTGCCAGGGTCTGGTGACACGGACGGTCCACGTGGTGCCGCTGACTGAAGGTCTGCTGCCTGGTTCCCAACAAGCACCTGCTGGCCGGTCACAGATCGTCCAACACTCACTTGAGACTCACTGTTTGGTGTGACACTCACAGCTGGCACAGCACCAGCACCGACTGCATCAGCCGACGTGTCTTTCGTCTCCTCAGTCTCCGGTTTAGTCTTGGCTGCTGCTGCTGCTGCGCTGGGAGCCGCAGTGTCCTTGTTTGGTCCTGTCAACTGCACCAACTTCATCTTGAGATGTGCAAAGTCCATTACGTCACGGGAACGTGTTCGTGTGACACTGTTTTCTTGTGATGACAGCCCACTAATACCTGCTTCAACTGCTGACTGCGCATCAACAATCTTACCAGCGTTCGCTGCTGCCTGATCTGCTGGCTTTGGTGTCAATGCATTGCTCTGGTCTGCATCACCAAGCAGAGGCCGTGAAACTAGCGTCTCGTTGGTAATGGTCAGCTCGTTCTGACAGCTCCCGTCATTGCCAACATCAAGCAACTGCGTGTTTGATGGTACTTTCACTCCATCATCAGCGTTAACCACATAAGCTTCAGCATACGAGCCTGCCACAAGACCTGGTGAGACCTGAAACAATGCAACAGATTCAGAAATACCATCACCACCATTGTCAACCACAGTCACCATCACCCACCACAACCACCACCACCATCTCAGGCTTACTTCCAATACTTGTTCTCATTACCATCTAACTTCTACTTCAACCATGACTAATGCAGGAGAGTATAAGCCTTGCTTTCTCTGACTAACAAACTTGCTTCCAACTGCACAAACATAAACGGAGTTTCTTAGTGTTTAATGGTCTGTATTATACCTCTACATTTTTATGCTGTTGTTACATGTACACATGGAAAAGAATATAATACTCAAGAAGAACACTACGATGCTTCAGAATAAATGTACAAACTATCACATTACTGAAGTACCAATAACATTTTCTCAGAAGTTGCTCTAAATTACTGTCAAATCCAATTTTTTTGGCTAACTAATTTTGACAGGCTGATCACTCTCCACACAAATTCCCCGACTATTCACAGCACTCTTACTCAAGTTGCGGACATCCACATCAAATATGACACATAATAAACATTAAACATGCAGTATGATGCAGTTGAACAATGGCACATATAGCAATGTAAAGTTGGCAATAAACTGTTTTTCCTAACAATTATTTACCCCGACACTAACTTACTCAATTTACTGATTTTTTTTGACAGATGTCAAATTCCCTGACATTTTCGGGTTTCCACACAAATGGCTGACCTTCTTTGACTGACAGAACATTAAGTCACAGAACGTTAGCATTCACTGACAAGCTTCAGTTAATTACCTTGCCTACGACAGACGCTACATTGACGTCATCAATGAGAGTATTAGCAGCCGACGATTGGCGAGACTCATCCGGACTACCAAGTGGTGTGTAATACTCCGCATCACTTGACATCTCGGCAGTCAGTGAGCCCACAGCCTTGCGGCCATCAGCTGACGGAATCAATGCCGACGTCGGAGGGCCGGCAGTTGTCAGTGACACGTTGTCAACATGATGTGGTGTGCCGTCGTTTGCTGCCTCAACTGACAGTGTGATTGGTATCGGTTGTGTGCTGCCGACACGTGTCACATCGACGCTGACACTCGCGTGTGTCGCTCCATCAACATCCACCACATCTGACAAGCTGCCAGCTATTAGCCCAGTGTCATCATCATCGTTCCCTCCTGGCCGGTTTATATTTTCCGGATACTCGTTTGCATATCGAATCACATCTGCCATCTGCTGTTTGAATGACTCAACGTGTTCCTTTGTCAGGCACTGCTGCTGTACCTGACACGCCAAACACAGCATTTTCACAGTTTACCAACACTGCTACATGTCAGTCATGATCCCAAACTGTTACAAATTTTAATTGTTGGCTATATCATGGCAAATTAGCAGTCGGGAGTATGCTGGAAGAATGTGCTTTCTCTGCCATTTTTAGTTCCGACTGGTATGACTCCTGCCAGATACAATGGTTCCTTCTGTAATATAACTTAGCATCACTGATGTGATGAGCAACCATCTCAGCTAAGCAATCATTTCAGCAGCTGTAATAAATAATATGAACAGATCGGTACATATGTCTCATTTCTCTGACATTTGGCACTGCTGCTATCAGTCTAACTGCGGAGACAGAACAAGCTGAACTGTGTCTCTATAGACAAAAACTTACACAAAGACTTGAGTGTTTTTCTCTGATGACTTCCACCGCACTTCCACCACAAATCCCTCAATGTCACTGTGACTCACGTTGCACAATTACTGAACATTACTTGTATATACAATTAACTGCATCTATATAATGTCTTTCATTTGTGTTCACTGGTATTTATATTTCTGCTGGAGAGCATAACAAAGTGTCAAACAGTCTACCGTACTTCATTTTTTTGCTAGTCAGTATTAGTTACGAGGGGCGTTCAAAAAGTTCGTAGATTGACTCAGTTAACTACGAGATACACACATCGTATTTTGTCACTTTTCAACATAGTCACCTGCAAAGAAAGCTCTGATTCCGATATAGAAGAATTCTTGTTCTCTGTCTTCCAGCCAGCCATTTGCCATGCAATATGAACACCAATAGCAAATATGATGGGTGACGGAGAAGTTCAAAGCCAGCATTTTGGATGGCAGCCAGTGCTTGAGCTGACGTGTGATCAAGTGCGTTGTCCTGGCTCCAAGTGACTTCTGTTTTTTAAACTGAAAGAATTCATGAAAGGACACAAAGTTTCTGACGATGAGGACGTTATCTGCACGACAAATGGCTGGCTAGAAGACCAAGTATAACAATTCTTCTACAACAGAATCAGAGCTTTGGAGAAATGCTGGACAAAGTGCATTTCAGTTGCATGAGACTATGTTGAAAAGTGACAAAATATGATGTGCGTATCTCGTAGCTAACTGTGTCAGTCTACGAACTCTTTGAACGCCCCTCGTATAACAAGTTACACTAAGCAGAGAAATGTGCAGACATACCAAACTATCTGCGATGTCATCTGCATTGTCGACATCAGGGCTGAACTTGAACACCACGGACGAGTGTTTGCCAGACTCCAGCAAACATTCCACCACTTCTCCATCATTCTCAATGCTCAAGATCTTCAACTTGGGTAGCTTCTCGGACCTCTTGCGACGCTGCTTTGTCTTGTCTACTGTCGCACGCTTTGCCTCATCCCTAACAGAACCATTACATCTCTGTCAGAACAGCCTCGTCGCTAATACAACCACTACGTCTCTGTCAGAACAGCCTCGTCGCTACTGCAACCACTACGTCTCTGTCAGAACAGCCTCGTCACTATTACAACCACTACGTCTCTGTCAGAACAGCCTCGTCCCTATTGCAACCACTACGTCTCTGTCAGAACAGCCTCGTCATGTCAGAATCAGGGTATGACTCAGCAATCACATGAAACACTGATGCCTACAACATCACAACTACAGATGTAACACACAGTCCTTACGAGGTTAATAGAAGCCTTACAAACAACACACATAACATCATGGAGAAATACACACAGCTGAATCACGTCAAAGAGTGACGTCAACTACATATGACATGTGAAATCACACAAAAACACACACAGAAGAGATGATAAACATGTGAACAATGACAGCCTCTAACGTACTCAGTATCAGCTTTCAAATGTTCTGAAGCCAATCCATCATATTTGCAAATCTTACAAATTATGCATCAGTAAATCACTGACAGTGAAGTACAACTGTTACAGACCCGTCACGAGGGGCAGCGGCCGACGATGCCGACAGTTCACTCTGTGAAGCTGTACCTGCAGCAGTCTGTTCTGTCATCGCATTTGTCGTCTCACCACCGGAGTTTGTAGCCGCTGCCACAGTCTTCGTCTGCAGTGTTCAATAAATACACACATCCATTTAGTCACTCTGTCAAAAATTGGTCAGTGACAAGTCTACAAAGAGCCAGACCGGCCTGGCAATAAAAAGGTCATAAAAAACGTTGAAAGGTGTTAAAAATCAAATAAATTTGTACTACATCCACTCACTATTATGATCTCAAGCATGGAGAACTGCTATGTGTCATGCCCCAAAACCAGTTCAGTCTACCTTTCATATCATCAGTCTGAGCTCTGACCTTTTTCTGGTGCAGCATACCAAGGTATATCGGTCAAATTTTGCGTCGTGTCCATGGTTGTTGGTACTGAAGACTGCCATCGGACTAAAGTCGTCACAGTGAGCAGACAGCAGCTGCTGGTCTGACTACGTGTACGGCATGATGCCTGGCATGAGTGATTAAGATGTACATAGAGGTCACAGGTGATTTGGTACGGTACAGACAGTCAGCCGAGTGTTCAGGGTGCATTAGTCGTAAGGTCATGTGCAGTAAGATATGCTGTCACCACTGCACTCTGTGAACACTGCAGTGGTGCAATGGGTGGGTTTGCACAGACTGACATACCAGTGAGTAACAAAAATTATCAACGTGTCTAATAATGACGCAGGCATGACAGAAACGACACCAGTCAAGGAAAGCAGCACGAACATTGCAGTAGTTGAGCCTTCTTAGTACGAATGCATGGATAAGTACGGCTGCCACAATCCATCATATCTGCTAGTGCCGTCAAGCACTACATCTACAGTTGTGATGTCACACTGCTATCACAGATGTGATATCTCGGATGACTTTTAGCAACACATCACTGACTGCACTGCAGCACATTACATTAGTGATGCACTGATCATGTGTCACAGACTTAGTGGTATAATCACGTATGGGCCAATGCCACTAGGAGTGAGATGAGTAGCCTACATACACTCTTACAAGGGAGTATGGTACCGTTTAGCTTTAGCTTACCTAATGTACAAGATGTACAGGACCACGATCTTCAAGAAACAAATTAACAGTGAATATCTATCATCACTAACAGACTGAGAATTTGACAGGCAACAAACCGGAGGATTTGTAGCTGATGTACGAGATGTGTCAGCTGCTGGAACAGCAGTCGGCTGACTCTGACCGGCACTTACACTGGGTACAGGCTGCACACTGGTTGCCTAAACACAACACAGCTCTTGTCTGACAACCATGCTGCTTGTCTGCTGAATCACTTCACTGACTTCAAGAAAATAATAAGTTTGACGAAAACTCAATCTGAATATTTCAATGTTGCAATGTAAATATTCTGTCAAATTTGCAAGAAAATTGTTTGACTGCTATAAATTTTAATGATTTTAAAAGTTTTTCATCCCATAAACTGTAAATTACCTCTTGAGCTGGTGGAATCCTGTCTGAAGCAGGTGGTGCAACTGATGCTGTGCTGGCAGGTGCAGCCTGTGTCTGAGCAACATCAGCTGCTGACATCAACACAAACAAGTTACGTTTATGAATTCACAATCACTTGCACATAAATAATTTTAATGGCAAAAAAAATTACAAATTACACTATACAGCTCTTCTTCCATTCACCAGTTTACTGATTTATTTATCGAATGACTGATTCATTCACTTCTTTACTCGTACGAGTTATGTATTTAACTGTCTGGAACACAACAGTGCAGTTTTAGATATCAGTCAGGTATAACGCGT
>Ga0049105_1001192_pt1 | contig 11041 bp, 9 predicted proteins | sample WorMetvaBAHAMAS1_FD_61260 | JGI IMG/M metagenome (GOLD analysis project Ga0049105, IMG submission 61260) | Worm MetaG Olavius vacuus BAHAMAS.1 | ecosystem: Host-associated > Annelida > Digestive system > Unclassified | place: Germany: Marburg | collected 2013-04-09 | reverse complement strand
ATAGCACGGCAGTCGGCTTGATAAAGTTGTTAGTAACAGTGATAGTGCGCTCTTAGCAGACTACGCTAGGTGGGGGGGGCGTGTTTACATGACCCTCGCCAGCAGCGGCAGCTGATCAAAGGCTTAAAGCGCCTGTGCTTCACGCCCTGAACAATAGAAAGCTTGTAACAGCCGAGTTTACTGCCGCGACCAGACGAAGCTGTGGGAGTCAGCATGCCTACTGTTAATTGCAGCGCGTTCACGGCATCAAACGCCGGCCGCCTGCTTCGCGGAGATTGCCGATACTGGACTGTAGTCTTTGAAGTGTGCTCTGCCCTCATCGTCACATGGGCGGCGGTTGTTGCTATTCATGCTACGTTTCAAAACTGTCATTTTCGGCCGCCAAAAATCCGAGGACTTGGACTTAGACGAACTGAGGAAAAGTTCGCGGACTCGGACGCGAACTCGGAATCCGTAACAACACTATCATAAACCCAGCAGTAGACTGCCAGTACTTTCTGCCAGTCTTGCAGTTGCCTTCCTAGCTGTCGAGTGTCATTGCCCTTACCGGTACCAGTTTATACTGCTTAGTGTCAGAGGCACATAAGTGTAAGAAACTTGCCCAGAGTTATTACGCGGTGTGCCCAGCTGAGACTCGAAACCCACTACCTCATGATCGCAAGTTTGACGCTCTACCAACAGCGACACGACACTATTTTGTAGATAATGTACTTAATTTGCGTTGAATTTCTTTATACGCCGATTCTCTTGGTCAGTAGTGCTTTATTGAATGTGAAACTGTTGCTGAATGACGTGCATCGTCTTACAAAATCGGATCTGTTGTGTGTGGGAAAAGTTGTCAGTAATTGGCGTGTTTTACAGCTGGTCGATCTCAAAGCTGAGTTGTTGAAGAAACAGCAAGAGTTTCGTCAGCAGAAGCTACAAACTGCAGCCAGTCGTTCACTTACTGTTCCAAAGGTCTGTCTTCATTCTGAGTATTGACACTAAATTAGTTTGATTTGCTTCAAAGTTCTTTCTTCATTTAAGGTACTAACAACCATTATTTTTCAAATAGTAATTTGTATCTTAACTGTTTGTTGTAATTTGTCGCCTGTTTATTATATCAGGCTGCTTTGATTCATCTGCATGTTATTTGCTTTGATGTAAACTATTGTTGCATGTTAAAATACTAAAAGCACAAAGTTTTTCTGAATTATGTAATATTAAGGGCTCCTCTGCAGTGCACAAGATAGAAAGACAAGTGGTCTGTGGCCTGCACTTCACTGGAAGCAACAGCTCTTAAGTTTATTAAGTCAATAACTTATGCAACCCGATGAAAGACTGCTCTGCAGCTATTAACGGCTTTTCATCTATGTTTTGTCCAGCTGTGCTGAATGTACAATGTTGAGGCTAAGAGCATCGGATGTAAATGACAGTGATCCAAGCAGAGCTTTTTAGGTTGAATATTCTGTCAAGAAATTTGTTGAATACTCTGACAAGAAATTTGCGCATAGCAGTCTATCACGTATTTTGACCAGGAACTTTTACTTGTAACAGTAGGTGAGTGATGTAATTTTGACTTGTAGAAGCCAAACATCTGGAGTAAGAAGAATGCCGGTGTACTTGAACGAGCTCAAAATGATCTTGAGCAGAAGACGGAAGATGAAGATGTCCTGGACCGCGCAAGGCACGCTGTTGATTTATAAATTGTAATGTGTTGCTGTTGTGTCATGCCTGAGTGCAGTATTTCCTAGAGCTGCTGCAAATACTACTTGAGTAATAACCTACTATTTCCACTGCCGGTTGTCGTCTCCAGTCATTTGCCGTTTTTGTGAAGTAGCTAATGGATATTTTTGTTGTGGTCTTACTTTACTTTTGTTTTACTTTCTTTATTATCTTTACAGTCCATCATTGTCTTCGGCACTGACTAGGCCTACTGTGTACCAGTCTCCGAAGTTCCTGGTGGCCATCATCTGCGATCTGCCAGATGTCATCAACTTTCAGTTCTGCGAGTTCGCCGCAGCACTTTTGGGACCCGTGCGTTTTCTGTCGCCCGACCGCTAGTCTGGAATTCACTGCCTGATCATCTGCGCGATCCAGCTATTGACTCCGAACAATTTAAGCGGGAATTGAAGACGTATCTGTTAACCGGACATTCGAAACGTTAGCGCATTAGAGGTGTTGCATAATTGTGCTCTACAAATCGACATGTACTTGCTGCATATGTCGTTCAATATAATGTCAACGGCAATTGTACTTGAGTAATTGATTAGGTAATGATTGAATACACAAGTAACGCATTACTCCAGAGCAGCAGCTCGAGTATTTACCAAGATGATTTGCATAGAGAACTTTTTGTGACTGTTCTGTTGTGGAAACGTTTACAAGTATTTGCATAGGTGATAGTTTATGTCAAAAAGTAAATACAACATTATTTTTAATTCAGTTCCGATAGAGTAATTTTAGTTTTGGTTTAATCTAATTTTTCGCTAGCTACATAATTTCCAGTTTAATTTACTATCAGTTCACAAGTAATTCTATGCCTATTCTCAGTGGTGTTGACGTAATAATTTTACTTCTGCTTGCAGAACTTCACCTGACAATTTTGCCAACACATTGTGTTCACTAAATCTTTTCTACACATCTTTGTCTCGTTTCAGAGATAGACACATCTTCAGGACTACTTCAGTCTGTTGTGATGTCCAGTTGTTAGCAGAGACGATGTGTTCCCATGAGCCTGGGAGGCTGATGCACCAAATAAACAGTTTACTTTTCATTTTATTTGTTGTAAAAATCTTCAGTTTTTCCTTAAATTATTTTCCGAAAATAATTTTAGTTTTCATTTCAATTACAGTTGATCGAGGGATGTAATTCTACTTTCTCGTTTTTGTTGCCGTCATTCAATATGCCACTGGTCTGTGTGGTGTACAGGTCGGCATTGGAAGCTAAAACTCGACTATATGAACAGATGAGTCGCAGTGACAAAATTTCAGGTACTTTAATTGTCAGTCTGTTGCTGTTTTAACTTTTTATTGTTGCATTTTTCATTTTTAGCGAACGTCTCTCTGTCTGTAACGTTCGTGCACCCTACTCGGGTGATTGAAAGTTTCGGCAATGTTTCTATGCTATTTGGTACCTTGGCCATCTGTGATCTTTCGATAAAAATTTTACAGGGGGTTTAACCCCCCTCCATTGGGGGGTTAAACCGAAAAGGGGTAGCCAAATATAGCAATTTTGGACCTTTCCAGGGCTATATCTCGGAAACGGTGCAAGATAGGAGGTAAGTTAGTATTAATCACTATTCGGAAGTCGCATATGAGCTTTCGATTGGTACCGAAATGAATGGCGCAATGGCCGTTACATTGCGTTATTTTACTGAATTTGGTAAACATGCATTCCAACACATAACCGCATCAATCTGTGGCAGAATTTATGCACCAGTCTATTGTATTTTGTAGTGCATTTACGATGACGTCGTAAAGAAATTTCATGTTCGCTATCTCATCTCCTGATGAGTTTCTTGTTGATGTAGTCGCTGTAGTTTCCAGCCAGTTGGGTACATTCCCCACTTTGTAGACTGAGTGCAAATTGCCGTCAAATTTTGTTAATATTGGACTCGATTCTGTTGTTTATGATCCGTTTTTGTTCGTGACTTGTTATTGGCTGCATTCACAGACAACTAATCAAAATGAAAAAGGTCAAAAGAAAGCAGAGCAAGTTGATCCGATTAAACGGAGTGGTATTTTTGAACAGTGCAATGTTGTCAGTGTCAGATTAATGAATATGACTCAGTAAATGAATGCACCAAGAGATCAGCGAATTAATGAAATTACATTTCACGTGGCAATCACGTCATTGCCGTCACTGCAGACTTTCAAGCGTGCATTGAAGATGGAACTGTTTCGCAGATCGTACGACAACGCACACTAGCGGCAACAGCAGCAGTGACACTAGCCTAATACGTGACATTTACTGCGGCCCTGGAGTTTTGTTTGAGACTTGTGTCGCCATGAAATTTGTGGATGATGATGATGACAATTCAAGGAAAAATGTGGAAAAATGCCCATAAATTTATTAGGCAACTGGCTTATTGCACGGGTGTTATTCTCCCCCGGGTCTTGTTTGACTGTAATTTATGTTGTGTTTGTGTTCAGATGAGGATGGTAGCAAGCACTTCCTGGTCGACTTTGAGCAGAAGACTTTGACGGCGCAGGCCGAGAGATGCAGGACGCAGCAACAGAAAGTGGACACGGCGAATGCTGACCAACAGAAACAAGGTACAGAAGACCATAATCTCACAGCAGAGAAGGGAGAGGACGAGGAGCCTGATAATCCGGATGAACAGTGGTCAGTTATTGTTGCCGTTATTATTATTATTATTATTACTAGAGACGAGTATTATTAGAGTGTAAGACAAAAAAAACGTTGAGAGCACTTAACAGTAAAAAGATACGTCAGTTTCATGCAGTCACACATTACACTGAAATGCATGATGACACAGCAGTGTTTTCAGTCGCTGAAACAGGTAAGTGTCACTATGCATCACAGCCCTACACAAACCAAAGTGTCTTCAAAATCCTCTTAAACTGTAGATGTAGTGTCGGCTGTCGGGCCAGTAAAGCAGTTTCTGTGTGTTACTGATTTTCTTAACATAATAATAATTAAAACGACATATTTAACGACGTGTCAAGAATGGTTGGCGAAAGGTCGTTATGTATACGAGCTACCGTGTTGCTGACTAGCTTGTTGGATGATTATGACCGAAGTCATCATACGATGATGTTCATTATATGCTTGCTAGCTGTGCTGGGCAAAAGAAATATTGTTTTTATTTCGTGTCCGTCACTGTTAGAATGGTACTGGAGGCATTCCTCTGTTTTTGGGCCATCTGTGCATGTGTGCCTGTGTACGTGATCATTTGCTACAAGTCTGTTATCGTAATATCTTATAAACTGCTGTGTGTATTTGACCGAATTTACAACTTTGGTGCAGTTGGGCATAAAGGTGAACTGATTTGTTGAGGTCAAAAGGTCACGGCGAGACCACATCTAAGTGCTTTGGGACGCATTTTCTCACTTATCTACAGAACACGTGGACATAATTTTGATGAAACTTCTCACAAGTACTTATTACCTGGACCACATGAAATGGTGACATTTACAAGGTCAGAGGGTTAAAGGTGAAGGTCACAGATAACATTTTAAAAAATGCACTTTTTTGGCCGAAGCATGCCGATCGACAGTTTGCCGTTGAAGACATTTGTAAACATTGTCGCCACATGTTCTTTTGTAAGCTTTTTCAATGGATCAGTCGCGGAGCTTTATTTGCTGTTAGGTGAATGTAAATTTACAGCATCTAGAATATTTAATATGTAGTATAAACCACGTAAATTGGCACTGATTTGATTTGACAGGGTTGATTATGTGGACTCTTTTGGACGCTCCCGCCGATGCCTTCGAAAAGACCTTGCGGACATGATTGGCTCTGACCAGAAACCATTGAATGCCGCCAAGTAAGTGTAGCTCTTTGAACTTGTTATCCCACGCTTGTAAAATGATCCCACGTTAATCCTAATATGCATTCCGACAATATTGAAAGAACACAGATGGAGCTATAGCATGGAGGAAGGATTGTATACTGTTAGGGCTGCTGTATGGTCATGTTTTGTACAGAGAGTTCAGTTGTCATGTTTTACTGTGTTTTAGGCTCATTTCATTGTTCTTACATGTTGTTTATGTGTTCATTGTCTGTGTTTCTCCGGGAAAACAGGATCACTTATTGATCTCAGGGTGTGGCGTCCCTGCCCCATAAATGTCAGCTTCCCCTATCCTCCGCTAGACAACATCCGAGTTATGGTGATTGTCTGGAGGCTAAGAGGGAATATTATCAGAACTGCTCCGTGCTGGGTTGTGTGACGCAATGTTCACAGTCAGCAGCACACTCATGTGAGCAGTTCTTACAGGTCCAGCAGATGGGTTTGTCACATTGGGACCCTTACACCATGCATAGAGGTGGTTGCCTAGAGTTGTATTATTGTAACATGGTGGAGTGGTGCTGGTGGGATTCATATGACCTGTAAAAATCGTCCCTGATATGACCTATAATGTGTTTGGTGCGACGTTAAACCTTGCTCAGTCAATCAATCGCTCATATTTGTTATTCATTTTTATCGTAGCTAAATAGCCTTGATTATATCCTCACTCTTTTATCCAAATCTTCTACTGCATCGTAAGACACTAAATAGCCTAATATGTGCTGATGTTCCGTTAAGAAACTACTCACCCCTGACATTTTTGCCTGGTCTCCCTGCACATTTCTCATGGACCGTTCCCTCTCCGAACATTTGCCACAGAAAATTCCCCCAGACATTTTTCTGTGCCAGTTTGCCTTCTGACCAGCTGAGCATCAGAGGTTGTGGGCGGCTGGTTGAAACATCATTCTTCATCAGTGGAACGTAGTTTTAGAAGACTGACCAAGTTCAGTCATCTTCTGTAACTACCTAGCGTGATTAGAGGTAAGAGGTTTACACTGTCGCTGTCTCGGATATCGCTGGTCGTCGGAGACTGCGCTCAGCACACCGCTGACAGCTGAAGTACGGCAGTATCAACGAACAACACTCGGCCGTCGGGCGTTCTCTGTCGCTGGACTGACTGTCTGGAATTCACTTCCAGATGAGCTCAGAGATGAGACTGAGAACACTCGGCACTCACTGAAAACACTGCTTTTCAGACAGTGTTAGTGTGCTCAGTGCATTAGAGATTCTTACGACAATGCGCTATATAAATCAACATAAATAAATATAATTATAAAATAAATAAATAAATAAATATAAATCGTGCTTCATTATCTCATACCGGCAAAGAGAGACGCTGAAGTAACCGGCCGTCTCCGATCAACTACGAAATACCCAGCAGTTTGTGCGCGTACAAAAACTCGTATTTCATTTTTTAATTTTCTGTTACACTTTCACGTTTGTATGTTTGTTTATTTTCATTGTATGAATGTTTGTCTTGTACTAATGCAGCCTCTTGGCTGCCAGAATCCAATAACTGTTATGTTATGACATTTTACTTACTTACTTACTGCTGTGGCAGGGATCGGGACCTGATGTCAGCGGACATGATGAGAGAACTTCAGAGACAGCAGTGGGAACGTGAGGCAGAGGAAGCACTGACTCGACCTGTTGGACCGGTTCATTATTCAGATGTGCGATTTGATGGTAACGGAACTACTGATGTGCTGTTTTGAGACATAATTTCTTATAATAATTTATTTATTTATTTATCATGCACAAGTGCAGCGCAATGTAAAACATACAATACACGTACCAAAATACTAAAAAATACTAAAATACACTGTTACAAAAAGCATTCAAAATGTGACGACATTAATAACTAATTTGAAACCTTAAAAACGCAAATGTTTTTAATCAGTCACTCAGCAACGGCAATTATTGTTTGCACCTTCTTTATGATAAACTTTTGTGAGGTCACTATGAATGCTTCCTGTCTGCTCTGGCAAAAATTTCACTTTTATTACACAGTACACCAAGTACTGTGTAGATTCATCCAGTCCACTGACAGTTATTGCATTCAATTATGTTTGGTAGCTGTTTGGTAACTATTGCCATCCAAATGTGTTTGATATTCGGTTGCGAACTATGACTGAAAGCACCTGGTAAATTCTAAAATTGGACTGGAAAACTCCTGGAATTTTTTTCTTCCAAAGCAGTGGGAACCCTGTTTAAGTTTGTTATTGAACCCTGCAGGAATCAGAGCTGTATGTGGTAGTGAGTTTCATGTGGCCAGGACGGAAACAGTGTAGTTGCACTGTACATATTGCGCAAGACCAGTGCAGACCTTAGTAGGGGCAAGAATACATTATTTTTCGTGATCACTGTGATTAGCACGCTGTATACTGTACAATATTGACACCATTCGACATTTGGACACTCCTTAGTCTCATTTATAGTTCATTCATTGTATCAATCCAGCTTTCTGGTGCCAGATGAAATAAACGATTATTATTATTATCGTCGTTATTATTTTTCCTTTTCACAATGCACTGGGACACGTAGCGCAGTAGAGGCGCTCTGCGTAATGCGCTATACAAATCGGCAGTCATCATCATCATCATTATTGATTGAATGATTGATTGCTTGATTGGCTGACCAAGCTAAACGTGAGAAACATTCTGCTACGACAGTTTTGTGTTTGTATTAAAACAGAAATCCGTGATCACGGCGTTGGGTTTTTTGAGTTCTCGAAGGACGAGGAAACTCGCCAGCAGCAGCTTGAAGCTCTCAAGAAGCTCCGACAGCAGGTAATGAGTAGCGCAGGTTTTTGCAGCTTCTATTTTACAGCCTTGGTGGAGGTTTTTTGACACTTAAAAACACTTTCTGTGGGTGTCTTGGTGCAAATCTGTGACGCCATATTTTCCTGACGTGAGCACGCAAACTGCACCAATCCACAAATTAGGTCAAAATTCCAGAAATTTGATATGTTGATAGATTCTTGACTTGACAAGAATTTCTGTTACAACAAGTGTGCAACTTTTTAGCTTTTTAGCTTTTGCTTTAGTAACAGAAACGAATGCAGCTTTTTAGCACAATTTTCTCCATTTTCAGTGCAACAGAAACTTGCCGTACCAGTTAGGATAATAAGAATGCCATTACGGTTACAGCATCTTGTATTGCCGATACAGTTTGGTGCATAGTGGACACATGCCTTCTGAATTACTGTTAGTTGGTGTGCAGTAAAATTGATTTATATATGTAAGGCAAGTTGGTCATGCTTCTTCTGGGCATAGGTGTGCGTGTGTTCAGTACCGACCTCTCACTGTTTGGCCATTGAGCCCTTAGATAGGTATAAGTAAACTAACATGAATTTGTATAGCGCTTTGCCATGAAGCATACGTAATATGGCTCGTGTGTAACGAAGGGATCACGTAGTTTTACCTGCAATCCACACACAAACCATACCTGCCTTTATTCCCATTTGACGGGACCACTTAAAACGTGTGTAATTACAATGACATGTTATGGATGTGCTGTGTTTCTAGACGGACGAGCAGAGAGCGCGGTCGGAAGCCGTCAAGGAGAAGAGAAAGATGCTTCTCGAAGCCCGTCTCGCCAAAGTTCGGCAGCGGAAGACCATCCACACAGTTCCTGACTTGGATCTTGATGTTGCTGCCGCTAATGGTATGCTGCCAATTTGCTTCAAACTAAACGACCGCCCGTGAAGCGGCATGGTATATACCGGTAATTTTGGTCACGTCTGTCTGTATGTATGTATGTATGTCAGACGATAATTTTTGAAAGCCTTTAGCTAGGAAGTTCATATTTGCACATCCGGTGTATCTCCAGGGAATACGGGTCAAGTTTGTATATGAAGGTCATAGGGTCAAGGTCAAGGTCACGACAGGAAGAAGTTCGAAAATCCCTATTCCCGCAATGTAAAACTTTGATCACCCATAACTCCCGTTCTGTAAAACATAGAGCCATGCAGTTTGCCTGCAGCGTCATGGGTGTTTTCGGCTACAGTGGATCAAATGGCGTGACCGCCATCTTTGTCACGTGACCGGAAGTGACCACGCCTAACTAAATGCACGCATTTGCGGGTGGTTGGCCTTTGATTAGAAGGCAGTCTTGTTTACATATATCTTTATGCATTTACGTCTCTCTGCCTTTTTATCTCTGTGATGTACACTTGACTGGATGTCAAGTTAAAGGGGAACTCAACCTTTATAACAAGTGGCAGTCAGATGATTTGTTTCATATAGTAATAAACGAAAATCACCCTCGTGGCAATAGATTTTGAGTTATTTTAAAGATATCGACATTTATGTTTTAAAATTTACTTACTTTTTAAAATCGCCAATTGGCTTGGATAGTTTATTTCTTTATCTATGATGGTGGGTGTGTCTGTAAACAAATAATAACAATAAGCGAGAATGGCGGAGTTTTTACTCGATTGTGCTTACGAACCAGTAACATACTTGAAAACCAAAACATGAGAAAAGAAATTTATTGACAAAAATGGTTGTTGTAAACACAAAGAATAGATAAAAATATAATACCGACGATAACTACTTCTGTCCTCCCGGAGGACACAATTTTTTAAGTAAGTAAATAAGTAGTGGTTTTTATAATTAAATATCTTATTTCGTTGACTGACATCGACACTTTCCTGGACAGTGCAGGACTTTATTTCACGTAAATATTCATTTAAGCCAACATTTTTTACCCTTTAATTGCTAATGTCGTCCAAATGTATCACTGTGTGTTTCAGATGAGAGTTCCGAGATAGGACCAAAGTTGTCTGAATCGACAGAGCCTGAACCTCTGGTACGAGATGAAAGTCTGAGAAAGACGGGCAGTGTCCGTGAATGGGACAAGGGCAAGAAACCGGTTTATGGTAATTCTAAGCTGTTACGATCAGTATTTTAGACCACCTACGAAGCAGTGTGGTACATAATTTCAGTTCTGTCTGTCTGTCAGACGATAACTTTCGAAAGCTTGACGTAGAAAGTTCATATTTGCACATGCGAGGGTCATCTGAAGGTCATTGAGCCAAGGTCAAGGTCACAGGAGCTAAAAAGTCTGAAATACTTATTCCCACAATGTAAAACTTCAATCACCCATAACTCCAGTTCTATAAAATATAGAGCTATGAGTCTTGCATGTAGCATGGGGTTTTGACTATGACGGATTGAGTGGTGTGACCGCCATCTTTGTCACATGACCGCATGTGACCACTTGAAACTAAATGCACGCATTCGCAATCTGTAATACGATAACTTTCGAAACACTTGATCTAGGAAGTTTATTTTCACACGTCCGGTATATGTCCACGGAATACGGGTCAAGTTCATATATGAAGGTTATCGGGTCAAGGTCAAGATCTAAAAGGTCTGGTGGTCTGGCGTAGTGGTTAGCACGTTGGCTTCGATCAACGAGGTTAATCTACGTCGGACCCGGTTAGTACTGAGATGGGTGACCGCGTCGGGTTCAATTCCCGGTGCCGGACATCTATTTCAGTATGTAACCAACCAGCCACCCAAG
>Ga0049105_1001191_pt1 | contig 11041 bp, 7 predicted proteins | sample WorMetvaBAHAMAS1_FD_61260 | JGI IMG/M metagenome (GOLD analysis project Ga0049105, IMG submission 61260) | Worm MetaG Olavius vacuus BAHAMAS.1 | ecosystem: Host-associated > Annelida > Digestive system > Unclassified | place: Germany: Marburg | collected 2013-04-09 | reverse complement strand
ACGACATTGAAATTGCACTGCGAAATGTGCATTTCCGGTATCGCGGTAGTATCGAGTATCGCGATACCTGAGGCGGTATCGTTATCGTCGTTCCAATTTCAGGTATCGCACAACACTAGTGACAATCACGTACGTGAAAAGAAAAAATAAAATGACATCAATACGAATTATGTATGTACACATTAGTAGTTTAGCGCATTGTAGCGCTAGGGTCGACTTATTTGGGCGTTTATGTAAACATTATTGCTGCGTAAATAGGCCTTTGCTGTATGTTGTTGCCATCGTCGTCGTTAATTTTGCTGTTGTTGCTGCTGCTGTCATCACACATAGCAGCATCACACACATAAGTTGACGCTAGCGCCACCGTGCGGAAGTCAACTCACGGTGTATAATGCAATAAAAGCAATGTGAATGGAGAGTGGATACACTATTTTTTTCTTTTCACTAGTGTTCAGCGCTTCAGTGTGTGTTGTATGTGTACGTGAGCGCAATAACCGAAACAAACCGACTGATGAGAAACTGGTGTAATTTGCTATGAATATGTGTTATGGTGAATCTTGTAGAAGTGATTGGATTCGGTGTCGTTCGACCTTGATAGTAAATCAATAAAAATCAATATAAGTCCGCCCGACCCGATACCCTTTATGAGGATATTGACTCATCAAGTGGCGTACTTACGCTGTCGGAGAATCCATCTCTTTGTCGCAGATTTGCGAGGACAGTTTTTAATCGTTACTGTACTAACTTGATAAGTTTTACAGTGTTGTTAATATTTTACTACATAAGTAATATGATAAAACTGCGAAGAATGTCGAATAACGGACGTACGAATGAAAGTGTGGCGGCGATATATTGAGCCATATGCGTTGTCGTGCGAACTGCGAATGATGTTGATGGTCCGCACGACACGCGAATGCCATCAATTAATCAATAAACGTTCCTCATTATAGGTAATTGCATACGACTGTCCCAACATAGATCCATAACGAAGTCATCGACGACGCCGGAAATGGCTGCAGCCTAATGTAATGGTCGATGATGGATGCAGAGGCGTGTCTACTGATGTGTGCTCAGTCTGCTTACCCATTAATTAGCCCCCAAAGATCATGAACCTTAGCCCTTACGAAATATTGAGATACTGCTACTGCAAAATGCTGCGCTCCTATCACTGCATGATTCGTGATCAGTCTGTGGTAATGCCGTAAATCTCGAATAGACAATCCGCCAATCTAAAAAATTTTCGTGGAGAAAGCACCAGACCCCATCTTAAAAGGGGACCCGCAAGCATGAGGGAAAGCGGAAGCAAAAGGGACTAGAGAAATCAGAGGGAGGGAGGGAGAGAGGGAGGGACTAAACGCGAGCTAGAGTCCCCTTGCAATTTGACTATCGCACGCTCTTGACACACACGGGAATATGTTGGGGTCACACTGGTATATCTTCCTCGTTTTGACGAATTTCTTTCTGTGTCTAGTTGACAGATATGTTCATATTATTTTAACAATGAGCTTATCGTTGTCGAAAGTCGAAACTAGGTACTGTACTTGCAGATTGAGCCAGATTGAGTATACCGTAAGCATGTAGTCGACACCTTCCATCTCCTGCAGACTTTCCTATCTGCTGCAGTGGTGCTTCCATGACATCGTAACTGCGAGACTAATTGAGGCTGCTGCTGTATCCCTGCGGACGTAATTCAACTGACATCTATCCTCATAGTCTTCTTTTTATTGGCTACGTGTTACTGACCTGCCGCTGCTATACAGCTACCTCCCAGTTAGCTACACTATGAATTTCAACACCCCTTTCCGCGTCACATGCCGCAACCAATCGATAACTTGCCTCCGTTCTAGAGCCAGTGGCAGGGCCGTCAGTATAGTATTTTTCTATCATATGTACACGAACTCCAAAACGAAAGATGCAAAAAGTCGATAATATCAAGACGTGAGTTCGACACCAAACTTAAAAACTGAACTATTTGCCGAAACATATGGGAATGGGAGCGTCCATCGTGCCTTCGCAATCGTTTACCATAAAACGGTGTAAACACAAACTGCTGCTGGTGATTGATTGATTGATTGATTAAAGTGCGTGTTCAGTGAAGCGTGTGACGTGTTTATCTGCAGTGATGGATGCGACACATGACATCAGTGACACGACGACTCCGATGTCGTATGACGTCACACCCGTCGTCATGACGATTGCTACTCGGCATCACGTCGACCCGTCGTACTTGCGTTTAGTCTCAGTCGTCAACACTCTACTGCCGATCATCTTCGGCGCCGGAGTCGCCGGAAACGCGCTCAATGCCGTTCTACTAACTCGTCGACGGGCGTCATCCCACCACGGCGCCGCCAGCTCGAGCGGCCGACCGACGCCGTTCGAGCGGTCGGCGACGGCCGGGCTCGTGGCGCTGTCTGCTTCCGACTTGGCTTTCTGTCTGGTCGGGTTCGCCGAGGTACTGTTCGCCGGTAAACCGCAGCCGTCCAGCTGGCGTGCTGTGGCCCGGCTCTACTATGATACCTATTACGTGGCTCTGATGAACCTGTTTCTGTTCTCGAGTACGTGGTTGATCGCGCTGGTGTCGGTCGAGCGCTGCCTCGCTGTTTGCTATCCGTTCCGCGCTGGTGCACTGATACGTGTCCGCCGCACGATCGCTGCTCACATCGTCGTCTTCGCCGTCTCTGCTCTACTCAATGTGCCGCTGTTCCTTCGCTCGACGATCGACCGTACTGTCTTCTGTCGCGGCGACATCAGCGGCAACATCAACTCCACCGTCGCCGGCGTCACAACGACCACTGCCACCACCGCCGACGACGACGACGATGACGAGGACGATGCGTCGTGTAGCGTGATCTACTTACGCCGACCGTCGACTCTGACGGTGTCAAGACCAGGTCTCCTGTACGTCCACAAGGTTGTCTGGTTCGCCCTCGGAACGTTCCTGCCGCTGCTGCTGATCATCTGCAGCAACGTGCGACTCATCCGTGAAATTTTTCGATTAAGAACAAAGTCATCCGCCGCCATCACTATAGGCGGGACATCGTCGCGTTCCACCTCAAAGGCGAGTCTGGGTCTGGACAGTGAGAGATCATCAACAATAACGCTGACAATGACACTTATAGCCATCGGAGTCTGCTTTCTCCTGCTCGTCTGTCCGTCAATGGCGATCCAGTTCTGGCGGTTCGCAAGCTACTCGAGCTACGGCGGAAAGAGACTCCCGCCGCCCAAGTCGCGAGCCGAGGCAATCGCGATAGTGGTCACCAACCTGACGCAGGCGGTCAAGTTCTCCTCGAACTTTCTGCTTTACTGCGTCGTCAGTCGGTCGTTCCGGCGGACGTTCGGCAAGCTGTTCGGGGCGCGGCGATGTAGCGGTCGCGACGGCTACCCTGTTGAAAACCGGTCGGCGGCGAGACGTGCGTGTGATGCAGCACTGTTAGATCCGTCTCCCGTCGATAATCACCACGCCGACACTCGTGTCTAATTAGAGTGAGATTGTTACAGTTGACTGAATGAATGAAATGAAATGAAAGTGCATTGGTTTTAAGTGCGTTCAAAAACCGACTTAGAGCCGGCTTAATCTAACATACCATGCAAACAAATCCAGCCGTTAAGCAGAATAAAAACATTAAATGGTCTGAGAGTCCGTGGAATCAGCCCGGTAGGAAATGAAAAGGTCTTTGGAGGAAAGGATTTGCCGAAGAGCCAAGTCTTAAGTTTAGAATGAAAGACTGAACGAGTAAGCAGTGGCGTATAGACGGGGGTACATCGGTATATATAACCTCAAATCAGTCCACTTAAAATTTTTATGGGGTATTTTTCTTTTTTTCCATTAGGCAGAGCATCAACAGGCTACAGCTACTTGAAGCTAGCTGAACTTGAGGCTGAAATCTACTAGCTGTTGAGGATCCTGCAACTTGATACTGCAACGGTAACCAGAGTAGTAACCAGAGCCAGCTGGCGAGGAAGGATTCATTGCGCTGGTGGCAGGGACAGAGCAGCTGTGTCACCATTGGCTCAGCTTATAGCTCATCAGTCATGGAGCGTCTGGTGTATTACCCCCTTGCAAATTACCCTTACTACACTGTGTCTCATAAACATCCTCGATGTTTTTAGCTATAACTCGCGAAAGCATTGTCAAATTTTCATAATATTTGGCAGAAATATTATGAGGAAGTTAGCAATCAAAAGATGCTACATTTTTCCACCTAACCTAATTAATGCTTCTGCGCTACGTTGCGAAACTGAAAACATGGAAATTGCATCTTTTCACGTAAATGTCTCATGTTGATTTGCCAATAGACACATAAGTTAGTATCCGCATTCAGCACCCGCATTGTACATGTTCGACATCCGCATTCGCATACCCGCATTCTACCTACCGGTGGCCGAAACTTGCACTTCGCCGAGTCGACATCGGGTCTGTTTCAATGCAATGGCAAACAATTTTGCGGTAAATTTGTCGTCATCGTCGTCATCATCATCATCATGTTCGTTTATTGAAGGCTGTCATATGCAACCAAACATAGAAACATAGTTGGAAACCTAAGAATAATAATTGTTTGATAACATTACGGTATTGCAATAAACGCGTATTATATACAAAGTTGGATAGCCTAAGCAACGTTAAACAATCTATCTATACTATAAAAGAGAACTGTCGTCGGCTTGAACCATCGCCATTGTTCCGCCACTATCGTCACTATGCGACACTATTCTGCACCCCGGCAGTGATATATGACTTAAACAGCTGCCAATAATGAGTCGAGATAAGGGCGAAGCACGCGTAGGCACCTAACCCTGCGCTCTCGCCCTATCTACTGACTGATCTGTCAAAATGATGAGCAGCTGCAGTCAGGTCGGCTGTCTGGAGATGCTCGCGGAACGTCAATGGAGCAGTGAACATCACAATATTATTGATACATCTTGCCGTCCACGAACGAGAGGTCGCCATCCTGATACCGGGCGATCGAGTCACGAGCCGCACGGTCCATCGTCGTCCAGCCTCGCACCGTCGACTGTCATGGCGCAGGTCGTATCGGAAATGCATAGTAGACCTATATAGCTGGGACCCGATCGACTATGTGTCGCTGTTTCCGTACGGCACCGACGGCTTTCACCTGGACATCCCGAAGGACGGCAAGGCGAAGCCAGTCACTCCTATGGAATACTACTGCTGGCGACTGATGCAGCGCGACGGCCAGGTCTGAACGCCGTGCTGTGCGGCGACATCAGGCTGTTCCAGCATTAGGCCCTACGTTGTCGACGCCTGTGTGAAAATGGAACAGCAGCTTCTAAGCTATTTACGGTTTAAGCAAAACAGTTTGCGCAACTGTTGACGTTCTGGCGAATGACGGAGATCACGCCGGTCATCGTCTGCGCAATTTTATGCATAATAGTTTGTAATGAGCGCAATTGAACATGATCAGTAGCCTACAGATTCTGTTTTCATTGTTTTGACTCTGTGACTTGCTTGCGAGATGAAAAAAGTGTATAGAAGTTGCTTTCTTACAATCCTCGACTAAATCTACACAAGTGGAGCCTATACTGACCGGCCAGATTGGTATATACTTGGTCATTTCGGTCGTATAGTCACTTGGTACTGGCCATTACGCCGTTCAAGGTCATTCAAGGTCACCGATTTTGATACAAATCGAAAGCTCATATGCGACTTCCTATTAGTGATTAATACTAACTTACCTCATATCTTGCACCGTTTCCAAGTTATGGCCGATTATTGGTCAAATTTTCGCCATCGATAGACGGGTGGTTCACTTTAACGCCCCCGCTGGGGGTGATTCCCTACGAATATCTGAATACACTTTACCTCTCCAGAAACTAGATGGATTGTACTACCAGACGATGAAAACCGCACGATTGCATGTTTATTCGTTTGGACAAAACACCGGAATGTGACAGACAGACAGACAGACGGACAGACGGAAATGGTCTAGCAATAGCGTGCTCTAACTACAGTAGTTAGATGCACACTAAAAGCGGTGCGAGATAGGATATAAGTTAGTATTATTTACTAATATGAAGTCGCAAACGGGCGTTCGATTGGTATCACAATTATTGACCTTGAATGACCTTGAAGGGCGTAATGACCGCTGACCTGCTCATTTTCTGCGGGTAGCTGCATGAGCTTCTTGTCGTTAAAGCTATTTGAACTATATAACGTTATGTCGGCATTCTATAAATTGCATGCAAAAACAAATTGTTCTTGAATTTGGGAGACATTACAACAAACGCCTATATTTGCAGTACACTGCGGTAAAAATGACATTTTATGCTCCTTTATACAATACATGTACACAACAGTTCGTGACAGAGAGATGTTCGTGCGCGAATGCGTGAAAGAGACAGTCGCACAGGAGCGGGCGTTTGTCCGTGAGCGTGTGTCTGGACTGTGGACACATGTGCTCCGTGCCAAGCGAGGCAGAGAGCGTTGGATGGCATTGTCTCATGTACAACGACGACGGCGTAAAATGACACGATGTGGTATACACCTACGTATACTGTTCACAGTTCACAGAGTATTTTAGCGGCCCGACGTAGACGAAACTGCTTCTGTTTTATCTCTGTGTTTTTATTGCATTCGAGACGGCCGAGCAGCGCCCCGTCAAAAGTACTATAGCGGATGTTTGGTCCTAGGCCGAATTGGTAAAATTCATACAGACATTTCGCCACCCCTCCCTGAATTTTACAAGGGATGATCGTCTTGGAGATGAGACGGCGGGTGTCAAAAAAGCACAGAGGTAATAAAACAGAAGCCGTTTCCACTACGTCGGGCGGCTAATAATGAGCATAGGCGTAGATCTGACTGGAATTCTGGGCGGACGCATGGCGGGACTTACTATAAAAGTCCTGCTGTAGAGGCAAAAAACACATTTTCCTACATTGTAATGCAAGTAATCTGGTGCTTAAAATTTTGCAACATGACAAAATTTGGGGGGACAATCCTCCCGCTCCAAATTCTTGGGGGGACTTATTACCTAATGAGGCACATCGAAGTCACGAGAACATTTGCGGCGCGAGGCCGGGGCCAGCTGGGCACGTACCCCGGCTGAAAAGGGCTGTGTCCCGGCAGACGAAGTGAATTATAACTCAAATATGAGCTGCAGTAAAACTGCAGTGCAGACGCACGTCATCGCAGCATCAATTGTGGATATATTTTATCACAGAAAAGTATTTTCCTACCATGTGTAGTCGTTCTTACAGTGTATGCTTCGACTAGAAATAAGGAAACAACGCATAATTTTTCGAAGGTGTCCCAGTCTAAATTTTGGTATGCCTTGGCTGTGCCACAGCAGACGAAAAATTCTGGCGCCGCCATTACACGAGAAGTCACTAAATCAAATAAGATTTATTCATGACACAGTGTACAATACAAAGTGACAAAAGCAGGAATAATGTTACACTGACAAGTGCCCTACGGTAAAGTTCGGCAAATGCATTTATCGCGAAATTGCTGAAACATGCCGTGCACGCGACGTTGCTAATGAAAAGCCGTATAGATAGTACAGTTTTAAAGAATTTAACTCGTATCACGTCAGTTGACATCATTCAACGTGTCTGGGTTTAGCATCCTGCTTATACACGAAGTGGGATCAAAGTGGTAACGTAAAAATGAACTAGAATACACTGTTTCTATGACGAAAGAACTAAAAAATTTCCTGATTAGGGTCTTCGCCCCTCTCCAGACCACATTCCTTTGATATGCCAATCTTGCAGCGAAAATTCTGGCTACGTCTATAGTTAAAAGTCAAAACCGACGTTTGATTCGGCTTGCGACGCTTCGATACTGACGTCGACCTCGCTCGCCTTTGCCACACTTGCCTTTACGTTTTGTTTTGTGTTGTTGGGCTGGACATTATTGTTCACGGCATCGTGAACTACAGGGGGTCTATCTTACAGTTTTAGTGAAACATTATAAATACCTGTGATTTACTGAGTCTGCAGTTATACAGAGAATAAAGCAAAATTTGTCGCTTCCATTGTAACTAAAGCTAAAAAGCTTTCAGCTGTACGGGGGTTCGCCCCCTAACTTACTGACCAGGCACTGTGCCCCTGGATCCCGCTTGGGGCTCCGCCTTCGGATTTCAGACCCCATTTATAGTAGTAGTAGTAGTAGTAGTAGTACTTTATTCGCCACATACAAACAGATATTTATAGGCTTGAGCTCCACACTCGTCATGAGAAGACAACGGAGTTAACCGCTGCCACTTTGATCCCACTTTTGTTTACTCTCTGTGGCCCCGGAAATACCTATATACCATAGATGAAATGGAAAATCTTTGGGCAAACGGTGATTTATGTATTAGAACACTTAATGGAGCACACTGTGCTGTACCAGCCTATAGGCCTATTAGTGGTGGATCCACAAACGGACAGGGCGAGGGCGTCGGTCATTTAACATGCCAAGAAATAGTTTTATTTCGACCAGAGAAAAAAAACAGTGCATATTTATGAGCGTAGGTAATAATTGGCTTCCCGATTGCCCCCTCCCCCACCCCCACCCCTTGCCTCTACTTGTCACTGTCTGAATCTATCACTACTGGAAATGCATGCTAGTGATAGATGGGAGAATGTTATCTGAGACGGAACATGCCATGACTCATAAAAAAAATCTGCAAGGAGCTGTTGATTTATCTACGCTGGACGAAAACTTCAAGGTAGCGTACAGTGCCTCGAGTTGCTGCACTGCGTGCATATCAGTGTTCACTACTACAGTTTGAGTGGACACAGATGTTGTGATAAAAAAGGATAACAGTCTTTATTTTAGCATCGTAACGGACGTACAGTAAGCATACACACACAAACAAAATCAAATTACAATCGAAATTACAGTTAGAAAGAAATCATGACAGTAAAATGTTTTAATTTAAATTTCAAACGTTTTAAAACTTTGCCAACATTCAATCGAATGCTGCTCTGTTGTCATATGTCAAACTGTTATCAAAACTTTTGTTTTTTTTCTATTTGGTGCCAATACTTGGTGAGCGTACTTCGCAAGAATCATTATACTGTACGTCATATTCCCCAGCTGGTATGCCCATAACATATTACTGGAAGATTGTGGTTCCGCAGTTTCTGCGATTTATCATTGCTTCATTCAATAACGCCGCTGGCCAGTCAGGCTGCAGACGCTGAGCTGAGCGAAGCAATGAAGCAGTAAAGATAACGAAATAAATCACTCGAATGCTAGCTATAAAAGAACAATTCATCCTGCGAGTAAATATTGCTATACGAACACTTAGAACTAGCACTGTGCGTTTGACATCCATGAAACTAAGAAGCGGTGGCGACCTTATGCTTATAAATCGCACTTTGTTGCCACAAGAGAGTCATGTCCGAACGTTTGGGCGGGCCAGACTGCCAAAGCCGCGGTTCACCACAACGTTCAGCTAATAAACGAAGCCACGAAAACATAAATCCTTAAAGTAATCTCAACGAACCACTAATATCATAAGAAGTTACTACGATTTCATTTTGCAGGTTAATAGAAATACGCTGGCCAACTGGTTGGACGACTTACAGGGGTGTGGAGTCGGAGTCGCAATCGCGACGGAGTCTCTCTTTTTTTATAAGGGAAATACGACTCCGGTCACGTATATACTAGGCCTACTTCTTGATTGTACATTGAGCCTAGTAGGCTACCACGCGGTTTTGACCGGTGTACAGTTCTTGCCGGTCGTTCTACCTCATGCGTGTCCTGTCGTTATGTCACTTTGTTTCCGCACATATAGTTGGAGCAGTCATTCTTAACTACCATGGGCGTAGATCACGGGGGGGGGGACGGAGGACAAGTCCCCCAGAATTTGGAGCGGGTGGATTGTCCCCCCTCCCCAGATTTTGTCATGTTGCAACATTTTAGGCACCAGATTACTTGCATTACAATGTAGGAAAATGTGTTTTTTGCCTCTACAGCAGGACTTTTATAGTAAGTCCAGCCATGCGTTCCCCAGAATTCCAGTCAGATCTACGCCTATGTTAACTACACAATCAATATGTCACACAGTAAGTTCTCGAATAATTTCATCCAGTTGGATCAAGAAATATAACAACGTTACTTATTACACAACTGATAAAAACGTGACGTGACACGTGACACGTCTGACTGTACCCGAGGCTCAGATGTGAACAAGATGTCCGCCTGTTGACATCGAAACGTCGTATGTTGATTTTTTATCAGTTGTGTAATAAGTAACGTTGTTATATGTCACACAGTAAGTCTTAGAATTGTAGCTGGAGTCTGGCTTTGGGCTCAGAATCGGAGTCGGAGTTCCACAGAAAGTATAAGGACTCCTCATCTTTGGCGACCTGCATCGTCGCAAACCGAGCGACATTATTCGATGTGCGATAACCGACACCACAGTCTACAGTGTTGCCGTGATGCCGACGTTATTGTTAGCAATGTTGAATCGGTTGAAAAGCAAACGGAAGAACTGTTCACATAGCTCGGCTTTCAACGTGTCTCCGTTGACCTTTGAAACACAAAAGTGACAAAAACATCGTCGTCCACGTGTTGTATTATTCCTGACTCAGTGGCCACTGTATTGGATTCGCAGCATGATATGCTAGGAGCCGTGGGCCGCTCTCGTAAAGGTTGGGGCAGCTACTCCCTCTCTTCGTGCCGTAGCCTTACCCTCCCAGCTGCCCCCATTGAATATTTTTATTTACTAAGAAAAATCCGGTAGCAACAACAAAAAAGAAAAGAAAAACAAACAAACAAACTTAATTAAGTGAAATATACACACAAAATAACCATTAACCAGCTAAACAATGAAGCGGAGTCCCCTGCTAAACTGCACAGATTTCAACGTTAAATTTAAAAAAAAATTGAAAGAGTCCTGGAGTGGGAGTGACTATGGCACCCCTCCTCACACACTACTCCATCCCCACTCTTAAATCTCTGCCTTCGACTCAGCATGCCCCCTTGCCCTGGCGCCTGTATCGGCCTTGTCCCGTTATGAAAACTTCCTAGATGCGCCCACGGTGGGCTCAGCAACGGCACGTTGTGGATTAATATGCATTGATGCATGCG
>Ga0049105_1001190_pt1 | contig 11041 bp, 5 predicted proteins | sample WorMetvaBAHAMAS1_FD_61260 | JGI IMG/M metagenome (GOLD analysis project Ga0049105, IMG submission 61260) | Worm MetaG Olavius vacuus BAHAMAS.1 | ecosystem: Host-associated > Annelida > Digestive system > Unclassified | place: Germany: Marburg | collected 2013-04-09 | reverse complement strand
GACCACACTTTTCCTCTCGGCCTATGGTAGCACTTAGTACGGCTCAGAGTCATCCAGCGCTTCTGATTCGATTTCTCGACTATAGCGCTCTATAAATTTTTATGTATGTATATGTATGTAGGAAGTCCACTATGGGATTTCCAATGAGCCTAAGATAAACTGCGTATGTTGCCCGTATAAGCCCCCAAAGTTGTCATGTGGGATGGTGTCCGGGACGTGGTCAACCATGCCAAGTTTAATCGAAATCGGTTGATGGGTTTTGGCTCCGTGGGGGTCGAAATTTGCCATTTTTCTATGCTTAGCGTTATGGCTTATGTAATAGCTTAGGTCTACCGCACAACCCGTGACTGGTACCGACATCGGTAACCTTGAATGACCTTGAACGGCGTAAAACCGCGTAATAGCCATTATACTGCGTTATTTCACCAAATTTCAGAGCTTTGGAGGTTGATTACATCACAGTGGTTGAAGGTGGACATATAATATCTGCAGTACGTTATATCGTCTTCCACTTTGGCCCAAACTGATCCACCCTGCAGCGCGGTCTCTCTGCGATAGCTGAGCTACTTGTTAATTTTACTCGGAACGTTTAATTTGCAACTATGAGTTCCGGCACTCACAACTGAGCAGCAGAAATTCCCATACGAAAGTACTGATAACGAGTACCATTTCAGCAGCTGTGACGAGGCCTGGCTGCACTGCAGATGCTAGCCGCGCAGTGCGTTGTCTATACTCGACCTTATTTACTGGCAAAACACAAACACGCAACACTAACACAGCGCTGTCGGCCAGTGCGTGCCGTACAGCGAGCGCTCTCAGACCTCTCTGCTCGCTCTGCACCGCAGTACACGCGGACTGAAAAAAAACTCCGGACTCGACGACGGAATTAGACGAACGTGCGAAATATACGCGAGAACATTATACGGGAGAAAATCCGCGAGCGCGCCGCAGACAGGCCCGTTACTCAGTGCCCCACCCCGGCCCGCCGTTTCCCTTTTCTTCGAGCGCCTCCGCATCTCCCGTCCGGATGCTGCGTGCATCACTGCATCTCAGCGCCGCCGGCCAGACGTCCATGACGCAATGGGGCATCAGCAAGCACGACCCGGCCGACCCTCCCCCCACCACCCGCCCCAAACTGCAACCGCGACCATCGCCAAATTGATGAGCAGCGTCCCGCGAGAGGCAAGCCCGCCGGCGGCAGCGGCGTGATGCGGGCGAGGCAAGGCGAGGGACGCGCACCGACTGACACCGACACGCCATACATCTCGACGACCGTTGCGACTACCACACGGACGGGACGGGACGGCGGCAACACACGCACAACAGACTGACCAACGACCAACGTCAGTGCACGGCAACATCGCCGAGCGCACAGTCAGCATCACTCTGATCCAGCACCTTCGCAGATGACCGCCATCCGTCGGTACCACAAAATAACGGAATACTGAGTAAAAGGGCGTGTGAGACGCTACAGGAAACTACTCCAGATAAGATGACAGGAGAAAATCACAAATGAGACCGTAGTTTCAGCCTTGAAATGTGCGCATAATTAACGAATTTAACTCACAACTGTTTGCACATATATGCCGCATGGCTGGCAGTCAATTCATCAGGACTAATTTTATACGGCACAGTGGAAGGCAAAAGAGAAACGGGCTTACAACATTACAGATTGTAACTGAACTTCGTCGAGGTACAGACATTCATCAAAAACTCATAGCTAGCCCCAACTGCCTACCAACCATAAAATCAACAGAGAGAAGGGCGTCTGGGCCTATGGGGTAAGACCGTAAGAGGGACCATGCCCATCCCCAAAATTATGGCCCTAGGTTGGCAACACTTTTCATGTGCTAAAATACAAGGAATACTGAATACATATTTTTGTGTCTAGAATGCTCAAATTCATAGTTGCATGCAGTTTGTACGAATTTTACAGCCACTTTTATAAAGATTTTTCAGTACACCAATATTAAAAAAAATTATTTCTCATTCCGTGTGAATCAACTTAGTTAAATAAAAGTAACAAGCAGCCTGTGATGCTCAGCTGGCATTTGTGGGAACTGTTCACGGGAGGCAGTTGGGTCTAGGAGGAAATGTCAGCAGGTTTTTTCGCAGATTTTTCACGGGGGCAGGACCGTCTGCACAACTCTCTTGCGTTGTAATGTTCGTTTTTTGGAGGGGAGGGCACTTTTCCATGGGAAAATGTAACTTGGGCCACTGAGTTAAAACACACACACAGACAGGCAGGGTTGGAAAGATCATGACACGTTAAAAAAGAAAAGAAATCGGATTTTTAGATTTAAATCAGATGTTTTTCACTTATGTCAGAATTTTATTATTTCTCTATGATTTTAAAGACTTTGAAATGATTTTTGCTGCATAAACTAATAAATAATGTTGGTGATTAGATAACATGTAGAAAAGTTTTGAATTTTTTTATTTGCTTACGTACTTACTACTGTAACACAGAGCAACAAAACATCACTGACACCAACAGCTGGTGCTGAATGTGCCGTTTCCTCAAACGGACTGGTTCGATTAATCTATGCAATCAATTAGCGATATTTTCTTTGTTCAAAAGAAGGTGATAAAGTGAATACTGAAAATAGTTAAACGTATGCAAAAGAAGCTTTATTTCCTTGTTGTGTTATCCATTATTGTATAAAAGGTGATCAGAAATAAGCAAACCACTATGATTTAAACCACATGATTTAATATAATCACGATTAAAATCGCCCTGATTTAATTAAATCGGCCAACCCTGCAGAAATGTTTTGAACGGTTATATACTATCAGCTTAGCCAGCTCTGATAAAAATTCCTCCTCAAATAAACGTCGAATTTTGCTCCCACATCTATCGTTGCCCCACTTTCTGGCTGTCAGAAACGTTACTGTTCGTTTGCACCGCACGCGGTCATGCGGCGCTGTTTAGCCGCAGAAACCCGAACAATAATTCAACAGCTGATCAATACACTCTTACACGCAATTATGTCTTAAGCTGGTCGCATACGTGCAATATTCACGTAATACAACTGCAATACGAGAAAAGATCTTGCACTGCTGATGGAACCATGCGAGAGTTATTAACATAATACAAGCCACGTATTCGCATTATTAATGAGCAGAACTCGTTGCAGCCACACAGAGCGCACGTGTTCACACGTCATCGTTGTGACGTAATCACCCGCTATGCCACACAGGTAGATCGTTCAGAGACCAACGGAGCTATTGAGCTGTTAACAGACTACGCCTGCCGTACAGAAAGCCACGACGCTGGAACAATGTATCGCCTTCCTGCTTTTGTTTGTCTATTGTGCGAACCGCCACACCTATGAAATTATAATAAGCCGGCAGAGTGCAGACTCGCCGCCCGGGTTAGCGGGTACGAGCTTTTCACGAATCTGTCGCCTACGACGATTGACAGCGGTTGCACGCAGTGTCCAGTGACGCCATCTTTCCGCTGCACATGTGTTAAAGAATAATTCCAAGCTGAATAAAGGTGTCGTCACTGCTACGACAATAGCGCTCGCTCTCGTAGCCAAACTGTCAAGACTAGGGATGTCAGGATTCTACGACTCTGCGCACGTAGAATTTGGCACAGAATTAGCTAGTGTGCGCAGAATTAACAAAACAGCGCAGAAATTGAACAATTTTGCAGTTTTTGTTCAGTAATATTGCTCTTAGTGCGGGACTGACGGCTGCCACAGCCAGCATAAAGCATTTTGGTGTAAAAGTAATAAAATATTTCGCCGTTCTGTGCATTAATGCTGCAAATACAGGGGTCACCATTTCAAACTGTACAAATTTTTACGTTATACGCGTTCAGTAACTTCGGCTGTTAGTTGGCGCCAGAAAAGACAACGGTTTATCGAGTTGGCCACCAGCAGAAAACAACTGAAATGCACACAGTACAGAACCACAAACTACCTAAGCACGTATACTAGAGTGGCAAACAGTCGTATAGAAATGCCACTGATAATTTTAAAGTGGAAAAATCTGCCTGAAAAAGTGCACAGAATTCTAACAACCCTAGTCAAGATATAACGGGAAGTTTATTTCTGGAGTATGTTTTCTCCGCCCCTTCCCTTTATCCCTCTCCGCAAATCTTCCAAATCAGGTACAGTGCGCTATGCTGATGGCCTGTGACGCATATGGGCCAGTTATAGCGCACTGTACCGATTCGGAAGACTTTCCTCTCTCCCTTCCATCCCTTTTCCGCCTGTTGCCCGCGCCTCAAAGCGGCCCCTCAGATCCAGCTAACGGATTTGAAGGAGCCTGTTAGCTCCCCCAGCATAGAAAAACTACATTTGCGGCCACCAGACACGTTCTCTGAGCTGCAAATATACATACAAAATGCGTTTGCGGCCGGGCGCGCTTGGCATTTTTGGTGTATTGACAGCCCATGGAATGTGTCTGCCAGCTGCAATGTCGTCCTATTTCTGTTAAATGGAATCTATAATGTACCGTATGTTATAGTGCAGTCGCAGTAGTTTGTTAAATTTGATGAGATTATATTTTTTACATTTTATTTCAGGGACAAGGGTGTTCGAACAATCAAAACACAACATTACTTACGGCCTTGGAAACTGTGATCACAGCTTAAACAACATACACATTGCTACATTGGTAAAAAAATAAATAACAAAAACTAGATTGGGCCATGATTTTCCAAACTCACAATTTACATTATATATTTTGTTCAATCTACTGCCGAATGTTTTTAGCACTACATACTTTGTTATTTTTTAGTTTTCTGAATTTTTCTGAGCTCCAGCGATTTAAGTTTTGCATGTCACCAACAGTGATGACAAAATCCAACACACAGCAGTACTCTCAAATGATCAAATGAATTCCATCAGAGTTACCTGCCGTCGATTTACTTACGAATGCGTGTGTCCAACAATAAAGGGATGTACGACGTGCCAGCAGTAAATACTTATAGTAATTGCAAGCGACGGCGCTCGGCTCGCCAACGACTGCAAATATTGCCGTCGTCGTGTAAAAATGCCGGCGCGACAATAAAGCAAGCCCAGAAATGATCGAGATGGCGAAGCGACCGACGCCCGGCGGGCAGATTCCCGGCCGGCCAGCCGAGCTGGCGCACACGCAGCGCCGCAGTCTGACATACGCCGGCGCGGCACGGCACAGAACGCCAGGTTTACACCGGTGCACATCACTTCGTCACGACGCCCGCCCGGCGTGGCTCCCGCCGAGACGGCAACACGCAAGATCCCTTCTCCGCATGGTCCCGCCCGTCGTTTAGTCACTGCGCTACTGCCAGTGCATTCTCGCACTAAATTCATCAACACCAACCGGCAGCCACACACACACATACCGAACATCGCATAATGCACGCACAGCTCGCGACGTATATTTTATTCTGGTCTCTAAGACCAACAACTCGCTTTTCCGGCTAACGCCACTGAATTACAGGTTATTGCGGTACTCGGGGATTTAGGGATGTGCCGATCGAGCTTTTAACTAAGTACTCGAGTACTCAGTCGAATATCGCATCGGGTACTCAATATCAGAATAGTGAAACTAAAAAACTGTGAATTCACAAAACACGTAGAAAAACATCACACACAACTCTTTGTCAAGCTGTGTTCGTGCATAGGCACAGCAAGCAGGTCCCATCAATTCTCTTTTGGAATGGATGGGACATAAACTCATGAGGGTCTACACATTACAGACAACCTCAAATTCGCGAGTATTGAGTACATAATATATTACATACATCTTGCATTAAACATGCACATAGGAGTCACAAATGACTTGGCATTGTTTAGATGTCATGTTCTAACAGTTAACATTGTTAATTCATTGCTGCAGTCTAGCTGATGTGCATTTCTAGATCCCGTTCTTCTGCTCTACGGGAGTCTTTCTCCTACAGTCTGTCCAACCAATACTCAGCATTCTATGACATTGTAATTGTATTATTTGCCAATTTCAATGCTTCACTTCTGCAGGCTATCCTGCAAATGGCCATATCAACAATTCACCATGACACCACATATATCATATATCAGGTAAACAATGTTGCATGACAGTCAAACAATAAAAGTAGTCGTGCTTAGCCACACTGCTATACCCACTAATCACCATCCCATCAAAGACTTGCAATGGACTGAACAGCCAACCTTCATCCACTCACCACTGAGGGTATACTATTGGCATTAAATTATCCACAACAGGAGCATTTTACATGTTGTCACACACAATGATAAACAAGCGAGTCTTTGCTGTCTTTATATTCTATCCATACATCTTCTATCAACCCAAGACTTTGGGTCCATATACGATTACCCACTCATCCTTCACATATCTATGGCCATCGTATATGGCCATAGATATAGCCATATACGATGGCCATATACAGGTATACAGGTGGAGGATAGGCAATGTTAAAAAGATGAGTCTTAAGTTTACATTTAAAAACATTAACAGAGTTGCAGGCTCGAATGTCATACCAGTGATTGAACTAGATGCTGTCTGCAAACTGTAAAGCCTCTCACAAAAGTCTGAACAATGATGGGCAGTGACAGTTCCAACTTCCAAATCACGAGAACTCATCGCGTTAACTCAAAATATGTAACCAACCACAACCTATCTACAACATGCACTATCAGGCAACAAGCCAACGTTAAATACATTACAACAATCAGCGGAACACGACAATAAAATTAAAATATGTATAACACCACAGAACGTTCACCAACAATAAAATGAGATCATGCCAAAAATTACATAACCAATGCACAACAATCAGAGACCGATTGACGCATCAGCATCTTGCAGTGCTCATACTTAACTTTTATATGTTTTATTACATATACTGTAACATTAAAGTGTTACAGTTTCTCTTCTGTCATTATGTGTTATATGCATTACTGTTCTATCAAGCAGTTAGACCTGAATGAATCCAAAGCACAGAATTCCTCTTTTGCTTACAAGTTGGCAATTGTGCAGTTTTATGCAAAGAAGAAAACACAGAGTTAAATAGCCAGTTGCTAGAACAGTGTCTGTCCAAACATAATTAAAATATGACCTTCACGTGAAAGGTTGTTAGAGAAGAATGATTAGGAAAGTAACAGACTGCCAAGGACTAACTGAACGCAACTGTAACTAGATACTGGATAGGAGACAGTTAGCACTGCGTGCTGAGTGGAGGTTGGGGTTGATAAGTGAAGTCTACTTTTGGAGATGTGAGAAAGGTGGAGATGAATGAAAGCCAACATGCCTGAATCTCAGACAGACAACAAATTAATCAGAATTTATCAATTACCGGGTGATCTAAGAAAATATTTTACACTGATTAATTTTTAAAAAATCCGTAATAGAAAAATAGTGATACGCAGTATGCTGTCTGCAAACTGTTTCAGATCTAAAGGTAACGATACAATAGCAAATATGTTTAATGCACTAACTTGCATGTTTTGTTGAGTGTCTATTAAGGCATTGATGTTAACTATTAACACCAGTAGCTTAACTCTTCGCTGAATGGGTGACTAACTTTCGCTGATTGGAATGTATTACCATCTTTGACCATTGGAAACAAGTTGCTGATTAATGCATTTTTCAAGTGAAGTTGAAATGACCAATAAGCGAATTGATTACTGCTTTGAAACTGATAATCGATTTCAATTAGTGGAATATGGCACTAATTGTCAAGTTAATGTGAGTGAAACCAATTAATGACTGAACTCTGCAATGCATTTAGATAGGCAGTAACTGGCAGTTGATGTAAAACACCAGTTATGAAGAAATGTCTGAGCAGAATTCACTTTAGCTTTCATTCAGCAAATTTGTAAACAAATATGTTTTCCATGGCAATAGCGGCTGGTGTACTAAATAATGGTAACAACCGCTGGAGACCAAACCACAACAGAGAAATGTTGTAATACAACAAAAGATGGCTACTTTGCACTTCGGTTGTGCTGACAGAATGAGGTAGCAGGTGGCGGCAGTGGAGTACGTTATGTAGCTTGGCGAAGGCAGGCAAGTGAACGTGAACGTGAACGTAAACAGATAACAGAAAATCCGGAAGCAAGTATCAATAATTGAAATCAATCATGGACAACAATAACTGAAAACATAATCTGAACTCCCGCTAATTGATAATTTTTGTGCTCAGATTTAGAAAACTGATGACCAGAAACAATCTTTACAATTTTTACATTGCATATATAATGGGTGACTTTAACTTTTGCTGAAACTTAGGTTTTAAACTATAGTTTTAAATGAAACTTTGGTCTAAAACCGAAGTTAATCTGAAAAGTAAAGTGACACTGAAGTTCAGTCTTAAACGTGGTTTAAAAGCGAACTCTTCCACTAAAATTGTGTTTAAAACTGAACTTAGGGACTGAACTTTGGTTTTAAACTGAAGCTGACCTGAACAATGCAGTTTTAAACCAAACTTGTGCAATGCATTTAGATAGGTAGTTGTGCTGAAACTCTAGTCTTTAACAGTTTAAAACCGAAACCACTTTAACTTTCACTTGAACCAGATGTAAACAAAATGGCAAAAGTTTATATTTGCAGCACCGTTGCCATTGCAGCAGACGTCCTACCTAATTCCTGAATGCAGTGGGGAATTTTAATCGAGTCAGTATCGTTTCATAGGGATAATCAAGCTTTTATTGCCTTTGAACAAAGTGCATAAGTGTCGTCTCCGATTTTGGTCTCAAACCTAGTTTTAAACCGAGTTTAAAACCGAACTTAATCTGAGCACTGGTTTAAAACCGGACTTTTAGGTTCAGATTAAGCTTTGATGTAATAAGTTGCTAAGTTTTAACAAAAGTTAGTCAGCCACTGTTTGTATGACATTATACACCGTGTCTGGGAAAAAAAAGTGGCCAAAATGTTCTTTGTAATATCTTCTATAAAACTCGGGCAAATCTGATGAAATTTGGTACAGTTGCTTGAATAAATTTGCTGCAAAATCATATAAACATTTCCCACCTCACCGGAACAGTGTCTCCCAATGTGTTGTTAAAGGAACTCCAGAATTTATCCCACCTTAACTGCGGTCTCTAAATTCGACTGACGGACTGATTTCAATCCAGTTGATATTCAGCATGTGAGAAATCTGCAAGAGAAGGTGTACAAAACACACATCACTGATTTGGACCTATCGGCGATGCCACTAATGAATGGCTGCCATGATGATGACGTGATGCTGCTTTGCCCACTCCATTCTTACTCGCTCTTACATTTCGTCCAGATCACTAGCTACTTCGTAAAAGTTCTTTCATCTAAGCGCCATATCTACGACAGCGATGTCCCACCAACAGATTATTACAAGCAGGCAAAGTGTCTTTAATCTCGCTGTCGCCACTAATTACCGTCACTGACGACTTGCAAGCGTCGCAGTACTCACCCGCGTAGTTTAGCATGACCATAAGTCCATGCCCATTCCGCATCTGCACAGTAAGGAATGTGCAAAATTGCAAGAAACTGTGCAATACAGATACTGCTGCAAAGTAAAACCCTAACCATAACCCCAACCCGGAAAAAGAGTACCGTATTGGACCGCTCCAGCATAACTGACTGCTCGCGCATACGTCGTAGGTCTAGACTGAATAAGGCGCAATTCCTGGCGGCACTAACCCCAGACCTTTAACTCTAGCCCTAACCTAGACAAATATATCGTCTTTGTATGCTACTCGCATAACATTATTGGCATTGCAGTCAACACCTTACTGGTAAAGTAGCCCTAACCCTATTCCGCATTCCTCAATTCCGAATTTGTAATTTTGTATGTATTTGTATTTGTTTGTATGGACAAAGACAGAAGTACATGGTGTGTTAATGATACTTGTTCAGTGTTCATTGTGTCTCTTAACTGTTCTTGTAGACAGTAGGTCTGTGTAGTACTAACTGTACCACGTGCTAGGTATTAGTGATTTGACGTAGAAACCGCTTTCAAGGAACCGGTTCTAAAGTTCCAGAACCGGTTCCAAAACCGGGTACCCGGAACCGTTTTCTGAATATTGTGTCGTGAACAAATTGTATAATTTGTGTATTATACGAGACTTTATTCGTCAATAATGAAAGCAGAAACATTGGCTTGAAGCTAATGCGTCTTAGTTTTCAGTTTTCACTTTATCATTCATTCATTCATTTGTTGCATTTATCAGCAGCCAAATATTTTAGCACCGTAGCATGTCACTGACAGTGACACACTTACACGGCTCTGCCAATAAAAATTCGTCGTGGATAGCCTCCCAGCAGCCAGTACTATGGAGCAAATAAGAAAAATCCTGGCAGCCGGGAGCGCAAGAGCATTTGACATAAATCCCGGCAGCTGGAAATTCTTATTTTTATTATTCTGCCAGTAATTAATGACAAAATCAAGATCACGAAAAAGACGGTTGGCCTTGGGATTAGACATGGAATGCCAGCGCCGATTAGTGACGAGAAAGCTGTCCGTCTGTCAAACGTGTGCATTGTGACAAAACGGAAGAAAGAGCTGTCCAGATTTTTATACCATACGAAAGAGCATTTAGCCTAGTTTTCTGAGAAGAATGGTTGGTGGGGGGCGACCCCTTCTACCTGACAAATTAAATCGTGCAAGACGAGAAATTATCAGTTAACACAGTGAATAGCCACACAACTCAGTTTGTTAAACAATGTCTTGATTAACCTCGTTATAACAAGATGCTCAGCTATCGCAGAGAGACCGCGCTGCAGGGTGCGTTATAGTTTTCGCCAAAAGTAGAACACTATAACTGGGAGATAATGATTTACGGACATTATAGGTCTTTCTTCAACCACTGTCATATAATCGGCCTGAAAATCTATCAAATTCCGTAAAACGCAAAATAAGGGCTATTACGGCGTTCAAGTGTGGTAGTGTAGAGGCTTAACATCCCACTCGACACATTATAGGTCATTTCGGGGACGATTTTACAGGTCATACGACCAAACCAACAGTGTCAAAGCACTGAAGGAAACAGGTTGGTCTTTCAGATAAGGCTTGAATCCCACCAGGACCACTCCACCATGTTACAGTAATACAACTCTAGGCAACCGCCTCTAT
>Ga0049105_1001189_pt1 | contig 11047 bp, 7 predicted proteins | sample WorMetvaBAHAMAS1_FD_61260 | JGI IMG/M metagenome (GOLD analysis project Ga0049105, IMG submission 61260) | Worm MetaG Olavius vacuus BAHAMAS.1 | ecosystem: Host-associated > Annelida > Digestive system > Unclassified | place: Germany: Marburg | collected 2013-04-09 | reverse complement strand
GGGGGACGCATGGCGGTACTTACTATAAAAGTCCTGCTGTAGAGGCAAAAAACACATTTCCCTACATTGTAATGCAAGTAATCTGGTGCTTAAAATTTTGCAACATGACAGAATCTGGGGGACAATCCCCCCGCTCCAAATTCTGGGGGACTTGTTCCCCTGTCTCCCCCGTGATCTACGCCCATGGTCACTGGATCCTCAAATTTTCCCTGAACGTGGATCCCAAAAATTTTTCCGGGGCTACTTCTTAAACGAAAAAAAACTTGCTAGTGATACGAATTGAGGGTTTTTTTGACATCTGTGCATGTGCCCCAGTAGTTCTGTTGGGGGCATTCCTCCAGTAATTGGCCAACTGATGACCATGTTCTTGCTGGTAGGTGTGTAATTCAGTCTTTAAAAAGTACATCATGTCATTTCCAAACAAAAAAAAATCAGAAATTTTATGGGGAGGAGACTGAACCGGTCAACCCCTCCCCCGCCCCCGCACCCGCCCCAGGTCAGATTGTGCATCTAAAAGTCAGAAGTTTTCCAGGGCGACACCTCCAACCCGAGTGGCAGCCTGACGGGAAGGATCAACCCATCCCGCATTCACCCAACCATCTCCTGTCTCTATGGTGTGGCCCAGTTTATGTCCATGACTCTCAGTCTCTCACTGAGTAAACTGTGTTGCGACGTAGCACAGCCGGGTGGTTTGATGTAGGTCGAGGCATGGACACCTAGTGCTCGTGTCCATAGTCGAGGCTACAGGTTGTTGGACTGAATGTGTTGCTGTAGATACGATGGGGGAACTAGGCGGCGGCGGTGGAAAGTGTCACGTGTTTGGCGTGTCGCTGAGCAAATGTCTGCGACACGACGCTGAGCGACATGGAAGACGAGTACATGTGTCGCCATCTAGTGAATCAAGTCTACTCGACGCGCTGTCACTGCAGTCTGCTAGCAGAGTTTCGATGACATCGAGGCTGACGACACAGCAGTTGTACGACGAGCATTACTGTTCGACGCTGCTACACGTGCCACACATAGTGCGCACCTGCTGTCAACATATCAAAACACATGGTAACTCCACCCGCACCACTCACTTCACTCTCTCACTGTTTTACACATTTCTTTTACTCATCGTTTCTAACTCAGCCGGCTGAGCTAATAGTATAACCGGTCAACAGCTATCTGTCTCTGTGTCGTGTGTGTCTGTGTGTTAACCAGGGTGTCACATATCGTAACTGCTACACGTTAGTACTTAGCTTAAAGACTACATACACAGATCTGCTGATGAAACTCTGATCACGGACCAAAAAATATGTCAGTCTGACCTAGTTTACTGGATTTATAGGTCATCTTGCTTACATAGCTGTCTTGCCAACTGAGCCTCACAGTCCATGGACTGCTTGTTGTTTTGGGATTAGTTCATCGTTTTATTTTGAGGTCGTGTGATGGACTAACCTGGCTACTTATTCGTATTTGAACGTACTATATGCAGTATACCTGTATGTGGTATCATTGTAATATAGATAACATTCGCAACACTTGGTTCTAACACTCAGTCGAATCAGTTCTTGGAATCCACTGTTTCATTTATTCGATTAGTCAGAGCAAAATGCTGCTGTTGTTGTGTTTTTTCCTTTTGTCTCGTTAATCTGATTTGATCCAAACTTCGGTAACAATAAACACTGTTGATAGCTAGTTCGTGTCACTTCAGGTGCCTGACGGGTTGACATTGACAGTAAGGTTTACAGATATGTACAGTAAATTCTGTAGCAACCATTTGAAGTAGCCTGCTGTTGTATTTGATTTCAATTTTTTACCTTTGCACATATTTTGGTTCCTTTAGCCTAGGCCTATTTGCTTTAATTTTCACTGGCATCGTTCTTTGTTTAAGCTGGTCTAGTATATTCTCGTCTGTGCTCCTGTGTTTTCTGTGCTCGGAACAGTCATTTTTAAAGTTTATTGAGTGACTTGTGGGCTTTGTTTGTCCAGGACTCGACGTACCTGGCATATTCAGAATTGCTGGATCAAAATCTAGAGTTACAATGGTTTGTCTTTTTGCTCTCTTAAAATACTATCTTGTGAACTTTTACAGTGATAATAGTAATAATAATGTAGCCACTAATATTAATGTCATGCCAGTGTTATTAGAAAATAAAACGATTATCGTACATTGAACGAAGTTTGCTATAGCCTACCTAAATCGTAAGTAACTTTCTTTAATAAAACTTTGACAGTCGCAAAGCAACATTGGCATATAAGCATAAAAGAGCACATTACAGGCCTAGGTGCTATAACATTTTAAAAAGATAATTAATCTAAGATAATCAATTACACAAATACGACACTGGTGACAACAGCTGATAAGAACATTACAGCACACGGTTTTTGGTAATGCAGTTAGGCTAGTAACAGTTCTTATACAGCATTCGCATTATATAGTCTCGATTACCTAGATAAGCTCTTTTAGGTATGAGTGCTTTTGATGGCTGATGTACAACAGTCTTCAGAAACTGTTCCAGTCAAAGCTTAGCGTTAAACTATAGTGCGTATTTAAAGATTGTTCTACATCAGTTACATGTAGGACTGCTAAACATGTGTGATTTAAGTCTGCGTGGTTCGTCGTTTCAGTTAGACATATTCGTTACAGTTGATTTAGCAATGTGTAAGCAAACAGGACGTAAAAACTACCGTCGCAGCAGCATAACTAACATCTGTGTTGCTGTGCTTGCATCAGCTGCGTCATGAATTCGACAGCGGTGCAAGCGTTCATCTGACGTCCGAGCACAGCGTTCATGACGTAGCGTCACTGTTGAAAGAATATCTTCGTGATCTTCCTGAACCACTTCTCACACGCGAGCTCTTTCAAGCATTCCTTGCCACTGCCGGTACGTGCTTGTCAGATGCAATATCAAATCAAATTAGTGTAATTTGCTTCCCATGATTCAACACGCATATTTGTAATATCAGTCACTCACTTTGATGCTTAGGTCTGATAACTTTTCTAATGTTCCACTGTGGCAGTAGCCTTGAAACAATTGTCATTTGTTGAAAAAGTTTTCTTTTTCTGGTAACTTAATCCTATTCCTATAGTGTCTATTTTCATGGAGTCTGGTTTTAACTGCTACTCAAGTTGTGACCTTATAGCGGGTTAGAAATGTGAATATTATATTATTGTTATAAACCATTCAGACGAGACAGAGTCAGAGTCATCAGGCACTGATATTACTGAGCAGGTTGAGACTGCTTGTTGATTTACTGATTGGTTGTGTGATGACGTGATTGTTACAGCGATGGACAACGTGAACGAGCGTGTATCAACACTGCGACTGCTCGTGACTCTGTTACCGACTGTGAACCGTGACACGCTCTGGTACCTTCTCACGTTCCTCCGATGCGTCGCCAAACACTCTGACGACCAGCTTGACAACAGCGGACGCACGGTCAGGCTTCAGACAAGACACAGTTTTATTGTCTTGAATTGTCAGCACATTGCCGCCGACTAACTGCGTCGCAGAAACGTTAGATGTCATTGCAGACTAACAGACGAGTGCAATTTAATAAGATACGGTCATGTGCCATAGGCACTTAGGGAACATGCGACCTTGACCTTTGATAATTGACCTTGAGCACATAACCCGCAAATATAATTAAGCATACCTTGCACATAGTTGAAATAAATGTATTCCGCTATTATTATTTCTATCTGCCTATACTAGTAGCAGCTGCTCCTGTATGTGCTGGATGAAATGAACAATTTATGCATGTAACAGGTGTCCGGGAACAAAATGGACTCGTCCAACTTGGCGACTGTGTTTGGCCCGAATGTTCTGCGTCGATGCAAGACAGGCAAGTGTCACTTAGACGGCATGGAGGAGATGGCACAGAACACTGACATTGTCGCTGTTGTCAAGGATCTTATTGACTTCCACGCTGCGGTCTTCAGGGTACGCAGAATGCTTGTATTGCTCAAAGGCTTCACATGGTCTACCTGTGATAGCACCTGTGACACACTTGTGATAGCAGTGCACCTCTGATAGTACGTACCAGTAATAGCATCTATGAAATCTCGTCAGCCAGGGCCATAAAGTTAGAAGTAGTGGGAAAGCCAGGGGATTTGGAATATTTTGGTTTTTGGATTTTTCAACGAGGGTTAAATCCCTGCGGCCAGGCGTCAACTAGAGCGCTGCACCTATGATAACACCACTGAATCACATTCAGCCTAACGACAGATTCAATGTTCACTTTGTTATTTTGTGTGCATGATGGTCAGAAGTTCTGTGTGTTCAATGCTTTGTAGCTGTTGTTTTCCACGTTCGACTTCCAATTACCAATTACAGACAAAAGATAAGATAAGCAAGATTTAACATGCGATTGGAATGCTGACGAAGTCATCTTATAGTCTAACACATGAATCAAAAAATAAATAAAAAGCTAAAAATGAAGGGAAAACAACAAAAATGATGAACTGATTAAATCCGAAAATGGTCGTGAAATCCATAAATCAGTCCAGAAAGTGATGAAACAGCGACATTTCTGTTGACATAATATAGTACTCATATGTACGAGTAGGTTACTATAGTATATAATCCACAGTGTTTGTGTGATAGGTTATTAGGTTAGGGAGACTGTGGTAGGCAGGATTTAGGAAAAGGTTAGTTTTTTGAGCGTGGAGTGGAAGAGAGAACGACTGATGAATGGTGAAAGTAGTGATGAAGGAGATGATGAACTGATAACGAGATGAGAGTGAAAGCGACTGATTATCAACAGGTTGGCCAAGTTCTTTAGGAAGTTCATTCCAGAGACGAAGTAAAGCATAACACGTCATGTTTATCAGCAGACATTGTGCCCATGATGTCAGTGAGTTTGGTCATATAACACTGTTTTATCATTTCGGTGTTTTGACATGGTGGTGTGGGCTCACCTGCAACAACAGTATAGCGGGAACTTAACTTTTGAGTTCCCAGCGTAACTCACAGTTAGCAAAATAGAAGCCGACATCAGTGATACTACATCAAAAAGCAGTTGTGTCGTTTACTTTTTGACTTATATTTGTTGATGAAACTTTGTGAAGTATAGTCTTGCTGATAAACTTACACAGTCGTCTTTGATGTTGCAGTTGACAAAAGATCTTTACGATGAAGTGCTGGACGCACTCAGTGAAAATGGAACTTTTTCTTGTGAATTCGACGTTACCGCTGAGTCAGCTGACATCTCTCACGGGTATGTGTAGGCCTAACTGCTGTTTATACGTGCTGCTTACAGAAACATCCACACATCCGTCTAGGCTATATGTCGTGCCTCTTAAAGGCTACTATAGTATATAATCCACAGTTTTTGTGTGATAGGTTATTAGGTTTAGTTACAGGAAATCTGTTGGCGTCATCAGTCACATGCTGCTCTGTGGCCTTCGCAATGCTGTGATAATATTATAACACAACGTCAACGTGACAGCAACTCTGTTGCACTCATTAGCTTTGTTTGCTGAACGCATGGCAACGATATTGCACCTTGTTAATATCTAGAATAAATAAAGATTTCCCAACATACCTGATAATAATGCTGTATTATGATTAACTAACACTGTCCGCCAAGTCTTATTGGTAGGCCGTCATCAGTCACGTCCGTGTATTTGTAGACGTATTCAGCTTGATGCGGCTGAGAGCAGCGAAGGATCGTTCAGAACATCATCCAGTGGATGTGACGCCGACTGTCCGTCGTCAGTGCAGTTAGAACGATCTTCCGCTGACTCATCGAGTCGTCAGCAGCTGAGCTGCGGCGCCGGCGGCCACCTGACGTCTGCTGACGTCACGGCGTCATCTGTTAGTTGCTATGGTAACGGAGATGACAGCGACTGGAGCTCACAACGCTGGCGTCATTGGCAACAGATGACGATGATGAACAGCAGCGAGAGCAGCGAGCAACAGACGCTTGTCTGACGTCACTTCCAGTCTCCTCAACGCCGTAACCCGCCTCTTTGTCATTTCCTTCCTTTCGTTTCCCGTCCCTTCCTACCCTTTTTCTATCTCTTTCTCTTTGCTCCGCCGCAAAGTAAATCAAATCGAGATCCAAATCAAATCAAATCCAAATTTCAAATCCAGCTCCGGGATTTGGGAGAGAGCTGTTAGCTCCCTCAGCGGACGATATTTGCAACCACCAGACACGTTCCATGGGCTGTATAAACACCGCCCTGGCCGCAAACACATTTTTGTTGTAACAAGCAGCTAACGTGTCTGGTGGCTGCAAATGTTCTGTTGAACGAAATCTGTAAATTGAACCAAATGTGGTTGTTTCTGAATGGACTGTATGTTACCGTGTGGTCGCTTATTAAATTGTACGTGATCATCATTTTACATGTTATTTTGGGAGTGTTTTAACATTCATTAGGAACACCCAGGTATTTACGGCCCAACTGCTTCCAGTTTCACCATGACGCGCTGCAGCCTGCAGGGTGCTGAAATTGCTAATGCATCGTTGCGTTCACATGCAAAACTCACGAGGGAAATGGTTTTGCTGAGTTCTTGTCGTACTCTTCCCAGTCAGTGAAATGCCTCCAGCATACATGTAACTACCTAGTGTGCCGTGTTGAAGCGCCAGCATGTCGTACGATGACAAACCTGTTATCTGTATATACACGGCTGTAAGTCGAGTTGCACTGCTGAGTGCTCAATGTGTGGTCACTGTATTATGAATGTATTTATACTTTGTTGATTGATTGACATATCATCATGCCATTATGGTCCCTAAACGTGATGTCGTCTCATGTTCATAAACGAAAATTTCATATTCAAGTCGTTTCTGAAGCTGAACGCGCACACATATACTAGTCACAGATAGCCAGCAGTGCATACATCTTGAGTCGTTGTGACCTCGAATATCTGTTTACAGTCGTACAAGGTTATGCTAGGTAAACAAAAAGCTAGTTTAATATGTAGTGCATGCATGAAATGTGTATTTTAGCATAATATTTGCGAACTTCACATAAGAAGATTTTTAAATGATACGGACCGTCGCGCTGTATCTCTGTAACAGCTGAGCTCGTTCACTCATTGCGCATGACTATCGGTTATTGTGACTTACGACAATGACTTACTTCTGCCTGTTGCAGTCCTGCAGAAGACGGCTTATCCAAGGCCGTAACCAGAAATTTATTGGGGGAGTTTCTTCCGTCCCTTTCCTTCGTTTCCTTCCCCCTCCTTCACTTTTTCGGTCCCCTTCCTCCCTTTCCCTCGTTTCGAAGTGGTCCCTTAGGTCCAGATCTGGGGGAGTGCTGTTAGTGTTAGCTCCCCCCAGCGGGGGAGAACGACATCTGCAGCCACCAGAGACGTTCGCTGGGCTCTGAATACACAAAAATGTGTTTTGCGGTGGCAAAACACATTTTTTGTGTATTCAGAGCCCAGCGAACGTCTCTGGTGGCTACAGATGTCCTAAAATCGAAAAAGCCTAAAAAGTCTAAAAATCGAAGCAGATGTGGTTGTTTCTGAATTTACTGTATGTTACCGTGCATAATTATTTTTTACATTTTATTTCGGGATTATTTTGACATCCAAAACGCACGCCCCGCGCTGGTTATGGCCTTGGGCTTTTCCGGTGATTGGTTGATATGATAATCATATATATTTGTAAAAAGCAGTTACAGTCGTTTCGTTATCACCTGCGTGCCAGCTATGCTGTGTTGTTTCTACTGGCGTCTGTTTTTCTGTCAGTTCCTGCGAAATTTAGAGAAATACTCATCAGAAACTGATGAAAGTTGGTGATATGTGTTGAACCCTAGAAGCAATTAAACTTTGGTTAACATTTGACCTTGACCGTGAGAGCTATTTTAGTATTTTGTTCCGGCACCCCGTGTGCAAATATCAACTCGCCACGCTGCAAATGCTGTGAGGATGAGTCAATATATGGGGTGCGGGAACAAAATACTAAAATAGTGCTTAAGGTCAAGGTCAAATGTTAACCAATCTTTAATTGCTTCTGTAGGATTCCATTATAACACATATTCATACCGACGCAAAGCAAAAGAAGTTTTTGACCAAGGCGCAGGTCGTAGCCTCTATGCCCAATCATTTTATTTGCAAACGATCCATTCACTAATTTCAAGTTTCTGCGTACATGTGTATCGGTCAAGTTATGGGTCGATCCTTGTCACATGGCAATTTACCTTTTAGAACTGAAATTGATGGCATAAATTATTACGTTTGTGCTCCCCTAACGCACAGTTTAATTCATCAGTGTAATGTATAGAATTGTGTGTAATCATATCGTCAAGAACGTCGTCATAATTACATTTTGCGTACCGCAGGCAAAAGATGTTCAGCTGAAGATGCTTGATTTGCCACCGTCGTACACCATTTGTATATAACAAATTGTCTTTGATTTAAACTGTTGTTTATATTTATTACAGTTTCTACAGTTCATGTTAATCTAGTTTAATTTCAGTCGTAATGAAATTCTGTTGTAGGCATTGAACGATTTTCTGTTACAGCATGCATATAATGAAATGAATAACTCGGTTAATATCGTTTTTGCTGACAACAAAAGCGCGAACGCAGTACACAACATACTTCAGTGACATCAAAGCTTTATTAGCCAATAACCAGTCAGTAACCAATGTACCAGTCGTGCGGCAGTTACGAGCATGCAACAACGTTACTGTGCAGCCTGGTATACTGTACTCAGTTCATGCCATTACCAAGCGGACACGAGTATGGACTTGTAACGCGTATATACAGTATACAGACATCGCACAACGCATGCTTCAGTTTATTGCGCTAACGCAGATGTTGCGCGCGTGGCGAACGCATTGTAAATAGCTTCGTTAACGATAACGACATAACAACGGCGAGAAATGCACGTGAAAGGGCGTATGATGGACAAGACAATGGACATGATGTTACATCACTAGGCTGTAACGAACACAGAAAGAACAAGATTGCCTTTCAGTCGAAGGCAGTCCACCCGCGAACAGCACACACAGACAGGCTTTATTGCTCCTGTGACCTTGACCTTCAACCGATGACCTTTATACACTAACTGAAGACGTACCTGCTTACCAAAAATGAACTTACTAGTTCAAAGCTTTTTACAAACAGAGAGACAGTCAGAATGATGTGACCGAACGCATTACGATGACGCATTCTCGCGTGGTAAAATACCATGACTGTGCACAAAGCCCAGTAACCAGAAACATGTCAAGGTTTGAGCAGCGAAAGCTAGACGAAGCTTGAAGCATTTTATGCAATTTGAGAACACAAGGTGCAGGGCTGTTTCTGAATTATTTGAGTGTCGAAAATCATCAGAGACGACCGGCTTGCCGCTCTGGCTCGACGCCTATCATGGTAACGTTTTACACTAGATAGGCTAACCGTAATAAGTTACCGGTAACTGAGAATACGGTGAACATGTGATTAGCTAATAAGCAGCTCATTTAATCCATGTCGCATGAATAAATCTACGAGATCCATTTCGTTCAAAAAGCACACCTTGTAGGTGACCGTTTATTCCGTTATGAGGCCTACCAGTCACTCCCAGTCACCCCAGTCAGTCGAAGAGCAAGTGCGACATCACACCGTATTAAAAGCACCGTTCATATCGTGGTGAAGGCGTTGATCACGCAACTTTGCTATATAGGCATAATAACAATGAATTCAGTCATTACTGTTGGCGACTAAAATTAACAAGAATGGGCGTCATTAAATGCGATAAAGCAAAACAACAATGAAATCTGATGCACTTCATGTAAGACACACGTGACACATGTATCATCACAAAGTACATGGATTTCGTATAATTTACAGAGTAACAGTGATGCTTTGATATCACTTTTTCGATTTCGATACGATGTCGACACGATATTGACAAAATATCGCGATATCGATATTATATTTAGTAAGTGAGTATATAAGTATAAAAATATACACTTTTATGTTGCAATAAATATTAACGATTCAAAACTCGGCTTATTAAAATTTAAGTGAGTAAGTAAGTAAATGTCGATTTGTAGAGCGCAGAGCGCGATTACACAACACCTCTAATGGGCTATTTACCTCTGTAGCCTATTTGTTTCGACCTATGTCAGGCCATTTCAGTACCTGAAATTACTATTTAATCGCAAGTACAGTGTATCATCTATAAAGTTTCATGCATCTCATCTCAAATCGTTAGATACTGTGGTACTGAGTCAATTTATCGATCTGACTCCTGTCGTGACTAATTTCTTTTGTTACCGGCATTACTCGCTAGTCGCTATAGACCCTCAAGACCAAACATGGGCGTGACGATACGGTATGTCGAAAGTCGAAAGAGATCGATATTGAAGAGGCCGATACGACATGGTTCGAAATATCTCTGTCGAAACGATATATCGATATTCTCGATATATAGCGAACTCGAAGCATCACTACACAGTAACAAAGTTGCGTAATTAGTTTACGCATATTAGGCTAATTATACTGTGCACTGTATAACTTAGACATCACGCAACAGAAAACTGTCACGTACCATATAGCATGCATGGATATTAATAGGATGCATTTGTCAATATGCTTGTGTACTTGGAAGAATTAGTTTTGTGTTCTGTATTGTGTATACAGTGCAAAACCTTTGACATTGTGAACTGTCAGTTTTAAGGCAATTTGTAGTTACATACTGCGGGCGGCAATTATTCATTGCGCTTATACTGTTTATGACGCCTACCAGTTTTTGTCTAAACAAATGATTTTGCTTGGTCATTGAAGGTTAGGTCGACTTATCCAAAGACTGAGCGGTGGCGTAGCCAGAAATTTTCGACAGGGGAAGGGGGTGCGTCAATCTGTAGCTTTCCTTCCTGTCTCCATAAACCATGTTTAGTTGGTCTAACTAATACAATACAGAAACGTGCTCGAATCAACTTATACAAACATACCGGTAGGTTTAGTGCATAAATCACTGAGAGAAATTAGACCTACATTCCAACACTAGATTCTAGAGTTTCTGAAAAACAGGAAGTGCGTTGGAGACACTGTTAACAAGTGCAGAGCGGGTAGACAACACAATTGTTTATAAACTTATTCACCAGATGGCGTTTTTT
>Ga0049105_1001188_pt1 | contig 11047 bp, 12 predicted proteins | sample WorMetvaBAHAMAS1_FD_61260 | JGI IMG/M metagenome (GOLD analysis project Ga0049105, IMG submission 61260) | Worm MetaG Olavius vacuus BAHAMAS.1 | ecosystem: Host-associated > Annelida > Digestive system > Unclassified | place: Germany: Marburg | collected 2013-04-09 | reverse complement strand
GGTAGTGACAGCTCTCCCCCAGACCTCCTAGCTGATGGGGAGGGGGCCCGCTGCGCTGCCTCTCCCCAAAAACCCTACCCCCACACGGCCCTTCCGGCCACGTCACCGGTGTGCCCCCAACTTTGAAATCCTAGCTACGCCACTGCCATTATGGACTACATGCACTGTATGAAGATTTCCGCATGCACGGCAAACAATTGGCAATTGGATCTGAATTCTGAAAGACAGCCATGAAGATAAGTTCCGAGTTAAGCATCTAGGCCGAGTCCCCATTCCATGCAATTGCACTGTCTTGAAAATGTAACGGTGTCAAACGTTCTTTTAGCCTCTGTTTAGTCAAAAATTTGATTGAATATGTTTAATTTACAGCAACTGGAAACAGCGTAATCATGCAGATGTACGTCACCGACACAATTTCCGCATTCATCTATAAACAGATGAATATCCTCCATTACATACAATAACAAACCCAGAAAGGAGACAGCAAAAAGGTGTTGCACCCTGCAACATTTCCAGCACTCAATCCTCAGCTTCACATAAATCCAGTAACAAATATGAACATGTGGTGATGAGCTGAGAGCGAGAGCGGGTGGAGGTAACGCACACAGGGTAACACAAGTACCGATAAGTGTGGTAGGCATTAATCACAGCCCTCAACGTTAAGTTTTTACAATCGAACTACTCGCTCTTTGATGGCACACCGTCGATTGGTATGCCTCTGACAGAAAAGTGCATTTTCAAAAAATGATACTGTGACTTTGACCTTTAAACCCACGACCTTGAAAGTTTTACAGGTGTCATGTGAACCTGGTAATGAGTAATGTGATAGGTTTTGTCGAAATAGGTCCATGCATTCTGGAGACTAGTGAGTAAATGCCTCCAAAAGTGCTTATTTAACTATATGTGGTGTCGCTCCTGGACCATAACCTTTGACCTTTGACCTTCTGACCTCCAAATCTCATCAGTTCATCGCTGTGCCCAACTGCACCAATGTTGTACATTTGATGAAACTCCCACAAACAGCTCATAAAATATTGTGTTAACAAATTTATAGCATAAGATCACAGAAGCACGCATGGACAGCCTAAAAACAGTATGCCTCTGGCCATTCTAATGGTTGCAGAGGCGTAAAAGTGGAGACAACTGAGGGTCAACTAACCCCACAAACAAATTTTGCCCCTTCTACCTCCGTGGATTGATCAGAAATGCCAGACAAACAAGCAGATTGCACAAATTATATTAAAACACATTCTATCTGCCATTCGCAGGAACATAGCGACACATCGTAATGAAAGTACATTGTACGTAAGAATCACACAACAGCATGAAAGTGACTGCTAATGCTTGGTGCAAAGTCTAACGTACTACACCGACTACAACTCCACAGTGCACGCTCTACAACAATACGTACAATTCAGACACCAATCATAAATAAACTATATTGCAGATGCATCAAAACGGTAATAAGTAAGTAAGTAAGATTTCTAGTCGGCACCCTTAACGTTCAGACACAGAGCGCCACGGTCCAACTAGCCAAACATAAACGTTGTCAGCGCTCGTTTGAATTGTCCGAAGGTGATGTCCGGTTGCTGCAGCTGTTCAGGCAGACTGTTCCACAGCGTTGGCCCGGCGGTGGCAAAACAGCGGTCACCGAACTGGTTGCGTGATGTCTTGATCAAGCATGTTCGATGTCAGCAGACCACAAAGGACGGCAGTCTGTGAGCTGTGAAAGCTATGAGAGCCAAGCAGTCAGCACAGTGCGGGCAATGGTAGTCCCCCAATGGGGCCCGGGTGTACAGACCCTGGAAACAGATTGGGGAGTTTCTTCTTCAGAAGCTGAAAGCCTTAAAAGCAACATCTGGTTTTGCAAGGCATATTTCTATTTTTTGTTTTCATCGTCGAATATAGTACCGGTATGTTAACTTGGCGCCATATAACCCAGATCTGTGCAAGTATTGCCTCCGTGGGTGCCACTGCAGCTACACCACCTGCTATACTACTATGAAAAAAAACAATTTCTAAACACAACTCTCAACTAAAATCACTTTTAAATACTACTTTATTGGCTAATCGTGACGCGGTGTTTGATTAAATCATTTATCCAGTTCAAATTCGACGCACAAGCTCACAAACGCGCTACAAATGGTCTGCAGATAACCCTGAAAGCTAAGAAAGATTTCTAACTTTCTACACCTGCCTCTCTCTAGCTATTAACTGATACTATCTTGCACTTCTAATAATCAGAAGGCAGAGAAACGTTTCAGCAGTCAGATCAGTTGTAGCCAAACTGGACAAGTAGCCAAACTGGACAATTTATAAAGTGCCGTTAACACGGGACGAGTCACTACAAGGACGCCAGTCAACGGTCACTACTCATACTTTTTGAAGTGGTTATGTCATATGAGTGCAAAAACAGATATGTCTTAAGATGATTCTCGAAAGTAATCATTGTAGAAGCAGTTCGAATGCGTGATGGTAGACTGTTCCAAGCAGTGGGACCAGCAACAGCGACTTTAAAACTGTCACGTGAGCTTGGGCATACAAATGCCATAAAAACTAGGAAAAAGTTTTTATTGGGGAAGATCAAGGCTCCTTGATAGAGTACCAGAGAAGACAATACCCAGTATGCCTCATCCCTTGAAGTGTACACCTTTCACCAACTTCAGTCAAAATTCAGACCTTGATATAGTGCTGTAATGTAATTTCGCTTCTTACAAAACGTGCACGGTACAGTTTAATAACAGTAACAACGAGAATAACAACTGTGTCCGAGGAAAGCACAAATCCTGTGTGCTGACATCTAATAGGTCAAAGGTCATCGTCAACGTCAAATGTCACCAAAATTCAATCACCTCCACTTCACCATATCACGCATTCATACCAAGTAACATCAACTTCTGACCAAAGTTTTTCAGTTTTGCACCGACACATACACGCACACGCGTATGCCACTAAAATACCTGCTACAGAGAGTACACCTGGTGCGCAGGTGATAATACCTGCTACAGAGAGTACACCTGCCACACAGAGTACACCTGGCGCGCAGGTGATAATACCTGCTACACAGAGTACACCTGCCACACAGAGTACACCTGGCGCGCAGGTGATAATACAGATATTTCCATGCTGCCATAACGTTGTAACTTCAGAGGCGGAAGCAGTCACAGATTATAGAGGACAACATCAACACTCTTACCTGTCCGACAAATTAACCTCAGAGCATGCACACCAGTAAACATGACACAATTACTCGGCACACGTGGAGAGCAGAAACCAGGCCGTGCAGGTGACTGACAACTCAATAAACTATAAATAAACATGTTCATACCAAAGCCACCGGGACAAGCTGGTTTCACCAGTTTGCCAATGCAATCTGACTGTGGTACGTGAGAATAATTACAGGTTATGGTCACCAGTGTCCGACAGTTCAATGAATACGGTATTGTTAATAGCACCAGATTAATAATTTAAAACAAGAGTACTTGGACAGTGCAGACCTGGAACCTGATTTACAAAAAATCTTAAAACGATCTTAGGACAAATTTAGGATAATCTTAGGAAGTTTCCTAAGATTTTTTTGTAAATCACCCCTCCCCCCGGAGGAGAATCAGAGTCCTGATTAGGATTCCGGATGAGTTACAAAGATACATCGGTGATAAAATTTGCATTTAGATATGATCACTTTTTCCAGAGATGTAAGTAAAGTTGTGGAAAAGTGCCCTATCTCAGAAGTCACAATGTTGATGAACCTTCAGAACATTCCTAGATCTCGATCCCGATGCAGACGACGTCCAAAAAAACCAGCTCTTCGTTGTCGATACACACCGGAAGATCCCTGGTAAAATATTCATGAAGATATGATCAGTAGTTTTTACACGTGGTAGCTAACAGACAGAGAGATGGACGCTAGGTGAAACATAACCTCGTTGATTGAGGCAATTAGTAACAAGCAGTAATGGGCGTCAAAACAAAGACAGCTTCGAACAACCTTAACAAAAGTGGTGCGAGAACTTTAGATATCCACTGCCCAGAACAAACCGTTAACATTTTGACATATGGTACAGATATGCATTTCATGGAAAAGTTGTGTGGCGCAAACCGACAGGAATTGATCACGGAATTATAGCAATACCAGAGAGACAGGTCACTCCCGCAATATAAACTGGAAAAATAAAGCACAACACACTATCAACCGTTAACAAAATAACTGAAATGCAAGCAAACGGAATCTTATAGTATACTACTGCCAGCGATGTTCGTCCCGAGCTTATTGGTCCTTACGGACAAAATCTGCATTCCCGGCCTCACAATCCCACGCCTTGGACTTCACCTTAGCGTAGCTGTATGTATCCGTGGCACTGCGTTTTCTCCTCAAGACACTTCACATTTATGTGCATATACAATGGAGCTACGTTGCTTTTTTTACGATTTACAAATTAACACATTTACGAATGCGTTAAGGTATTAATCGCAATTTAGAAAATTAACGCCATTAAAAATTTCAATGCAGTGCCACAAAATAGCAGCACCATTCGCAACAAAAAAAACTCCTTTAATCATCAAAATTAGTTCAAGTCTCAGCAGTGCAATTTTTGACTGCAGAAGTTATAGAAACTGACAAATGAATGTTTATTTAATGTCAACTGTCAAGCTCAACTTGGTGAAATTTTACAGCGGCACCAGCATACAAACCTCACCTTCAGCATCAATATGCTTCGCCATACAGTTGCTGACTGACACCTACCTGAAAGATATTCTCAGACAAAATGTGCGTTAGGAACGCATAAATGCACAGTCAAAAACATTAATGCATGCGTTAGTGCAATTAAAAAAATCAATCACATGCAAGCTCTATTTTTTATAAATGTTATTTACATATGTCAATGCTGATTTTTTTTAGTTTATTTCAAATGTACAGAAAAGGAAATAAACACTTGTTTTCAAGAAAACATTCAATAATTATTTTATTTACCAAACTGTCCCAAAGTTCGACGTGTAAATTGCTCCAAAAATGGAGTCCTACATAGCCCCATCCCAAGCTGATGGCATAAGTTGTGGCCATATCATTGCTTGGTTTCTGCATGGCTTCAGGATGTACAACATCACTGGCTACTATAATAGCAAACAAACTGCACGGCATACAATACTATATATGCAATAGGCAATACTATTATGCACAGACATACGACTCTACACATCCATATCACACATTCGGCATGCAGCTGTACGACCGACAAAGAGCACAATATTGGTGACATCAGGTGCAGTAATTAATCATCACGTGCTGGCTTCGGAAATAAGTCTTCAAAACGGCCGGAGTAACTCGCAACATCAGACGTTGCTTCATTCTGGACAGCGGCAGCATGGATATCAGTCGAAGCCTTGCCAGTCGCTGTGTTCAGACTCGTCTTCGACGTCGATGCCAATACAGTGGATGCCCCGCCGTAGTGCTGGCGTGCCCTTGCCTTTGCCTGCATCACACCAACACTGCATTACACATTAACATAATCCTAATTAGGCCTGTTAATAACTAGTAACTGTTTAAGAGTTAACTTAACAAAAAAATAACAATAAATTAGTAGTTAATTTTGATTCACTGTAAATAGACCAAAAATGCAGTTTTCACTTACTGGTGAATAGTCCTGCAAACAAGACACAATTAGTGAGTTATCCAGTCTCTTAAACAAACAAAACTGCTAATAATCTCTGGAAGAAGAGGCAATCGTTGTTTGCTGAGCTAAAGAGTAGTTTACTCTACAATGTTTTAGTCATGTGACCTTAGTCAAAACATAACTCACATTTTCGTTAGATAAACTAGTAAACAGTTCATGTCTATACCATTCTGTGTCCTTAGCACATATGCACACAGCATTGCAGAAAATCACTTAATCTTGATTAAATCGAACAGACTCAAACTAGAAACCATTTAGAACATTCTTTCAACGTCAGCAGAAACTCAATCCGAGAAATTCATCAACATTATAAAGTAACGGAGTATTAACCTTGCTTCAATTCAGTTCAGATTTAGTGACTTTATTGCACAACATATAGGCCCCCTAGTTTTTTTTCAGACAGCATCGTGGTAGACGTTGACAGCCGACCATTAAGTCAGTAACAGAAAATGCTCAACACGCAGTTGTCATTGTAGACAAAAAGCCAGACATACCTAAAACGCGGGCATGAAATACCAAAGTAACAATTCTGGCTGGGTCGTTCAAATCTGCTATATCTAATTCTTCACGTAACAACTTCTCTTTGTATGCCTTGAAATCAATCAGAAGCCGATGGCCTTCGCCTGTACCATAACAATCGCATGCCACACACACGATTCACTGCATTGGTCAAAATATCACCAAAAAGTGCTTGAATTTTCAACTTTTTACAACCACTCACTGCATATATAATCAGTATTCAGTAGCCATAGCCATAACGGGTGACAATTCTCCAGGCATTGTAAAATTCTGCAGCAATTCCCAATTCTTTTTGGCACTAATACCCAAAGTGTGGTCACCCACCCATGTGGTATTTAACACTACACTGTGGTCTATAAAAAAACAGCACATCTATAACCTATACCTGACTGAAACGCTGAATAATCTAAACCAATTTTTACAATTTTTGTATCATTTAATCAAAAATAAATGTTCCATGCAATCATATTAAACGTGTAATTAAATCTGTGTGCACACAGAGCACAGAGCGTCCATTGTGCTTAGTTGGTGTACTTTTTGACATTTGTCATTTATCTGTTAATAGCTAATCAACCACTTTTACGTAATTGGCCACGAAAGCTACCGAATTTGGCGAAATAATGCAGGGGGTCGTTTCACTTTAACGCCCTCACCAGAATAATTCCCTGCGAATATCATTATAAGTGATATACTGCTAAGAACTAGATTCTTTGGACTACATTTCACTTGTGAATGTCCAGATAAACTTTACCTCTTCAGAAACTAGAAGGATTGTCCTACCAGATGTTGAAAACCGCACGATCGTATCTTCATTCGACTGCATACAATACCGGGACATGACAGATGGACAGACAGACAGAAATAGTCCAGCTAGTACAGCGGATGCGCTGTAACAACAAAAAAACTACAGTTTGGCTTCAGTCACTAAAACGTGACAGCTGTTACTGACTGTTGTCTGTAACTCGGCTGAATATTGACTTGACTGACTTCAATAACTTTTGCAAAGCGATTTCACATAATTTACTTACTTATTTTTTTAACAGCATGTTGCTGATGACGTCATCAGAGTGTCACTGTTTTCTGACGACATTTATGAACTAAAATGTTAACAAAGATTTTTTACTTTTTACCGAGCAGTAATAATAACAATAAAGCATTAATTTCTTAGGCACCGTAACATGCAGTAAAATTCAAGGGCACACACGCTCGAGATAAATGGAGAAGAACAGTCTGTCAGAAGAAGTGAGATTTCAATTGGTTCTTGAAATTCTACAGGAGTCAGATGACCGGATTGTTGCTGATAAACTGTTCCATGATGCTGGCCCAAGGGTGACCACAGAAGTAGAGGCTGGTATGACAATCCATGGTCAGTGCTGAGGACCAGAGATGTGCGGACGCGGACGCGGACGCGTCCGCAAGCTTTTCGCAGCGTCCGCGGACGGACGCGGACGGCTCACGCCTAAAAATTCACGGACGCGGACTGACGCGGATCATTAATTCAGGCTCGGCGCTCGGCAAGCTCACCCGCCGAGCACAGTGAACAGATGCTATAGTGCTGAAAGACGCGCTCTATCTCAGTCAGCCAACCCCGTGACTGACCATGCTCCGCTGCAGCCGTTAATTGTCCCAGCCACGCTCAGTCAGAATCAGATGGATTGGACATACGGCTGCGGATGGGGCCTGTGTGGGAAGTAGGGATGAGGGGTGGGGTGCACTGCCGATTGTAGATGTCGAGTGGAGATGAAGACGCGGGCAGTAAATTAATGCCGGCCACGGCGGCCGGGCCCGGACAAACGCTGTCGCGCAACGCAACATGCAGACCTAAGTGCAGACTTATGGCCCCTATAAATACACCCCAGCAGTCCACGACGACGTGTTAGGCGAATGTAGACACGGGTAAGAAAGCGAGTCGTGGACTCGCGGACTGACGGCGGATCCGACACAGCATCTGCCTGCGGACGCGGACGCGGATCTGTGGTAAGAATCCGCGGACTGATGCGGACGCAATATTTTGGGATCCGCACACCTCTGCCGAGGACAGGTCAAATCGGCCCATCGCTCAAGCCCCTCTAAGGCTCTGGCACTACAGTGACCATGCGGTGCATTTGACTTTTCGCTGTCTGTTATCTGACCATCCGTACTCATTACGGTCTCAGTCACTCTTGTTCCTGAGTGTAGTGGCCTGTCACAGTTTACCTGTACATGTCCGAGAATTTAATCTTATAGCATGCCCTCTGGTCTAATCGAGCAGAATAACTCCCATCCAGACCTGGATTTGAACCCAGGCCAGCGATAGCTCTCAGCCCGTCAGCCTAGCAGGCACTGTGGACTATTAACAGTGGTTTAACTCACTGAGCCATGAGGAGAGGCTCTGCAAATGCATGATTTGTAGTAGATTTGAAACACATCTAATATTTCAGTTTCAAATTTGGTTGACTAAAAATGTCAACATAACATTGCCAAACCAAATAAAACCGGAAGCTATTCTCAGAAAACTTTAAACATGCAGTTGGCAGTATGAGCATCAGCATGAAGAATACCCAGAAAGTTACATTTTGATTTTCGCTGAAATCTGCTTAAATCCACACAGATTTATAAGTTAAAATCCAAATGTGACAGGTATGGATTTTGACGGCTTCATCACTTGAATGTTGTCTAAGTAATCATCATACAGAATGCAGGAAATCAGCTTCTTACCATCGTCTGTCGGAACAGCTTCGAGAATGCTGACGTTGAGATTCTGCAGCGGATCAAACTTAAGATCTTCGCTCAGTTTGTCTTTGATGACCAGCTGCACCTGGTAGTGGTGGTGCACCTGCAGAAATCCAAGGTGAATATCAAGCTGGTTATCACCGACCGGCTGCACCACTATCTCGGCGTCATGCAAACACACCTGATCGGCCGGAAAGTGGACGTGTGGACTTTCGTCTGTTATGAAACGAAACACATAACAGCAGATGTGACAGCCAATATTTACCAACTGATGTCAGCTGCCTCAGTTCAAAATGAAACAAAGTAATATATAAAAACATGCTAAGTAACAGCTGAGTAAATCGAGAAAACTTGCAAAGATTCCTGCTGTCCAGATGTCAAATAAAATACTGTCAACTTATGCAAAATGAGGACCAAATGTCAGAAACAAAGAAAACAAATAAGTCTTATCATCGTCAGCTTCGAAAATAAAAACTCACTTTCCAGATTTATGTAAGGTTATTCTGCTCAGGTGAGCAGGTCAAAGTGGTGCCAATACCACTGTCTGTCTGTTCTTGTTATGTATTTAATTCTATTTATGTATGTTCTATAGCTTGAACAGGACTTGGTTCTACTATGTATGTATCAAGGCACGTCAAATCACTGCAAAAGAATCAGCAGAGCAGAGCTTTGCGACATGTGTGAAAATAAATACTTCATTCTACTGAAATTAATGTACTGCTTGCTATTTTTCCCCAGTATTATATCATGCAATCACAAAACATTTCACCACAGGCAGCACACTGTGTATGCTAATCTGCCACTGGAGCTGTGTCTTGTGTATGTAACCAACAGCACAGCAGTAGCCACATTGTAAATCACAGCAGGGTTCAATAACCTACCACTGAGTTGGTCTGGGCATTGGCATCTACAGTGCAGACCAGTTTTAGAACCGGTTTCACACACCCACAAAAATCTGGTTTTTACAGCCTTATACTGTAAGTATATCCCATGACACAGGTGTGCTAATAATGTCATCTGTTATAAGTTACTGCTCAGGGTCACTTACTATCTCATTAGCTTTACTTATTTAATCCTTTAAAACTGGCATAGGACACAGACCACCTGCAGAACAGAATATCATACTTGGTATATCCACTAAATATAACACATACTGAGGGTATCACTGAAAACTATGAATAGTTATTCTATCAAGTTCGCACATATTAAAGTAGAATGTTTATGAAAGCTAGTTTCAATCAACAATGCATATTATTACATCTTAATAGACAATTATATTGTACAGACTGACACTGTATTTCTTGACATTCTTATGTTTTTAGATGTTTTACAATGTAATCCACACTGCAGTTTGGCACAACAGCAACAAAATTAAATTAAATTGAGCAAATTCGTTCAATTTAGCACAACTTTAATGAAATTTCCCCGATCATTCACACAGTCTCTGTGACTGAGTGTTTGTTCAAGGTCATTCAAAGTCAAGACGAAAATAAACAGTAAGTTTAGCATGAAGTATACAGAATACTTTAATCTGTCAGTCTTTCTCTTTCTCGGCCTACTTCCCATGAGAATGAAGACACAAGATATCAGTCAGTCAGTACTGGTATTTAGTGACTGTGTTATCTTCACGCATATTACCTTCCCCATCTCAACTAGTTTACTAACACTTGACAGACTGACTGACTGACTGAGTAAGGTTTAACGTCCCACCAAACACATTATAGGTCATATCGGGGACGGATTTTTACGGGTCAAATGACCCAATCAACAGTGTCAAAGCACTGAAGGAAGCACACACCTATCAAGTCTCACACCTACTTGCTGTAACTCATTCATCTCTCTCTCAGCCGGCGTCTTGGAGTGTCACACACTTGGTATCATTCATATTTTTTTAATGCTAACAAGAATTCAATGCCGAAATTAGTAACAATGATAGTATTCTCATCGTACTGCATGACCGCTTCGCCGGTCTGCTTGCTATGTGATTCAATTACTACGCAACACTGTTGCAGATTATCTACTTTTCGGCTTATCGTCAGAAATAACGTACTGTGGGAAACCGTGTGATCAAGGTCAAGGTCAATCTGAACGTTAAGACTAACTCATAACGCAATATAAATTTCGGGTTACTTCAGCTGCACAAC
>Ga0049105_1001187_pt1 | contig 11049 bp, 5 predicted proteins | sample WorMetvaBAHAMAS1_FD_61260 | JGI IMG/M metagenome (GOLD analysis project Ga0049105, IMG submission 61260) | Worm MetaG Olavius vacuus BAHAMAS.1 | ecosystem: Host-associated > Annelida > Digestive system > Unclassified | place: Germany: Marburg | collected 2013-04-09 | reverse complement strand
AAAGATTCAATATACACCGTGAGTTAAAAAATAGGTGCCACCCTGAACATGACTATAACTTTGTCACTTCTTGATCAATTTGCTAAATTCTTTCACTGCTGCACTCACTGTGTAAACTATAAAACGAAAATAACACTGACGACAGATTGCAACGTCAGTTACATTGCCATTTAAGTTACGAAGTACCACTTTTCTTTTAATAGCTCTTAACACTCCACGTAACTTAATTAAATTAATTTCATTGCATGAAAACACCCAACTGTAAGCGTAAAGTTAAGTGGCGGTTATTCGGCGCAACTCCATTTATTGGCTGTTGACGTAAGACACAAGTGATTGATTGAGCAAGGTTTAACGTCCCACCAAACACATTATAGGTCATATCGGAGACGATTTTTACAGGTCATATGACCAGACCAACAGTGTCAAAGCACTGAAGGAAGACATAAGTACTTAGTGTATAACTCGTGTCCTAGCAAAATGACCTAACTTTAATTGCAGAACATTTAATACGTTTAATATACTCGCTGGAACTATTTCGCATGCAAATTGCTACCGTACCAGCTCGGCAGTGAAGTGAAACATTCCACTTAACATTTTGTGCAACTATTTTTCGCTTAAGTGGTACTTAAAAGGCAGTTATGAGTTATGTACTTGCAACCCGCCCTTACCATTACTGTTAACATCAAACCTGATAACACGAAATATGAAACATTTTCAGTCAAATCTGGTAGAATTATCATTCACAAGCTACCACGTAACACAGTCTGTTCATCGCGACAATACAACGATAACTCATAGACGACAGACTACTAACAAAAACTAAGTAATGCTTCAAGTGTTATTAATACCAGGGTCCCCCCCCCCTCTTTTAAGGCTTTAAAATTCAAGGACTCTACAAGAACTTTTGTGCTTATGACTGTGCACAGCTTCAGTACACAATACAACACAGAAAGAAATGGCAGCCTACTGACTGGTTTATCACTAATATCACTTCCTGGCTAACTGCCTCGAGACTAAGATCAGCTCCAAGCCTTATACATGATCTATGATTATGGGACTGCCTTTACCCTTTATAAATGCACTTACATGTACTTACACGATAGCAGCAATTTTGAGTAAAACAGTAAATTGGCAAAGTTTAACATACAATAGGTCGAGTGGGAGACACCCGCATTTTAATCCGCTCACCTGCACATCCACCAGCTTTCAATTATCACCGGCCACCTAAATGCGTTTTCATACGAAAGTGATATCTTTTTTTTCCAGACAAAACTGACCAAATCTTGGACTTGTGCTGTGTTGGCAGATGGAGCTTTGCCTCAGACCCAATCAGTGGTCTCAAATCACCCATCAGACCCCTTCCCGGTTGAGATCTGTGGATAATATGAACCCTGGAGTAGGGCAGGCATGAGAAAGGAATGGAGAGGGGACTATGAGAGGGGATGGCATTAATTATCACCCGCAAATGACACTCTGAAAGTCGGCAGCCGTGCACGACAGGTGATTGTGCAGACAAGTCTTTCTGGGCAATCAAATCATCATCTAATAGCTATGTGTGTTTCTGTTGGTCAACTGTCACTTGGCTGCTTATACTTTTACTCCATTGTTTCGATACACGTCTGGGAATGGGAATAGCCCTATAGGAATGGGAAATAAGACCCGAACTGGTGAATGGGAATCAACTGCATGGGAATGGAAGGGAATGGAACTGAAAAATCAATATTTGGCCATCTCTATTGGACAAGAAAACTTACATATCGATGGTTAAATAACAAGACGGTATTCCCGTAAACGGTCACCCATCTCACTACTAACCGAGCTCGTTGGAGAGCAAATTCGACGACATGTAAAACACTGCTGACATAAAGTCTACTACCACCAACAAACGCATAATGGAATATGACATGACATGCGCCCACAAACTGAGAAGCGGCCAGCATAGTCAAAAGTACAATATTATTGAAATTATTAAACAATTGCAAACATAGTTAGTGTGCCAACATTAAGGGGTGGTTGCATGTATGTCACTCAGAGTTAAGTAATGCTTACATCCAAACTATCCAGTCATTCACCGGCAGAATAGTTGCAAAAAGTTTCCAGCACGTTCATCAAACTGAATCTTCAGCAATCAAATTGCACAAAGCACCTGTGATTATGTAACTGTTAGTGCATTTTCTGTCTGAAATTCACTGCCTGATCATCTGCACGATCCAGCTGTTGACTCTGAACACTTTAGGTGGGACTTGAAGATGTATTTGTTTGCCGGACATTTGAAGCGTTAGTGCATTAGAGGTCTTACGTAATTGCAATCTACAAATGTGTTTCTAGATCTGTCGAACAAAATCTCAAAACTGATGCAAATGTGGTGTTACGGAATTCTACACAACAATTTGTTTTATGAAATTTTATTTTACAGTGTTTTAACACACAAAACGCCCCCTAACTTAGCCTTTGTATTAGTAAATCTGACAGTGGCTATTTTAAGTGACTTTCAAGCAACCAGCCCTAAATGGCACAAATAACGGACCAATAACAGTGCACTATATCTAATAAATATTTACAATCCTTGCTTCAATCGTCCTATTCAGAAATCTGTTCAAACTAGTGAAACATCGCAACAAGAATCAGCACATATTTACAAGCAAATTCATTAGAAAAATCCATTTAACAGGTGCATCCATTCATTGTACGACGAACATATACACAATATGACCACATGATATGTACACGAAAGCATAGGATTTCCACAGGACTTTCAAGGACCCTTTACATTTTTACACGGACAAATTTTGGACCTTTTGCGGGCCTGCAAGGCACTTGAGCTAGTGGCTGCAAGGGCACCCCCCTGAAAAAGGGCCGAGATAGGGATTTCCCAACCAAACTGACAAAATACTTACATTTCAACAACTCAACGACCACAAAGCATACCACTGTCAAATTCTGAGAGCATCTTCGCAATAAGTTAGTCCAAAATAACTAATAGTAAATCTGACAGTCTATGCTAGTCTAGTCTCAGCGCAACTGAGGACAGTTTATTTTGTGCTTTAGAAATGGACGCATTATTATTATTATTATTAATGCTATACTCTGCATACAAATTTCCAGAGTTTTCGCGGATCTCGACTATTCTCGAGAACTTTCGAGGCTTTGAAAATAACATTAAAAATTCCGCGACTTTCACGGACCCATGGGAACCATGAAAATATCAACCGAGGGCAAGGACGCGACATTTATATGTACACAATGTATTAACACAGCAACAACGAGATATTCACAACGAGAAAGCACACTAACTGAAAGATATTTCACGTACAAAATACAATACGTGCATAAATTAACATACAAATGACAAAATATGCATTGCATTCTACTACAATTATATACTATATATCGAGTTTCTGCTTTGAACTGTCATATAGGTTTGTTTAGGTGTTGTTCAGAACTCAAGAAGGGACTAACAGCAAGAAATAATTTGTTTCGATCACACTGGCACGGACAACCAATGTCACAACAATCAAGAGAAAATATGCAGAGTACATACACAGAAGACTAAACCTAAGAAGCAAGCACATATACACTGTGTCTGAAAACAAGAGATCAAAATGCTTTTTTTGTAACATCTTCTACAAAACTTAGGCGATTCGGGCGAAATTTGGTGTAGAGTTTCATGAATAAATTTGCTGCAAAATCATTAAAACCTTTCCCACCTCATCTGAATAATGTCTCTACACTACCTTGTGAAATTGGAAAGTGCTCATCACACGTGCTACCAGTGAGTTGTCAAGATAACTCCTAAATTTGTCCCACTTCAACAGTGGCCTCCAAGTTTGCCAGATTTGAATCCAGTTGATTACAGCGTGTGTAAATATTGCGAGAGAAAACACGCATCACTAATCTGGAGCGATTGACGACGCCACTGACGAATGGCTGCCGCAATGACAATCCAGCTCGGCCCACTTCGTTCTCAGTCGCTGTTTCAGTTCGTCCAGATCAGTGACGAGTATTTTGAACACTTTCTTTTGCAATATTCCCTACACTATGTAATAAACTGGATTTAAATCTGTCAAATTTGGAACACACAGTTAATGTGGAATAAATTCTGGCATTTCTTTACCTAACAACACAATGGTATCACGTGCGTGACGAGCATTTTATGTTTCACATGGTAGTGTACAGACATTATTCAGGTGAGGTGGAAAACGTTTACATTACTGTAAAACACGTACATTTCGCGAGCATCAAATATTCAGGATTTTCGCGATTTGAGTAGAATCACGAAATTGGATTCACGCAAATTTTTGGAATTACCCATCACCATAAGTTTATCTGCATAGAATATCAACACTTCGTGATACGATATGCAATATTCTTAGTAATATGTAACGTAAACAATAACACAATAGGAATTTCGATAATAAAATCTGGTAGAGACAACACAAGAAACTGGAAAAAACTGCTTAATAAAATTAACTGGCAAATCCGCCAAATTAAAATGCAGCAAATTTTCTACATATGGAAATCGCGAAATTAAGATGCGCAAAAAATTGTGTTATATTGCAGCAAGTTTGTACCAAATTCCATCAAAATCGCCGGAGTTTTGTAGGAGATGTTACAAAAAACATCTTGGTCTCTTCTTTTTCGAACACACTGTATATGTGAACATAAACCAACATAGCGCATAAGAGCAGACTATGCATTAGGTATGCTAAGATCTTGTCAAATAACTCCAATTACACAAATTAAAATTTATTTACTGAATGTCTAAGAGACGAACTACTTGTCATTATGAGACTATACGAGCATCTGGTGAGCACAATTTGCGTGCAGTGAAGTGAGCCTTGAGTTAAGTTTTAACAGCTAATTAAGACAAGTGGAACTTACATAAGTGCTGAGTTTAAGTTTTGTTCATGACATCAGCCCTAACGGCGGGTTGCATGGAAATTAATTAAAAGTTAAGTAACACTTAACTGCCTTTTAATTACCACATAAGCAAAAAATCGTTGCAGGAAATGTTCAGCGATATTACGGTTAATTGGCCGATTTATGCAACTTATACGTAAGTGCCATTTAACAGCTCGGTTATTACTGTAATTATTTGCATGCGAAATAGTTGAAGAGAGCTTTGATAATATCAGTCAAACCGAACATCCTAGATAGAATTACGTTGTTTTGTTTCGATGTAAATTGTACGCAAAGTACTTTCGTCAACATTATGTCATCAGCAGCTAATAAAAAGTGCTGCACGGAATGACGACATTTTAATTACACTGACAGTTTCATACAACGAAATTAATTTAAGTGGCGTGTTAATAATTACTTACAGACAAGTGGTACTTAGTTAAATGGCGATTTAAATGACGCTCATGCAACCCACCCTAAGTCCATTTAATCAACACCCACCCACTCACAATCAATACATTGGTGATAAGTGACAGAAATTACAAGCTTACTATAAACATCAGCTTCCAAGCACAGCAATTAACTAACAACACATCGTCCGCCATTTGTCAGTCACAGACAACTTAGTTTACAGAGAGTTCTAGGCTGAGGTCACGTGACTGTATGTCACATGGTGGGATGGACCAATCAGCACTGATAAAAGTAGGTCACTTGGTGGGCTAGACCAGTTGCAGACGTTGCTACAAGAATGGGTTCGTTCCCACTGAAGCACCTTTAGCAACAGGCGGAGCGGCCGACTGAAACACACACCATACCACAACAATCATTGTAACTGTTATTACTACTAAAATAATTCAAAATTGGCCCCGAACTAGGGTTAAACCGATACTGTGCAGGCGCCGGACACCCGATACCATCAGCCGTAGCTATACCGATACAGATACCGGAAATGATGTCACCCATAGCATGGGGTATACATACATTACATACATTGCGCATTCCATACGCACGTTACAAAACTTCACATCATTATGTTTCGAAACGTACATACTGTAGGCATATGCAGTGAGCTCTTGGTGACATTATAAAAATAAAAACTCATAAAGACCCAACTACATGCATTATTTTTTGACATGGTATAGGCTTGAAACTATAGGCAACAGTGTTGACTGTTGAGACACATCAATGAATGACGGGACTATTGGTATTGGTGCCAATGCTCAAATAAGTATCAGCCGATACCGATACCCACCTATACTGGCGAGTATTGGCCGATGCCGATACCGGTATTAGCGCATTAGAGACTTTTGTGACGATGCGCTATATAAATCTACATTTACCATTACCATTACCGGTCTAACCCTACCCCGGACTGGGGCCGATGGTCATAATATCAAAGAAAAGGTCTCCATGAATTACAGAGATGCACCTGTGAATTCATGAATTAAATAAAGTTTGTCATAGCGTACAGTGAATGGACACCTATCAACATATCATCTCGATGGTGCTTCATTAGATTATCACGGAAGGCACAATGACCAAAAAGCAACGATAGATGGCTAGTATTAAAAGAACAGCAGGTAGGAAGAAGTCTGGCCAGATAGTATTCTGGCTATACTGGGGGCATTCAAGCGTGCACTGAAGACGGAACTGTTCCGCAGATCATACGGCAACGCAAACTATCGGGCCACAGCACCATTGACATTACAGCTGTAGTGTAATACGTGACACACAGCGGCCCTGAAGTTTTGTTTCAAGACTTGCGTCGCGATGAAATTCGTGGTGGATGATGATGATGATGATGATGTACACAGGTCACAGTGGTTTGCCTTACTGTGGTGCATGAGATCCAAGGATCGAATCTTTCCACGGATGGTTTGTGTGTGTTTATCAAACGAGAGCTCAGCTGTTGCTGAGATGGCTGTGCAACGTTGCATATGCCACTTTCTATTGGTGAATATTGAATATTACTAACATATATCCTATATTGCATAGTTTTAGTCAAATTTTCGACTCTGAGCGGGGGATACCTATCTTTAATGCAATCTCTCAGTAAAGCAAAGTAACATGAATTTGTATCGCACATTGACATGATGCATCTCTAGAACACTCAGATATGGCCCGTGTGTGACAAGGGGATCACATAGTTTAACCGGCCACCCACACACGACCCATACCTGCCTTTACTCCCCAGCCGCAAGGTGTCACCAGGCTTTGGCTGGTACTCACTGCGCCTATCCACGAAGGGATGGCCAGGCCAAGTTGACCTGGGTGGCTGGTCACATACTGAGATAAATGTCCCGCACCGGGAACCGAACCCAGACATGGTGACCCATCCAGTAGTAATCGTGCCCGATGCAGGTTAACTTTGTGATTGAGACCAACGTGCTACCACAACGCCAGACCACAGAATCTCGGAGAATGTCATCATAATCGTATATTGCCGAAAATATAGATTCTTTAGGCTACATTTTTTTGTCGCAGACAGTATGGGTCAAACGTGTAGCAATGATAGTTCTGCAAGTAAAGTAAAAAGGTAAAGTCCTTCACAAGCCACATAGGCCCATGGGGCAGTGCTGATCTCCGTTTCCTATAGCCCTCAGCCAGACACCAGCTTACACTGCGAGGCCACGAATACGGGGTTAGTGTATCGCGCGGCGTGTCTGTTTACTCCCCAGCTTTCGCCGGTACCAAGTTATACTGCATGGTGACAGAGGCACATAGGTGTGAGAAACTTGCCCAGAGTTTTTACGCCGTAGTGCCTGGCCGAGACTCGAACCCACGACTTCTGGTCGCAAGTCCGACACTTTACTGCGACGCCACCTACAAGTACAGAAGTATGTAAATATATACATGAGTCAAAAATCATGAAAGCGCACCAGGAATGGATTAACAACTTGATGTGTCTGCGCAGGCCAGGAACCAGCTGCTGGTTGTGCCATAATCTGTTGAGAACCAGCTGTGACACCTCCAGCACTGCCACTGGCTGTCCCGTTCACGGCAGAGAACTGCTTCGGTGTCGAGCCAACAGCGAAACCGGCCGGAACTGCAGCTCCGTGCATCACTGGTTGGGCGTAGAAGCCGTAGTTGGCGGTGGGGACAAACTGTTGAGGGACGCCAGCATAGTTCATCATCTGAGGTACAAACTGCATTGCACCGGCAGACGCAGAGTGTTGGCCGCTGACTGCGGGAGTAGCAAACTGATTCGGAGCAGCTAGACAACACACACATATCATACATTATTGGTCACATTGTGGTCAGTCACTCGGGTCACTGCTCCCCTCCCCACCAACAGATAACGTCTGAACAACAAGAAGCTCAGCAGCCACCGAGACAGATTTGATTAAGCAAGATTTAATGTCCCACCAAACACATTATAGGTCATACTGGGGACGATTTTTACAGCTCATATGACCAAACCAACAGTGTCAAAGCAGTGTCAATATACGAAGGAAACCTTTGATCTTGCAGATAAGGCTTGAATCCCACCAGGACCACTCCACCATGTTACAATAATACAACTATAGGCAACCGCCTCTATGCATGGCGTAAGGGTCCCAATGTGACAAACCCAATCTGCTGGACATGTAAGAACTGCTCATACGAGTGTGCTGCTGACTGTGAACATTGTGTCACACAACCCAGCACAGAGCAGTTCTAATAATATTCCCCCTTAACCTCTAGACAATCACCATAACTCTGATGTTGTCTAACGGAGGGTAGGGGAAGCCACTGTGACAGAGCACGTCAAATTCACAAACTCAGACCACAGTCATTCAAGCTCATCAATTGCAGCACAAACAAGAAGGTCATATGTGACTACATGCATTGTTCTTCGGACACAGAACAGTTTTGGCGACTGAGACTTTTCTGTTGCCGGACCTAGAATCTGGACCGATCTGCCACCGGAACTGCGACACGCAAATATCAGCTTTGGACAATTCAAAAACATGCTGAAATCGTATATCTTTAGGTTTTCGTCAGCCACGGCGCATCGTTGACTTTTTGATTATTGCACCTTAGAAGCTCTCTTATTTACTTACTTACTTACCATTGCTTAATACTACTTGCATGCTATCTCACACCATTTAGAGTTATTGCTTTTGACAAGGGTGTCGGTCTTGAATGCATTTATTTGGGGTGACTAAAAAATTTGGCATCAAGAAACAACAGATATCAGTCTGTCATATGGTGTAAAACATATTTCAACAGCTAGAACTGTTTAGGTGTGGGTCACCAGCAAGCCGGCTGGACAGGCAGAATGGCCATCAGCAGTAGAACTGCCTATTAACGCATGTTGATAATTGTCTAGAAGATAACAGTTCCCATTTCTAATATGATGCAACAAAAGCGAGCTTCAATGAATGAAGTCAATTACCTGCAACTGTTGCATATGACGGCGGCGCGACAGTAGAATTTGCCGCACTGTTAACTCCAAACATCTGTGGCATTGGTTGGCCCATATTTACAGCCTGACCTGTGTGGTCATTGCTATACGGCACTGCCTGAGGGCCCCACATACCAGTACCTCCCGGTACCACTCCTCCTCCGGCCCAGTTGACTCCCGCCTGACTCTGAAAGGCGAAGCCGCCGCTGATCGATGTTGAACTAAACACACTCTCTAGGTCCGCTATGGCCGAGTATTTGTCGGCCGGATGGGATGACTGTGCAGCTGGTACTGGTTGAGTGCCAGCTGTGGCGGGGTTAGCAGCCATGGGCATGGACCGCGGAGCACCTGAAAACAGAAGGCATGCATGAGGTTTTGGTCAATGTCAATGTCGGAAGCTGAAAACTCATCTTTTTCGGCAATCTTACCCAGACATTGTGTTATAACTACGTCGCCATAGTGGTCCTTGAAGTTACTCTTACTTAGGCCACTATAAACAGTTTCCTAATGTAATGTAATGTCAATTTATAATAGCTCATAAACGTAAAACCTCTAACGTGCTGTATACGTCAGTACAAAAATTTACATAAACGTTTTCAAACGTTGTCTGAATGTGTGCAGGGCCAACAGGATGATCACGCAAACAGACCGGCAAGGAATTCAATGCCAATTAGTCAGCCACGGAGGAAGCACGTATGTTCATTGAAACACACTTGCAGCTTTGCAGCTGAATAGATCAATACAATGCATACATACACACACAAGCTGCCATGCAGGACAGCACAACGAGTACCAGCACGCAGACCAGGTATAACAACTGGGTTTAGCACAGGCAATAAGCTGCCACACGCGGCACTAAGCGGCTGCAATCAGCCGCACGAGGCTTATAACCCGTAGGCATTCACCAGATGGAGCCACCAAGCACACGTCCGGAAAACAGGCCTACTGCTCATTTATGGACCCCGGAAGGGTGAAAGGCTGAGTTGGTCTAGTTGGCTGACCTGTAGCGGACGGTTTAACACACGTAGTGGTCACCCGTCAGCTGCACGCCGAGCGTAGGACAGGGTCAGTTCGCCGGCCAAAGACTGGCGTTCTGCCAACTGTGCTACGCAACCAAGCATGTTAGATGGTTGTGCTGTGCCAACAGCAGGGGAAAACCAGGAGTCGTCGGCTGGTGGAACAAAGTTGGTGCCGTGATGCGATGTTGGAGGCTGGTTTGCAGAAATCTATCAGCTACTGTGGAGCTTGGACGTGCATGCATCTGTACATCATGACGCTCTCTCTCTCTCGAAGCCTTCACATTTTGAAAGATCTCAGTCGTGTCTCCATCTCCGGGACAGTTTCAGTCTCATCTTGAACAGAAAAGCTGAACATCTAGGTCTCTTGGTCTTGCACTTCAACATTTCATTTGCATCCCTAACGTCTTGTATGTTTAAGTAAGTAAGTAAGTAAGTAAGTACATGACTTATATAGCGCCAAAGTCTTAGACGAATCAGGACGTGTGTCTGTGATAAGTGTCGACTGCCGAGATCACTGGTGCAACCACTAATGTGACACGGCAGACTGCTGCTCTGCATACAATGTAGGTTGAGGATCAGGGGCCCGATTTTCAAAAAATCTTAGGAAAAATCCTAAGTTTAGCGTAAGTTTTTCCTAAGTTTATCGAAAGTTGTAAAGTTAAGATTTTCACAGAATTTTAAATTTAATTCACTATTGCAATATTAAGACTTACTAAGCTCTTCCTATATATATACAGACAATTT
>Ga0049105_1001186_pt1 | contig 11050 bp, 5 predicted proteins | sample WorMetvaBAHAMAS1_FD_61260 | JGI IMG/M metagenome (GOLD analysis project Ga0049105, IMG submission 61260) | Worm MetaG Olavius vacuus BAHAMAS.1 | ecosystem: Host-associated > Annelida > Digestive system > Unclassified | place: Germany: Marburg | collected 2013-04-09 | reverse complement strand
GTTTCTAGTTAGTTGAAAGTGTGTGAATTACGGGTTTGAATAGGCCGGTAAGGCAGAGTGCAGACACGATCGCGTATTTTGGATAGTGATATAACAAAACAAATATCGACTGTTAGCCTCAATCAACACTGAAAAATTTTGCCCCTCAGTTGTGCAATGTTACCCTCGGGCCTTCGGCCCTCGGGCAACATTACACAACTTCCGGGCAAAATTTTTCAGTGTTGACCTCGACACCAGTCAATATTTGTATATTATTTCTAATGTGCAAATACTGTAAAACATGTATTTTTGCGCACCGTTTGTTGCAAATTTTGCGGCATTGGCGCCCTCATGAAACAATAGGTCATGAATGTTAATACCATTATTATTAGCAGTGGTACTGGTATCAATTCAGCAAGCAAAAATTATGCCAAAATTGACGGCGCCAAAATAATTCAATTGATCGCAGTGCCAAAATTAAGGGCAGTGAAAATTATCGGTTTTACAGTAAGTGAAGTCACATTTTCACTTTTCAGTTTAACCTTTCAACTGGTGTTGAACGAGGACTTGCTGGTATGTTACTGGCTGATTACTTCTGAGATCATTTTATGCCTTTCATTTCTGTGACCCTGCGCGCACCCTGCGCGAGACAATCAGGCATGCAGCATCACTTCAATTCACACAAGTGCACAGAGGAACGCCTTCAATTTAACACTTGCAACTTTGTCAGTCGACACTGTTGGCCAGTGCTGCAACTCAAATTCATCATAGACCAGTACACTGGACTCACAGTTATCACATACTGATATGGCCCTGCTAGTCTGTATTCAAGTGGTAATCTGCAGTAGTTTTGCGGTTTTGATCACATGACAGGTGGGTAGGCCAGGGTTATATAATCTTCTGCACGGGCAGCAAGGATCAGAAGAGTTAACGCAAATGTGCCTTCATGCTGCTACAACTGTCACCACGAGAAGCCATTGCATACCATACATTATTTACACCAGTATAAAAATAGCAACATTACAGTTGTGCAGTGTACAATTTACCACAACTAACAAAGTGCAAGAGTGACGAGCTAACACTGCAATGTACAATACTCCGTCCACTGACATCTATGATCACCACACCCTCACCACACTCGTTATACCAGTTACACATACAACTACCAACAACGACAGAGACAGTGAAGTGATCTGATGATGGAATGCAACAAATGAAACAAATGTAGATAGACAGAGCACAGTTTAACGTCGCATCAAACACATTATCGGTCATATCGGGGACGGGTTTTTACAAATGTAAGCTACTGATATAAGACAAACAGCACTGGTCTACGTGTGTGATTACGAGAATCTCAACATGCTGACACATGATCCAGTCAATGATAAGCACAAACTCCCACAACAATTATCACCCATACACACTGCACACATATACATACACACTATCACAGACTCTTTACAATGATATGCAACTTATTACAATTACATACACATTTGCTTCTCTAAACTCTATAGCTAAACTACCGTGCCGCTGGAAACTGCGCCGTGCTATCATCACACAGGTACATCATATAACTGCAGTAATGTCACGCAAACTAAAATGTAGTTTGTGGTACATCGGTGAGATGTGAATCGAGCAAATAAACATCACACGCAGCACAGTAGTGCTCACCTGTTGTAAGGGCGACTTTTAAAGTCAATGGAAGACGCCCATTTTTGATGTAAAATAATGAAAATAACAGTGAATTCTGAATGGTCATACACAGTACAACCACAAATAAAAAAACATTATGATAAGCCAGGTATGATATGACATCAGTTCAACACATGTGTACATGTAGATGTACACAGCAATGTAGGAAGACTTGGTCTCATTCACGCTCTTAGTCTTATATTACTAACCACGTCAGCTGTCCACCACCAGCATTGTCCGCACTACACACAGTACACGTGTGCGTACTAAATATTCAAACAAAGAGTGCCAAAATCAGGGTAGCAATTTAAAACCTAAATAAATCATTATTTTCCTAGCTTTTAATTAATTGGTTTTTCCATGTAATTCGTGAGCGTAATGTACCTTTAGTGTAGCATACAGCAACACGTGTCAGGTTTTGCTTGTGTGTACTGTATTATATTCACACGTATTAAAATGTTTCATATTTTTAAATTTATTTTTTCAAGGGCAACAAATGAGTCTTGTATCATTTGGTATAGAAACACAAAATACTGGCTACACTGCTGCTGTCTGTCAAATGTCGGCATTTTGAACAGCACACACGAAGTTGCTACAAAATCAGATAAGGTGAAAGACGTGAGGCGTGACGGTGGATGTGAACTGAGAAACAGTGACGCACACAGACACACAGTGAACTCAGACCACCCAGGTTGACAACAATCATGTGCATTGTGCAAGCCCACACAGATAACCAAGAATAACATCAACAGCCACACTAACTGCATTATGCCAGGCCCAGATTTACCTACACACAGGCCCAATGCTCCGGACATCCTCTTGCATTATTTCAACTACTAGACTTGAAAAAGCCGACCAAACCATTAATTATCAAGTGTAGGCAGAGCTTCATGACCTGAAGCACTGCCTACACTTGATAATTAACGGTCTGGTCGGCCTTTTTCAGTCTAGTAGTTAACATTATGACTACACATGTACAAGCTGCATTACAGAAGTATAATACTGTTAAATATTCAATTCATTATTGAAGTCTATTATGCTTACAGAGTAACAAAATGGTTGGCAGATGAACCTAATGTGGCAGAGTGCCCAGTGCAGTGTCACAGGGTGGGCTGTGTAAATCTGAGCCTGACTAATGCATCTCATGACACACATCGACAACTTGACATAAGTTGAATGAGTCATGATGACACTTGTCACCGTGTTGGCAGGTCAGTGATGTGGACAGGACGGTAGCCAGCGGGTCTGTGTTTGTAATAGTCAGTCTTTGAACCGACAATTAGCACTGTGTTGCCTTTGTAGCTGAACCTACAGTCATCAGCATCGAGCAACAGTTCACATGTAGTTCACATGGCAAACATGCAATGATGATGGTGATCGATTAGTTATGACTGTTGTATTACATTACGCTGCTGTGTTAATGTAATCATGCACGTTGTGGTACAGGAATCAAACAATCAAACAATCAATCAAAACAAATCTGTATAGCGCCACGAGTCGCGTGCAAATCAGAGGAATGCTATGGCGACATAACGCTCATATAATGAACATATTTAATACTTGAACTCACAGCAGTGCAACTTAACAATATCTAATGTTTCTCTGACTACTTTCCAACTACAAATAAGCACATTAACTACTCGGCTCTAAGGTCTGTTTTAGTTTTTATTCCTATTTTGATGTCATGCAAAGTTGGCTAATCATTGCTTGCATATGGACACAGAGCGCATTGATCTCAGATCTGTGCTCATTAATCTGTGTGCATTTAAAACAAAGCTGCTCAGTTTGTTGTTGCTATAAAAAGTACACACAACAAAACAAAAAACAGTTTTGTACAACAGCACTAGTGCTACACTGTAGTTTTACTCTATAGCAATTGTAGTTCACTGACAAATTCTACCAGCAGAGAAATCCACTAAACAGCTTAAATCAATCATCACGATACCTCAGAAGGCCACGATGGAGACCTCGGACTGGATGTCCCTTCACATAGAACAGACGGAAGCATTTACAGAGCAGAGACAAAATGCGCTGGTCACCGGCGCTTTCTTGCTCATAGTAGATCGAGTACACTTTGCTAACAGATACACATATACACACATGCTTTAGGTTTAGGTTTAGTAAGGTTCAACGTCCCACTCAACACATAATAGGTCATTTCGGAGACGAATCTTCCCAGGCAATCAATTGCACTGGTACTGATAATAAAAAGCTAACAAACTAAACAAAGCATGCACCAAAAAACAAAAAAATTAACACAAAAAACATGCATCATCTAACACTGACACTGACAGAAAATACACACATGCACACATACACAATCACATATCACCTTAACTGAGCATGCACACTACACTGTACTTGGTACAAAAACAGGAAAAACTACACTTTGGCTGAAGCTCATAGCAGGACCAATCTACACTTGACTGTAATTCTATCAAATCTTGATGGATGTCAATAATGTTTGCACTGTTGTAACCGGAAATCAACGTGAAAAATAGGGCATCTTGCTAGCAATGTCATCAAAGTACCATTGTTTACTGATGACATTTTGAACTGTCAAAATGTTGTTTTCCATTTTCACAGGTAGAGTGTGTGTGTGCATACATGTAAGGTGATTGATGCAAGTAATTTTACTATGACTGCATGTAACATTTATTCACAATTAAAACCAGACAGAAATAATAAAATCTGGTTAAGATTAGTCAGAGCTACATTCAGATACAGACTGACACATTGTTATGTGTAACAGTAAAGCGATGGTGACTGTAACAGTGACGTCGGTGATTTTCAACACAGATCACAGCTCGTGGATCACATCATCATCATAGCTGTCACTACAAATGTTCTGCAGCAATCACTATGAATGACATCGTTGTCACATGACGAGCGATGACCTACAATCATCATCATCAGCTGAATGTGTCACAAAGACAAACTGTCTCAGTCCACATCTGACAACATTAATACATTACAATACATCTTACAGCACCAGTCAACAATCTCACAGCTATCATTCTTTCTACTCACTTACTTCAACAGTTGGGCCACACTGCCAGAAGAACGTCTCTGGAGACTGTTGGGAGTGTGTACAAATGCCACAAGAATGAACAGCAGCATTAGACAGTAGGAAAACCAACCCAGTGACGTCTGGAATGTAGAAGCCGAGGCCAGTGCCAGAGAGACAGTCAGCGACATTGGACGTGTCCAGTGGCTTTGATGATGACAGTAAACTCTGTACATCAGCCTCGTACTTGGCTGATGTCAGTGCATCAACGTTTGTTGGTCGTACACTGCTATCGCTACAACATTCACAGCATGCGCGTCTACAGAGACACAGAGCTGAGGAAAACTGACTCTGTTTTGCACTAAGAAGGGAACTTTACAACCATGCGAGGATATTCTCAAGTTCACACTACAACAAAGCAAAATGAAAAGGCTGGCCGAGCCCAATGGTGAGCTTAGGCAGGTGCTCATCTCCCTTACATGGGCCATGAGCTGTGGATACATCACAGTCTGTGACACATGGCCAATGCGTCGCCAGACCTACGGTCACCTTCCCAGCCTCAGAGCGTCACCGTCCTTTGACCAGTACCAAGTTATACTGCTTGGTGACAGAGGCACACAGGTGTAAGAAGCTTGCCTAAGGCCACTGCGCAATGGTGCCGAGGCAGGACTCAAACCCGCGACCTGTAAATCGCAAGTTCGATGCTCCACGGATAGCGCTTCATTAAAACTGGATGTGTTTACTGGTGAAGTTGCTCTGCAGTGTTGGTGTTACCATAACTTGCCTAAGTGCCACTCTTCAATTCTGAAATGTATCATGTTAATTTGTGATCTCTGACCATGTTGTTTAACTTACCATCTGCCACTGACATTAGCCTACTGTGTGACTGTAAGTGTAAACAAACTTAACATGCCTCACAATCAAAGCTTTCTGTTCAGTACAAGCGTCTGCAAGGTGGCTGTGCAAAAGTTATTCAACAGAACAAACGGATTGCTCACTCTAACTTGAGATACTGATTTCCTATTCACATGTGATAGTGAACATAACTTAATTACTAATTTTGCAGCTTAATATGGCTCAATCAGAAAGATTTATCTGCAGGAAATTGTAGACAAATGTAAAAGATTAGTTAATAAAATACCACCAGAATCATTAGCAGCTGAAGTTTTGCCAAATGTGACAATATGGAACCAAAATGCACAAAAATGTGTTTGCATTGCTGTTACTACACAGACTGACAGTTGGCCACACTGCTGCCGTCATAATAAAACAACAGACATGGCTATGAGCAACTGATCATCACTACATCACCATCACTCAACATCAGACAGTACGGCAGATACACTGCAACATCACACACACACACACGTCTTGTCCACACAGAACTGCATAATTCCACATTATCAGACAGGATGCCTCCAACCCACTCACATTCACTAGTTACCAGTTCTGGCTAACATAGCTCCTTCTTATCTCGTCACAAAACAGCCACTGACAATATGATCTGCTACATCTCAGCTCACTGTGACTGGCTGTATTTGAGCACTTTGCTCCGTGGCTTGCATCTCGACATCCTATATGGTCTGACATGACACCTGTTGATATACTCATGCAGTGGAGAGAGGACTCGACATGGACGTCAGCATTGGTGGTCAGTCAACAACGTACTTGTTACATACCCTACTATCCAACAAACTGGATTCAATCTATCTCACCATTCATGGATCCTGCTTAATCACTTCCACACAGGACAGGGACAAGTGGAGTCTGGCCACATCAGACCTCTGTGCTGGACCATGAACCACACAGAGTTTGAACAATGTTCAAGGACAGCCTACAAGTTCTGCACAACACTGCTGACAATGCCGCCTAATGGGCGAAAAACATGGCAACTACAGCATCTCAAAAAGTAAAAACTGCAACGTGAGAAGACTGACACATTGGTAGTTCGCTGACGGTTAAAGAGCTCAGCGAGCAGCTCCATGTGTTGCGTGAGACCAACGTACGGCCTTCGATAGACACGCGACACATCAGGCACCAGCATCTCCTTACCAGCTAACTTACCAGTCAGCCAGCCTTCCCATGTACTACACCACACACATACACTGCATTATACACGCTGGTCCATTAAACAACATGCTTCACTTTAAATGTGTCAAATCTTAACCAAATTTGTCAGCTTTGTGTCAGTTTTGATCACGAATAAATGTTGCACGTGTTCATAGTAGAACTGCTCGCATCACTCTGAATGTGGTAGAAGTGAAAAACAGTTATGAATGTGTAATGATGACGCTCTGATGACGTCATTAGCAAAACACCGTTAAAATAATAAATAAGTAAATGAACAACTGGCGACTGCGTGCAACTTTCTTGGTTAAGATTATTAATCAGAGTTACATACAAATACAGAGTGCCAAATTTTTATGAACCACAGTTAAACAAAGTTAACAGGCTAAATGCAAAGTAACTTATCTGCTGCAGGAAATCACTTAACTGCTTGTTCAATAGTTTGGTTTTGATAAATAAATAAAAACTGCTACTGACTAGTTGAATCGATAATAGAGTGAAGCTTATTTGAGGACCAGCAGCATTGTGGAATGACATTACCACAATGCAAATGTCACTAGCTCAACAAAGTGCAACTCGCTGTAAAATGCTGCAACCTATACAAACTCAAGTACTCCAGTTTTGATTATCTCACCTATTTTGCTACATTCACTGTGAGTTATGCTCGGTCTCCCACAAAGTGACTGTGTAGCCATATTTTTACAAGCTGGATTCCCAGACACTGGAAACAGTAGTCCTACATTAATACAGAATAAGTGTAAGAAGAGACGGTAGAATCTCCTGTAAAATAAATAACATTTGTGAACTACTTTTAGACTAGTAGCAGGCATAGCAGCACTAATAGCAGCAGTATCAAACCGGTTCATGCAGCATTCATTCATGTGCTGCCTCAATAATGCATCAAAGAATGACTTCTTCAGCAGGAAGCCAAGACCAGGGAATGTTTCCGTTCTGTAGACGACGGTCGGCAGTGTAGACACCAACTCATAACCTTCACAATGCAACATGCACCTGCTACACAGGTAAATTAACGACCAATCACCTGCTGCACAGGTGAACTAATGACCAATTAACATGGGCGTGTATGTGAACTAATGACCACTCACCTTAGTACTGGTAAACTAACAACTAATGTGGTCAAAAAAATCCAATATAAAAACTTACAAAAAATTTAATGATTTATGAGTGTTATAAATAGCCTGAATTATTTACTTGATGAGATTATGAGACAGTAAAGAGAGTGACAGACCATTGACATTCCACGCCGACACACCAATCAGTGTGTCATCTGCCTCGACGGCTGGCAAACACCGCGCTATCAGCTCAAGGAAATCCTGCGTTGCTATTACTTCTTCCTCCAATACAATCACATACTTCTACACACACATCATACATCAGCTGGTGGTCACAGCAGAGCTCCAGCTCAGTACTTAATCTTGACAGATGGGTCAAGCTGAACTGTTTCACTGTGATTCTGTGGAGCAGATGTTAATGATTCAATGACATTTTACCCAACATTTCCACAAACTGTTACTAACTATAGCAACAACACTGGATTCTTACAATCAGTCACAATCAAAAGACGACATTCTGCACTGCTTACAATACTGGACAGTGGCACTGAACAGAATAAAATAACATAAAATGCAATAAAAATAATATAAAAATTAACTAAAATCATAGTAATACTTATTCAGATGCACAGTACGCTTCCATAACAAGACTAGTTTTTGATGGAGCTTGACAGTCCATTAGACAGAGAGATGTAGGTAGCTGATTCTACGCTTGTGGACCAGCAACAGAGAAAGCTCTGGAACCGACCGACAATGACACCTGTCCCGTGGTACGTTGTACAGTCTATTGTCTGTCGACCACAGACGTGCTCTTTCTGGTAACATTGAAAGTGGCACTACAGCATCTAGCAGATATGTAAACGCATAATCAAAGGCAACACCATGTACGTTTATACGTCAGCGCACCGGTAGCCAGTGCAGTGTCTGCAGTGCAACTGTGACATGGTCCCATGGGCGCAAGTCCTCGAGAAACTGCGGAGCTGTGTGAATTACTCGCTGTAGTGGCACCAGAGTAAAGTCAGACAGACCAGCAACCACAGCATAGTTACTGACAGCAGCTAATATTTTAGCACAAAAAAGACTTCATCATTTATCAGTTGTAAAAAGCACTGGTGACAGTTTTCAGTAATGCAACACACAGCATGCAAAACAAAGTGACATACAGCTGTCGGGTGAAGATCCCAGACTTTGAGCAGCGCTTGTGACAACAACTCTAAACACACATTTCATTTGTTTACACTTACTGAGCTCACAGCAAGCTTGTTTGAAACCTTTTATAATCACTTGCTGATGTACATACTACATAATACAATGAATGCAAACAGTACAGTATGTGACTCAGTGACTGGTCCATGTGTGTGTGTATAATGATTTGCAGTTCAAGAACAGGAAATGTGATCCTCAATCAGACAACGTTATGCACCATGACAAGGTTCAGATGCCATGTTAACACAGAAAATGCACGACGTGAGAACGATTGACAAAAAAAGCAGACAGTGGCAAATGTCAAACTGTGACTGTAAAATTACCACTGTAAAATACGAAGGACTGGAAAATGATTGACAGCTAATAGAATAAGTTATATGCAATATCTATATATTTCCAATTGAAACAAAGACCACACAGAGGACATGATCAAATATGAACCAATAACATTAATAATTTAATAACATCGGAAAAAAATAACAGTTTAGCAACTAATAACTCCTTTTCTCAACGCTCTATCTCTCCATGACTGACAAACAGTGCTGATGCTCACGTCGACATCAACATCACTCAACAGTGAACATCAGTTAATAACGATGTAACATTTTGAACACAACACATTATCAACTCATCTAACACCTGCCACTAGACTGTTTCTTCATCAACCTCAACATTTCTTATCACCAATAACCCGTTAAGCCATTCACTCTGATGGACTTGTAATTGTACGTGCATTGTGCAGCTTTTCTTCAAGTGTTATACGTTGCAAATACCACACGTGCACAATGAGCCTTCGCCAAGAGGCACTTATCATGTGCAACAAAGTGGCTAATATTGTTTCACATTCAAAATAGTGATTTTACACTCCTGCAATGTCCCGGCCATCCCAGTCATGCACTTTCAGTTCTCGTGGTCACCAGACAGAGTCACTGAACCAGCACAGCACACATCATACAGCATACACTCACTGACTCAAACTGCAGTCTCACTCTATGTAAGACGCTGTGTAACTCACTGCCACTCACCATGCACGACCAATCACTGACACTGACTCAGTTCTGTGCATTCTTAAAGACTGTGCTAGTGTGCAGAGCTTACTAAACACTGTCATAGCACTTCTGTGATAGTTTAGGCTGTAAGAACTACTACGTGAACACAAATATACATAATTACTTATGAACAAACAACCTCAAGTACATACGAGCGTATTTTGTGCTGCTGTCAAGACGCTGTGACTTGTAGCCAAACACGTCGGCGAGCAGCGACGACTCAGCTGCATTGTCACCATAGAATACCTACACAGTAACTTAGCTCATGCAATAAATATGTAAACAAGACTATTATAACAAACTTTACCAAATGTCATGCACCACACAGAAACACCTAAATATCACTTAAATTTAATATATACGTTTATTTGTCACAAAGACATACAGGGTGAACATAAATACTAGTCTTTGATGGTGAACTGTCAATCAATGCATCTGGTCTCACTGTGTGTGACCTTGACTGTTGACCTTCTGACCTAAAAATCTAATCAGTTCATTTTGTGCCAAACTTTATGCTCGGTAAAATCAGGTTTATAAAATACCATCTTAACAAACTTTTAGTACTTGATCACAGACACAAGCATGCATGGATGGATGCACATATGCAGAGCCTGAAAATAGAATGCCTCTGACACTTTTCTAACAATGGCAGAGGTATAAAAAGGCAAATGCCATAAGTGGAGAAAAAGAGAAAAACTAAGTCAAGACTGAGCAGTTATGTACCGTGACGAGGCTTGGTTGTATGCCAGGGTTGAGTAGTAACGTCTCCAGCTGCATCCGCAATGCATTAAAGTTGAGACCTGACAACAGTCACAGATCACTCGTCATCCGCAACGCACTGAAGCCGAGACCTCACAACAGTCACAGATCACTCGTCATCCGCAACGCACTGAAGCCGAGACCTGACAACAGTCACAGATCACTCGTCATCCGCAACGCACTGAAGCCGAGACCTGACAACAGTCACAGATCAC
>Ga0049105_1001185_pt1 | contig 11051 bp, 4 predicted proteins | sample WorMetvaBAHAMAS1_FD_61260 | JGI IMG/M metagenome (GOLD analysis project Ga0049105, IMG submission 61260) | Worm MetaG Olavius vacuus BAHAMAS.1 | ecosystem: Host-associated > Annelida > Digestive system > Unclassified | place: Germany: Marburg | collected 2013-04-09 | reverse complement strand
TACTGTTACGTCCCAGGCCATGGGCTTACCTCTAGCCCACGGCAGCAACGTGGTCCCATCTGGTCTTTTGTTATCATCTCTGACCAGGCTGACCGGCTCCTTGACTGCTGGTATTTGAGCTCGTTTCAGTGCCCGCCAGATGATGTCATTCAGTTGACTGTGGCGCTGCTGCCTGGGGGCACTTCTGCGGCAGGATAGTCCGTGCAGTCCACGGGCATCAACTGGCTTTCCATTATTATTATTATTATTATTAGCAATGAATTAGATTAAGGTGGCATTGTCACATTACTGCTGCAGGACCACCTTACAATATCAGTGTCACGAAACAGTGCTAAACAGTGTGATTTACGTACGATGAATAGGACTACTCTAATATAGCATACATCAGCATATGGCTATTGTTTTCGTTTAAACATTTACTAAACACTTAGCGGTTTCATTTAAACGTTTAACAAATTAAACGAAAATGGCATCCCTAGTTGATATGTCTCCATGTGGCATTTTTCAAGTGTTCACAGTGTCAGTATACGAGACGGTGTGACATGTTGTTTTGTCCGTCCTGGTATTAGTTAACAGGTCAACAAGCAAGGGCTGCTTACCTGCACAGTATTTAGTTGGCAGCATATTTGCCACATGTGAAACCTTAAAAATGCCTTAGTTGCTCACTGAATATAAGCTGAAGTTTATTCATTCAAGATACTAGGAGTTCTGTTAGAGCAATGTGGTTATTGAGATTGACTGTGGTACGACATTATGACACATCAGTTGATGTGGAAGCAGCATTGGACTGAAGCTGTGAGCTCATCCATGAATGACCTCCGCATAAAATTGGCAAAAATTTACTCCTCCCCTTTCCCTTTTGTTTGCATTGGATGTGTTACAGCAGTTGTCAACTACTAGGCTAGGCCCTACAGTTGAGCTATAATCAGTGGCGTCACTAGAGGGGTGGGGGGCAGACCGCCCCGGTTGACACCATTTAGGGGGTGACACCCGAATGAAAGTTAATTTTTTGGTGGTCGAATTGACAAAGAACACTGGACAGACAACGACATTGGAAGGCGGAGAGGGTGGGAGTGGTGACGAGGCGATAGCTAAAAAAGGTCATCAGTTTCAGAGGACGATGACTAAAAGTAATGGGTGACACCAACCGTAGTGACGCCACTGGCTATAATGTATAACGGAAAACAGAGTAGGCCTACTTAGAAGCATGGTATGGGACTGTGCACCTGCAACCAGCCAGGGTAATTGTCAGACTGAGAAACACAGTTTGTTGTTTGAATCCCGCCAGTTTTTGAAGTCTGCCGATAATACTACGTTGCACACCTCTCCGTACATTGAAGCCTTTCCCCCTTGTGCAGATGATCTTTATGGGTGGCGGCCCCTCGTGACTGTCTGATGCTTATTGTTTTCTAATGCTCAACACTTGACAGACTGTCATGCACGTTTTGTTGATGCTAAAGTGATGCAGTGCTTCAGGACATATCAGCTAAGCTACAAGCGCCATGTAATGTTTTTCTCTGTTGAATAGGAGTTCTTTTACAGTCTAACCAACGTGATGTCTATGCACATTCTACTTGTTCTGGTTTTCAGCCTCCACCAATATGATGTGTTCATCTTTGTGCTGTGTGATACGACTGTCCTATGTCTACTGACATGTTACACTGTGAATTCTCGTGGTTAGGAACCAACTCATCAGTACTGTACATGCACCATTGTATCTGTATATTTTACATGTCATTGTCACTTTGATGTCCATAATTAGTGTGTCTTCACAGTAGTGTTTACCTTATTAGCTAGTTGCCTAATTTATGTACGGGTACTCCTAGAATATGTAATTATTATTACGTGGTTGTGTTCTGTTATCAAGATGTTACGGTCCATGAAATTCGTGGAAGATAAGGTGCTCACTTTCCTTATTCTCCGTGAAAAATGCTAAAATAATGCAACTCTGAGTCTAACCTAAATTCCTAACCCTAATTTCCAGAGCAGATTGATCAGATAAATCGGATTGGTATTGTTGAACGGTACATTGTTTCCAAAACATCTGGTTTAATAAAAGCACGCACCCAAACGAGCGCCGAAATGGGTGCTGGCTGTGAACGAAATGAGTACTGGCTAGCGACCAATCATCTGTCAGCTCGTGACTTGTGCAGCCAATCAAGGAGTTGTCGTCTGCAGCAGGGCTGTGTGCCGGAAGGGGCTGTGCATTAATTAGGCAACTAGCTAATTGCATAGTGTCTGTCTGTGTCGGGCGCCAAAACGTTTAATTTAGACATATTCGTTGCTTGCTGCACTTGTGTGCGTGTGTGCGAGTGTGTGATACAGAGACAGAGTAATTTCTCAGCCCTACCATGTTGTATTGCACATTGAGATGTATTATCTCATTACGTCTGAAAAAGGTGTGGCTCAAATCTTGTTTCAGGAATATGTGGTTGTGACCTTTATTTTGGACATTTAGACTTCAAACCTGCTGCATCAGCTACTCGTGACACGGTTACGTTTCTGCCAGTTTTGGACTTACTGAAACTCAAAGAGTTATTGACTTATGGAAAGGCAAGGGACAAACGGGCGGACAGGAGCAATGCACAGTGCGGCTTCCTGTAGGCAGGGCCGCCTAATAATATAGATCACGCGCAATATATTTATGACTCCATGTAATCGTTGCGTGCAGACCACCCTGCGCCATCTGGGTCACCTACTTAACTAATACAGGTACACTGTTAGTTTTGTGTGTCGTATATAATACCGGCTTGTTTGCAATACATAGAAGTACGGAACATGAATAATGATTTACTGTCTTTGTCGTGTGACGTAAGCGCTCATAGCCTACCCACGCTGCACCAATGAGTGAGTGAGTCGACTGCAATCGTGTGCGCCTGCCGCGGATGCCGTCACTCTGTTCCGCAGTTGGGCGCTGTGGCTGTGCGGATCGAGATTTACTGTTCGAATTCGAGTAAATGCTCACCGATTGCCGAAAGAGCCACTTTCAAGGGAAAGTTGCTCAATCGTCAATAACTCGGCTGCGCCCGACTGTGTTGAAATTTGATACGCTGATGCATTATGGGCCTCGTAGTCAAAGCCCGGAACGACTGGTGCGACGTCGCGGGTGGTCTCCGCTTGCAACACAGGCCGTACAGGTGCTCCCCAGTCCCCACGTGTCTAGAATATCAAGCATATACTCAGTTTGCGAGTTTTGTATACTGCTGGTACACGCGTCAAATGTACTACAATATACCATTTTCAGACTCAAGGGCGTAGTTGTGGCCATACACTAGTCGCCGGCAAACATTTTTATGTCCAGTTACACTGGTGATTTACAATGTAGGCCTATATGTGTTACTTGTACGTTTAGTGACCACGAAGGTATAACACGTCTAAGACGGTGATTACTAAAAAAGGGAAACTCCAAAATTATATGGGGAGGGGAGCAACGAAAATCCTGGCTACGCCTGTGATTTTCAATGTATCACTGCCACTTTCTGGTTTAAAATAATTTCTTGTATTGAAGCTCAGCAATAATAGTTTTTTATCATCTCGAGCTAGTCGAGTACTTTGCACAACTCTAGCAGTCGTAGTGTCCGCAATATGAGTACAGTGGAGTGGAGTGGTAGGTGGCAACAGTGCAACACCGCACCAGCTATGACGACCACCAGCGCGTAACAGCCGTTCACACTAGAGAGGCGCGGTTTACCGACTTTCAAAGTTACCGCGATATTCTCCTTGACCTTGCTGTATTCACAATACACTGCGATAAAACTTTCGAAAATTGACGTGTCACACAGGAAAATTTACTTTTGAAAGCCCAGTTTGCAAGCCACTTTCTAGACAAAAAGTTTTCAGCGTGATACAGAATGCATAAAATAATTATGCTTTCTTTTGTTAAGACGGGAATGCGGTATTTTCGCGATTGTCATTTTCGTGCAGTTGAAGTATAGCCTATTGCTGTCAACGAGAGTGCGTTTACTGCGTAGTTCGAATGGCTGCAAAGCTGCGATGTACTTGCGAAGTTGCGAGCACTAATAATATAGGCCTATTGAAAATGAGGCTACTTATTTAGAATACAAAGCTGAACTGAATCCGGTCCATGCGTTTCTGTTATAACGTCATGAAATACCGCGGTATGTCATTTAGCCTACTTAAACGGCTTAAATAGCTGCTGAATCATGGGTGAGTTTCAGTATTAACTCGCAGTAGATCTTCATTAGGCAAATTTACTAGACGTAGCGCAGTGTGTAATTGAAACCGAACGTAGCTCACGTGTATTCTTCATCAGGCACCTCTCTACACTCGGACAAAGAGCGGGCAATGGCGCAAGTATTGCAGGCCTACGGCGAAGCAGTATTGCTGAATCACATACGTCTTCGCTTTTGCTTTGCTTCGTCAGTGGTCATTAGAGAACTGTAGAGTGAAGTTTTAACAAGTTTTGAGACTGTTTGCTGCATGTACGACAAACGTCATCGACCACAGGTCTGGCTCAGACGCGACGTCTCACCGGGCGGAAGTGGTCATATGTCCAATACGCATGCGTCGTCGTCGTCGTCGTCGTCACTGTCAAAGTTCGTCGCCGAACGCTCACTGCCGAGTGTCGTGCAGGTGCTCGATGGTTGCTATGGTAACATCAGTGTAAACAAGGACAACGAGCTGTACGTTCACTCGACATCACAGCAGACTGTGGTCATTGCCGAAGCACTGACACGTAAGACCGCGGCTACTGCAAGGACTGCGCGTCGGCCGAGGACCTCGTCCGCCACTCAGACGCTCTCCCTGCCGCTAGACTATGACGGTTGGCTCGATCTCATTTAAGCACGCACATGTAGTCTTTATAGCACTAGCATGACATCCCAATACAAGAAAACAGCCTAACTGATGTCGACACTCGATAGATAGGCTAGCTATGTTGTACTGATTGACGAAGAGATGCATCTATTAGGTACAGTCTAAAAGGAGCGACACAAAAAAACAGAAAACTAGAAAAGACTGTGTATTAAATCTGGAGCAGATAACTTAAACGTAGTCTGGCCATAGTGAAAGCAGATCACAAAAAAGCGGAAAAATTCTACATCACTCAAAGTTGTCTGAGACTCCGAGTCCCGCCTAGGCCTACGTGTAAGCTTGTAGGTAGTTGTGGGCCTAGTTAAAGTCGAGCCACATAGTAGTCTTAGAAATCACTTAGGCCTACCGAATTTTTAGTCTAATTCAGGATATTGTTGCTTACACAAGTTACACTTGACTGTATCAACATCAGCAGCTATCTCAGACGTTCTCTAAAGACATTTTTATTTATGCAGATTACGCATTCAGTGCATTAGAGACATTCATTTCTCGTTCAACCAGTTATACAAGTGTACCTCCTAATTTTATAATTCTAATGTTAATTACGGTACGGTAACAAGAGAAAATGAGACGTGTTGACGAGACTGGTGGCCCTGAGAGGCATAGATCAATGGGCATAGATGAATTCTCGAGAGTTAACAGTTCGGATTTTTGGTAGAACGGCGAACGCGCACGTCGGAAGACTCGACACTCGGAGAGGTGGGGGGCATTTAGAAATCCAGAATATGTTCCACAGGGACAGTGACAGTGTTTTTCGTGCGCTGTGTACAAATTGGCTTACTTACAGCATGGTCAATTCGTCATGTCGTCACTTACTATGTGCTGCTCGTGTAGTAATCAAATCGACGCCGACGACAGGTATAGGCCTATAATTAGGGCTGTGCGAATCAAGCTTTTACGGCTCGAGCACTCTGTCGAGCTTCTTATCGAGTACTCGACTGATACCGGAAGTGGCTATTAACTATAAGGTGGCCCAAAATAAACGAACACCTGGTTACCAATTCAAGTTTGTAAATACAACAACGGATTAAAATGAGCCAAAATAATGCCAGAAATGTTTCAGAAATCATTATTAAACGATATGTCAACTTGCAAACTTCACACGAAAGCTTGAGGATAAATAGGCGTAGAAATTAGCATATTATTTTATTTTTTTACATTCTTGAGTACTCGAGCTCAAAATAGGCCTAAAGTAACCCAGCTCGCATGTGTCTCGTCTCGTCGTTCCTGCAGACGATGGATGTGAGCTACCTGCATCGAAGAACTATCACACTTTCAGTCTTGAGCGGCAGTACATGTAACAACCGAGCAACACCAAAGAATGTGATAAGTTTTGTAACACAGACTTGTGTGTATAGCTTAGTAATGTGTAATTTTTGAACCCATAGATCCGATCGGATAATTAATCGTCTAGTCGGGTACACGCGTCGGATATGTCCGTTTTCGGTAAACATTAGGCAAGTGCTGGACAGCTAGATGGGGCAATTCACAACATTTTCATATACATTGGCTTTCTTGAAGCATTAGCCACAGAAGCAAACTTCTGCTGCAAGAGGATAGACAGGATAAAAAATAGTGATGATGTCGTTCTAGCTGGGATATTAGGTCCAGTGTCCGGTTAGGTATGGCCGTTTAACAGGCTACAAGTGTGCCGGAAATCCGATTTCTCGATACAAACATGTAGATTTTGTCATCTATCTGTTTCGTGTTTCAACGGTTAACTTTGCTAACCGAATATATTCTGGTAGAATTTGTTCGAAAAAAATCGGATTTCGGGTACTCGGGTAGTGTGGGGTAGTAGTAGTAAAAAGTTGCCCTGGTAAAGCATCAAGGTGCCCGACGCAGCCATAAAGCCGTAAAAATAGTCGCTTTGAGATCAGTAATCATACACGATGATGCACTGTGTAGGTTGGTTCGAGCTGATGTCAGTAGATGGTCGTACGGCGCCCGTGATGGGCTCTGTACGACAGCTGGTCGAAGTATTTCCAGCACGATGTCTCGTGCGTAAAACAATCAACGTTATGACGACGGACGACGTGTGTCACGGCATCGGGAGTCGGTCGAGGCGCGTCGGTCGCGGCGAACTGTTGACGCTCGTCAACGTCATTGGACAACGACTGCTGCAATGCCGCGACGAGAAAGGCTGCGATGTTTATATGCCGCTAAATCAACGCGGTCTGTTCAGCGCCATCAACGGACAGACGACCGCCAACGTCTACTCGCTGAGATCGCTGCTGACCGAGTTCCGACTGCCGATCAGCGTCAGAGTGGCGAGCGGATCGTTGCCGATACGTGACGCGACTGCGGCCGACTTGCGACTGGTCGGCATTCAGACTGACCGCATGACTTTCGTTCTGCCGCTGAGTCACGCGTGGACGTCGAAGACCGTTGACAGACGCGCACTGGTCGCCGTGCCCAGCAGACACGCTAGTCGACTGACGGTCGCCGCCGCCGTCAGAGACTTCTACTATCGCTGGGTGATGTCTGACGACGGACTGGAGCTGAAGAGGCGCTGTAACGAGATCGTAGAGTCGTGGAAAGTCAGCGTCCATGTCGTATCCGGCAGCATTTCAGCCGCCGCCGCCGCCGCTGCTGCCGCTACGTCGCGCAGTTACGACGGCGACGACGCGACGTGGTCACGAGGACCGCTACTGAACTCTTCCGACAGTGGCCTGGCGTCATCAGCTAGTTTGCCGTCGTTCCGCTGCACCAGCGATGACATTTACAACGACCACGATGACTACATACATCTAGAGCAAGAAATCGACGATATCTACGCGATGATCAGGTACGGTAGCGAGGGACGCCTTCGGTCGCTGGACGGAAAACTGTCTCGACAGTCTCTCGATCGTCTCAGCGGCGGCGACGTTTACTCACACAGACCAATGCTGGGTGGTTACAGAGCACGACGGTCATCTGTAGAGATGCTTCACAGCCCTCGAGGGCCGCCCGCGATCGTGGTGTGTTCGGTACAACGTAGAGGGTCCAGAGTGTCGTCGTCAGGTGTCGGTACACGGCCCTCATCGCTCAGACATAGCGTCAATGACGTAAAACCCGCAACGATATCTTTTCAACCGGAGGACGATACGGACAATGTTCAAAACGGCGCATTTAATCCTGACTACGGAGAAGAGATCTCTAACAGTTCTGGCCGTGAGCTACAGGAAGCTCACGCCGTCGTCGGCGGGTATCAGCGACACTCTTGTCCTACAGATGAGGTGTGTAACTGTGACGAGAGAGATTCGACGACGTCCAGTACAGCAGATCCACGACGATCTAGGTCCAAGTCACTGCCCGAAGTGACGGCGCCGACACCGGACCGTAGCAACGGCAAGTCTCACAAGTCGGTTATAGGCACGCTGACGCGTTCCATCGCCAACGTGTTTCGTCGCATGCGTCCGCACAGAGTGTCACATACGTTCGTCATCGATACGGGCGTCAATACGGTCGTCAACGAACGATACAGCAGAAGAACGCCCGACCACAGTGACTTCACCTGGAACTGATCTTCTGTCTCTAAGAATACACTGGGCACACATCACTTCGCCACTATACATCAAGTTCGCCTGTGTAAGAGTATAGTCTTTTGCAAGATTCTGCATACAAAACAGACGCATTACATACATCATGCGGCCAGGTAGGCTGCCGAGCCTAATTCAGTTACAAGTGTTAGGCATGGCAATGTCGTACGTAGTTTCTCGGTAAACGCTATGCAAAGTGCGGTATGCTCTGACAATAATCTCTATGTCACACTTGTGTGACACTTGTGTGTAGTGTTAAAATGGCCGAATACATCGTCAGACATCGTCGTTATTACTCGAAGTCAAAAGTCTGATTTCGATACCAATTCGACCTGAAACTTCGTGCTGAATTTCAACGGAGTCGCACTTAAAGGTGGCGTTAAACAGAGGTGGAGTGTGAAATAGTCGCGATTTACTACCAATGTATTGTCTGCTATCTCGGAAACGGTGCAATATGAGACTTGTAAGGCATGGCAGCCAAGTACTGGTGTTCGTGAATTGTTTTTATAACACAAGCATTGAAAACGCCAGTTAATGATACACTGTACAATAGATAACAGGCCTGACCGTTAACTGTCACAGAATCGCATAACGTAGGCCTATACAACGGACGGCAGACAAGTCAGTGAAGAGCTATAGTTTTCCGTTGAGATGCCGAGCATCAAACTCGTCAATAAAAGCGTTGAAAGTCAATCGCATGTGCATGTATGTACCAACTCTCCTCTCCTGCCAGCACTATAATATTGCTAAGCCGATTGTCATAGTGCTGCTTCTGAGATAAGTTTTTTGTCAGCCCGAGAAACTTCTCTCGCAAACAGAAGTCACAGGCATCGCTATAGCAACGCATCGGTGTATGGCGGTCGCTTGGCCAGGCTTTGAACGGGGGGAGGGCGTCTCTGCTTTGCTACAGTCACTGTTAATCACCTTTGTTAACAATATTAGAGAAGTCTTCGCGAATCGCGATGCACTGACGTTGCACATGAGATGGTAGGTGTTTTATTTCCAGTACACTGAGTCAAAATAGCATGGCTATAGGGCGACTATCATGTTCAGAAAACCACGTAGGGCCGACTGTGATTGTATTTCGCTGGTGCGTGTCTGCTTCGTAGGCGTATAGTACGGCAAGGATAGACCTTTGCTGCACAGTGAAACATTTTCTTAGGCCTTGCTCATTGCTGCTATTTAGCACTAAATTAAAACGAGTGAGCCTCGATGCTACACCGTCGAATTTATGCCTCCGCTGAACGGACATTCACACCGTTACTTGTTCGATTTCAGTTTCATAATTTAGATCTGTAATCTCATATGCCTCGTATAAGCGTTTTCCGGCCATTCGCTTCGACTTCTTACTGTACTTTTACTCACCGATGTCTGACCTTAAAACATTTTCTGCAATGCCCATTCACATGGTGACTTTGTGTCAGTGTCATCGAAATCCCTCCACTAGGTACGGAGATATCGCGCCGCGCGTAAAAGGTATTAACCGTCAACGGCCGGACAACCGGTCCACACGATGCCTCTCGCCGCCTATTGTGGGCTGCGAAGCGGAGGCATATAATGACTGATTCATATGCTGAATGAAGCTGTTTATCTCGACACGGTTTTAGTCACCACCAGCAGAGTAAGTAAGTAAGTTGCCTTTATTAACAGCATGTCAAGCGCACGACACGTACAAAAGCAAACAATGAAATACGAGAGAAAAGAAAATAACAGTAACAACACACGACACTGTGAACAACGCTAAGAAACTAGTTTAAATGTAGGAAAAAGATATTTATTTAGGAATGAGTTCTTGAACGGATCAAATTCAATTTGTGGCAAATGGTAGGCCTAATTGTGCCCACGGCTTCTGAGAGAATTTAGTGCTTTGGTATGTCTTAGTTTGGGAAGGAGTGAATGTAGGCATTGTTAGTCATTTGACGAAATATTTTTTATCAGCAGCGATATAACTTGCTGGATTTTTCCTTGTTGACGTTGTTGATCAAGTTGATCCCCGTGTGCTGCGTGTCAATGGTTTTCGCAGTGATTACGTGAGTCAATATCTCACGTGCCGATCTCTCACGTCCAGTTTATACTCAGCACTCGTTCGAGTATCGTTCGCGATAAATATCGTCTCGTTTCCGAGTAATTTCAGAGTCGTGACACGCGGGCTAGACGGCCTGCATTGTACGCATTGAACCGTGTCACAGCCGTTAAGCCGACCGTCAGTGGTGTCGGTAACACTGCTATCACTGCTCCCGCCACATGCCTACGGAAGTATGACATTATCGTTCGTGACTGATGTTCGCTGCACAGTGGCAATATCCCAAGTAACGAAGTTAATTACATCTATACCGGTGACAGCCGTGCGTGAGCTCAGCCTACTATTGCAAGTTGCGTTCGGACCACGGCCGGTCTATGAGTATTACATGCGTATACAGCCCCAAATATCCTTATGTCTATGCACATTTTTACCGCGCTGCATACTATGCAGGGCGGTATTATCCACGAGATTTCCGTCCGTCTCTCCGTCCGTCAAACGCGTGAACTGTGATAAAACGAAAGAAACTTCTGCCGAAATTCTTACACCACATAAAAGGCACATTCGTGTAGTTTTTGGTCGTCCCCACTCCCCATCAGATGGGGAGTGGGGACGACCCCTTGTACCTGAAATTTTGGGCCAAACTGACCCTGTTCCCGCAATAACGCCATGTTTTT
>Ga0049105_1001184_pt1 | contig 11054 bp, 7 predicted proteins | sample WorMetvaBAHAMAS1_FD_61260 | JGI IMG/M metagenome (GOLD analysis project Ga0049105, IMG submission 61260) | Worm MetaG Olavius vacuus BAHAMAS.1 | ecosystem: Host-associated > Annelida > Digestive system > Unclassified | place: Germany: Marburg | collected 2013-04-09 | reverse complement strand
TAATAATAATAATAATAATAATGACATTTATACCGCGCATTTTAGCAAGCGCCTCAAATGCGCCTAAGCAGTCACACTGTCAAACAGGAAAGTCTTTAGCTGTCTACAAAAAGCTGCAAATGAGTCAGTAGAACGTAAGCTAGCAGGCAGACTGTACCAGACTGTCGGGCCTCATACAGCAAAACTTCTGTCACAGTAACTTGTCCGTGGGATGGAGCGAAGCCCCGGAAGCCAACAACAGGTTGTGTAAATAATGCATAAATAATTCGACTGTTGAGCCTTTTGCAATACACAAAACACTTTAAAACATTTCCACGGGGGGGGGAGCAAGTGCCCTCCTTTGTTCATGCCTGCGGGTGCCCATGGCTTTTTATGTCTGTCTGAGTGGTGTAACTAGTGGGTGGCCAGTGCGAAGGAGGGATCAGTCACTCGGGTCTGAGAAGACAAGGTAAACCAAATTGTGTCAGTTGACCTGGGCGATGATGTTAACTTTGGCTTGGCCACCTAGGTCTTAAAACCAAATTTGAGATGAAGGCCCCTGAAGCAAATTCTTGTGGAGAGTGGAAAGAAGATGGTAACGTGGTCACTTAAGTCATCTGATATGGAGCAAGAGAGCAAAGCTCGTTACAGGGTGTCTAACAGATCAGCAGGTCTGATTTCCAAGAGTTTCCGGGAGGCGTTTTGATGAAAATTCAGTAGAATTTGAGGTTTTTGAAACGGTGAACTTTAATTTAAATGAAGAAGCATGTGGTGACAGGCGCCATCCGACGCCTATCACAGTGTCATCCAACCATCACTAACAGTTACAGTTGAATACGAAACCAGATGTTTCTACCGATACATTTTGAAATACAAGAATTGTGAGTCATAATAACAACAAACACACAAACTCAGCCACAAAATTTGCAGGAGAATTTGCAAATTTCCAGAAGATTTCCAGGAGGAAAATACTCCAGTAGATTTCCAAGATTTCCAGGAGTGTTAGACACCCTGGTCATAAAAGGCACTTACAGCTGCTTTTTGAAGAATAGGTAGAAATAGTTAATCACTAATTAAAAAAACAGAACAGTTAACATCAGGGATGGTGCTGTTAAACGATGCCATTGGTGAAAAATTCGGTAAACACTTTTTCTACACTGCTTTTGTAATGTTGCACAGATGAGTATGTGCACACATACGACAACGTCAGTGGCGTCGCCAGGATTTGTTGCGAGGAGGAGCAAAGATTGAAATTATGTCATGGGGTACTCACGATGGACTTACGGGCCGAGTGCAGCAGCTGCTCGATGACTAGTAGTTTTGTGACTAATGCAGTACTGATTGAAAGAGCTGTGAGTTGTTGACATCTGCATCAGCTAATCTCGCAGACTACACAATACTTGGATAGTTGGCTCTCAGATTTAAGTCGAGGGGGTACGTTCCCCAGTTTCCCATAGCTGGCGACGCCACTGGACTACGTTTCCACGTGCTCAGTAAGCAGTGATCGTGCGAGTGACAGTTCATCGGAACTGCTGTGTTTGGGTTCTCCTTATGTGCTGCGTGTGAGAACATTCACCACACGTACATTCGTGCAACATGCAAATGCCGTGTTGAAAAAGGGTTCACCAAGAAATTCACCCACATTTATTGCTGTAAACTGTTTACGACAATGATCATGACTGATGAGTAATTTTGGTTTTCTTTGCAGGAGTACCAGCCGAACCAGATACAGCGAACATCTGCGAGGAGACAGCAGTTAATTCAGAGAATGTACGGCAAGAGGACGTCCAGGAAGAACCAGTCGGTGAACAGAAGGCTTCACAGGTCCAAGATGACAGTCTTCCAACACCTTCCGACCATCAGTTGGACACATCCTCGAACGTGGTAGATATGACCGCGTCTGAGCCAACCTTTAGTGAGATCCAGCAAGTATCCGAGCCGTCCGAACCGACCGTAGATAAGGATGCTCAAGATGGTCACGATAACGTAACAACTGATTCGGCCACGGATGTCGATATGGGAGGCAGCTACAGCAGAGCACAAAGTGATGACGTTTCGGAAGATAATAATATTAGTAATAATAATACCAATAATGTTGTAGCTGAGCCAGGCACGGATGATGTTGTGGAAAATGATGGGCAGAAAACGCCGACTGCCGACCAGGTCGATCAAGACACATCTACGACTGAACCAGATGGTGTCGGAGGGACTGTGGATGATGGCAAAGTGGACGCAGAAGATTCCGGCGGAGATGATATGAGCGAAGAGCAGTTCTTGTCACCCGCAGCAAGCGAGGCAGACATCGTTGGAAGTTTCACGCCGACAAAAGAACAACCAGGTACCTGCTGTAATTAGCTAGTTGCCTAATTTATGCACGGGCACTCCTAGAATATGTAATTTTTATTATGTGGTTGCGTTCTGTTATCAAGATGTTACGGTCCGTGAAATTCGCGGAAGATAAGGTGCTCACTTTCCTTGTTCTCCGTGAAGAATGCTAAAATAGTGCAACTCTGAGTCTAACCTAAATCCTAACCCTAATTTCCAGAGCAGATTGATCAGATAAATCGGAGTGGTATTGTCGAATGGTACATTGTTTTCAAAACATCTGGTACAGTGAAAGAACACACCCAAACGAGCACGGAAATGGGTATAGGCTGTCAATGAAATGGACATAGGCTGCGACCAATCATCTGTCAGGTCGTGGCTTTGTGCAGCCAATCAAGGAGTTGTCGTCTGCGTCAGGGCGGTTTGCCGGAAGGGGATGTGCATTAATTAGGCAACTTGTTAATATACTCACCTGTGTAACAACTTTTTTTAACTATTGTTTTTTTAAAGAGGTGTACTTATTGTTCTGTTTGCTAGTCTCAATGCATGCACGTTCTGATGTGTGCATTAATAAAGTAATTGATTGATGATAATGATAATTAGAGGTAAAATAATTTTTTAAAATCACCTCTAATTGTTTAATTAATTAATTTATTTGACCGGAATTAATAGTAATTGCATGAACGTAAATGGTGGAAGTGGTCAGGTTTACAGAAATTGATGCTACTTATGACATAATCAGAAATAATATACTGTATGCCTAGTAATGTGTGCATGTGAAATGAAGTTATTTTTAGAATGAAAAGTTAAATGAATTTGAAAATTTTTATTTTGAAGAATGAAATAATAAATGATACTGTTTGCATTTATTTACCAACTGTTATTGTCTAATGATGGTATTTGCGATGTTTAGTTGGACCTCATATTTTCATTTCTTGTCCTTTGCACTGATGTTGAACACTTGAAGTTAAATTAAGTTGAAGTAAAAAAACAATTATGTTAAAATAACTGAAACTAGAAGTAAAATTATTTTGGAATGGAAACTAAACTAAAATAGAAATTATGTTGTTAGCTGAAGCTGAAATTAGACTTATTTGAATTTGAACTGAGTTAAAGATGAAATGGGAGTTATTTTTCAAAGCAAAATGTTGCTGGCAGGTGCAGAAGATGGTGGAAGTGGGCCATGGTCAGCGAAGGTCCCAATTCTTGAGACTGAACCACCAGCGATGGATTCAGACTACGAAGAAGCTACAACATGCGAGTTGGAAGAAAAACTGCCAGCGTCGGAAACAGTCCACCAGAACGTGGCGGAATTGAGAGAAGATTCGGATGCGAGACGGGATGTGGATGATAGTACGTCGGACCATGCCACTCCAGTTGCTACGAGTACTACCAAGCCAAAACCAATGTAAGATATTTCAGTTTGGTGCTAAGCAGAGCCTCGGAAAAGGGGTTTTTCGTGGCAAAATGGAAAACAGACAAGTGCGGTGTGTTAACTGGACAGATCGATAGCAACAAATATACACAAATCCACAAAACTGTTGCCACAAGATCTGCTCTTTTGGCTCAGATATGCATCAAATCGGTTTTCCCCTGGGGCTTTGCCCAATTTTTGCCCCAGATCCCACTGGGAGAGCTTTACAGCTTCGGCAACCGGACGTCACCTTCGGACAGTTCAAACGATTGTTGAAAACGTTAATGTTTGGTTAGTTGGGCCGCGGCGCCTTGTGTCTGAACGTTAAGGGCGCTGACTAGAAATCTTCTTACTTACTCAGTTACTTACAGTGCTCCCCCAGACCTCCTAGCTGTTTCGGGAGGGGTGGGCCCCCAAGAAAGGGGAAAAGGAAGGGAAAGGGAAGAAAAAGAGGGGAGGAAGGGGAAAGAAAAGTGAGGGGAGAGGTAGAAGAAGGAAAGGGAAGGTGGAGAGGAGGGGAGGAAACTTTTCCGAGGTCCTGGTGCTAAGAGTACTTGTCTGTGCCTTAGCTGGCATTTAGCCACTGGAGGCATTGTGTATTGGGTGTTCATGCATCTGTACGTGATTATAATACTAGGAGTTTGTGAATACGATCTCTTACAAACTGTTGTGGGAATTTTACTAAACTTAGAACTTCAGTTTGTTTGAGGACAAAGATGAACTGTTTCAAAAGGTTAAAGACCAAGGTCACGATAAGACTAAATGTGATCCAATAAGCACTTTGGGACAAAGCTATCTCCGGAATGCACAGACAAAATTATGTAATTATTTTGATGAGACTTATCACAATCGTTACCAGGTCCAGTACCAGCTTTGGCTGGGAAGGCAAAGGCAGGTATGGTTCATTCCGTTAGCGGATGAACACGGGGTGTGCAGGTAAAACTGTGAGATCCCTTGAGAACACGTACCATACCTGAGCGCCTTAGAGGTGTGTTCATGACAAGGTGCTATACAAAACCAAGTTTGCCTTTACCTATGCCTTCCACGTGACACTAATGACATTTTAAGGTTATGGGTCGAAGGTCAAGGTCACAGACAACATTTTCAAAAAAATGCACTTTTCCGTCAGCTGTGTACTGATCAATGGTACACTGTGGAAGAGCGTCTAGTTCTTTCGTCACTTAATTTAGTTTGCCATTTAGTGCTGAACAGGTGAGATGATTACTTCCCACATTGATAGATGATGCCAAACAGCTTCCCACCCACAGAACACCAGTGTCCTTTAGCTGTTACCAAATTGTTCATAGTTTTGGTAATTGTTCCAGTTTATACTTCGAACAGGCTGTAGATTGGAGTTTTAACAGGAAAATAGAGTGTTACTCAACTATTATATTTTGCGGTATTATTGTTGGAACATGCTACCACCGGCGATCACGTCATTGCCGTCACTACAGACTTTCAAGTGTGCATTGAAGACGGAACTGTTTCACAGATCGTACGACTACGCACACTAGCGGCAACAGCAGCACTGACACTAGTCTAATACGTGACATTTACTACGGCGCTGAAGTTTTGTTTGAGACTTGTGTCACCATGAAATTCGTGGATGATGATGATTGTAACATATTGAAGTCGTAATGTACATTTAGGTCGTCAATATTTGGCGACGACGATGACGACGACGATCTATTTACATCGATAGTAAGTAACTCAAGATTTGCGACTCCAGCGAGTCGGACGACGACCAAGCCTGCAGCTGCTGACATCAGTGGCGCCACTGACGATAAACAAGAGAAGCTAGCTGCAGATGTGAGTAAATGCTGCTTATTTGTAACATTATATAACTATTCACTATTTCACGAGCAGAGGACTAGTTTGTTTCAGCATTTTTTTTTGGTTTTTAAACGGCATAATTCTGTCAATTTTTAAAATGTGAATATGCTGTTTTGTAACTTATTTATGGAATGACCCTCGTAATATAATCGGTCAAAAGCTGTTTGACTCTGTGTCTGTCTGTCGGTTAACCAGGGTGGCACAGATCATAACCACTACCAGCAAATAAAATTTGGTAATGCATTCAGATGTCTGTGTGTCTGTCTGTCTGTAATGCTCTAAGTTTTGAAAGCCTTAGCCTAGAACGTTCATTTTTGCTATGCAGACCTGTACATATTCAGAATATTCAGGTCAAGTTTGTATATCAAGGTCATAAGGTCAAGGTCATGGTCACTGGAACAGTGTTTGCGGGTCATCAGCCTTCGATTAGTTAGTTGCCTGATATATGCACGGGCACTCCTAGAATACGTAATTATTATTATGTGGTTGTGTTCTGTTACCAAGATGTTATGGTCCGTGAAATTCGCGGAAGATAAGGTGCTCACTTTCCTTATGCTCCATGAAAAATACTAAAATAGTGCAACTCTGAGTCTAACCTAAATTCCTAACCCTAATTTCCACAGCAGATTGATCATAGAGTGGTATTGTTGAACGGTACATTGTTTTCAAAACATCTGGTTCAATAAAAGAACGCACCCAAACAAGCACCGAAATGCGTACTGGCTGTCAACGAAATGTGTACTGGCTAGCGACCAATCATCTGTCAGCTTGTGGCTTGTGCAGCCCATCAAGGAGTTGTTGTCTGTGGCAGGGCTGTGTGCCGGAAAGGGGCTGTGCATTAATTAGGCAACTAGCTAATCGAAAGGCAATCTTATTTTTTATTAATAATGTTATCATCAATGAAATAATGAATGGAATGCTGTGACTACATTATTGTGTGCTTATTGTGTAGAACTCGACTCAGAAGCCGCCGCCGCTGTTTCCAGACAGTGACAGTGACCAGGACAACGACTGGTTTAGCTAACCATGCCTCGTGCTGGATTCATCTACTTATAACTGCGTCTTGTACAGAGTGATTCTAAAATATATGGCTTCTGTGATTGCATGGGCGCCCACAGGTTAGGGCAGGCACCCGGAAATGTTGTAAAGTGCTGTTTGTGCTGCAGGTGTTGTCTGAAGTCTCAGTATACAAAGTATTTATGCATTATGTTGAGAAAATGTCGTCAGCTTTCGGGGGCTCTACTCTCAGACCCCCACCATGGCTCTGCCCGTGTCCTGCCGGGGGACTTACATCCTTCAGACCCCTCCCCCCCCTCATTGCCCACCCCTGGAAAAATTCCTGTGGGCGCCCATGCGTGATTGTTGACATTGTTTCAGAGTATTTGTTACTACACATGTCCCAATAACAAGCACAAGAGCCAGAATGTTTTTGAAGTGTAAAACATACTTTGTGGAAAATTTATTAAGGATACTGTATGCCAAATTCTATCAGAATCGGCCAAGTTTTATGGTAGATATGACCGAAAAACATCATTAACAATATTAGTTGGAACCTGAAGTCGTATCTGTTCGAAGAATCAGTGCGTTGTTTACATAATCGCTCTCTAAATATTGACATTTCCTTACTTACTTACTAGGCTTACTTTACATTGGAACACAGTGTACCACATGAGTGTCATCCATCGAATGAAGTCTTGAAAACTCACCCAATTTATGGCTCATGTGCACCATTGTAATGCATAATTTTTTTCTAAATGGGGATGTGCCAGTAGACCCCAAAGCCACAGCTTAGAGTCTCAGATGGCTGGCTTACAATCCTTATGGTGGCTAGCCAGCTTAAGCCGTGGCTTAGGACTATTGATGGCTTATGGTGGCTGATGGCGGCTAGCCACGGTTTAAGGAAACAAACAAGAAAATTAACCGCAACAAATTAGCACAGTCACAGCAATTTATCACGTATATGAAATCCAACACTAAAAATAGTAATGACGCTGTTCGTGAATTCGCATTAGAAAAGTATAGTTAATTAAAAAGTAAATTTAGAAAATTGTTGGTCAGCAGTAGAAGTCAGCAGTCAGCACAGCACATCGTAATTATCGTGAAAGAACAACACCATATCGACTTCATGTGGTGCCATTGATGATCTTGTCAATATAGCATAATTCTGGAATAAGAAAGCTTTAAGCTGTGCTGGCTTACGAGTCTTATGGCTTTCGTTTTTGCCGGCTTGGCTAACTAATTTTGTGGCGGCTTGTGGCTTAGCACATTCCATGGCGGCTTTGGGGTCTGGGTGCCAGGGTCCCCTGAAGCAGTGTAGTTTGCTCCAATACTTGCATCTGTTATGTAAAAGAGGACATTTTGTAACTAATAAAGTGAGACCAAGATCTTGTTGTCTTCAAGGCCACAGCCAAAATGACTGGTCTCGAGGCTAATGCCTATGTATAACATCCGTAATTAACTATATGGAGGAAAGGATTATCGGAAACCTTCTGTGCTGTATTGTGTACTATAGTTACTGTACACTCAGTACACTCATATTCACACACTTACAAGTGAAATAGAGCCTCTGTAGTCTTTGTTTTTGCATGTTTTTCTTCTCTGTGCCTGTTCATTTGTGTATTTTCTTTCAGTTGCATCTGTTATATTGTAAGTAGCACTGTAACTGACTACCTGTAAAGATTTCTCTTCAATCAAACTGTCTGTTTAAAGCCTGTCTTACCCAAACAGTCATTCACACCCATGTACCTCTATCACCAGCCCCCTCCCCTCCGCTAGACAACATCCGAGTTATGGTGATTCTCTGGAGGTTAAGAGGGAATATTATCAGAACTGCTCGGTGCTGGGTTGTGTGACACAATGTTCACAGTCAGCAGCACAATCTTATGAGCAGTTCTTACAGGTCCAGCAGATTGGGTTTGTCACATTGGGACCCTTACGCTGTGCATAGAGGCGGTTGCCTAGAGTTGTATTATTGTAACATGGTGCAGTGATGCTGGTGAGATTCAAGCCTTATCTGCAAGACCAACTGGTTTCCTTCAGTGCTTTGACACTGTTGGTTTGGTCATTTGACCTATAAAAAATAAAAATAGTCCCCGAAATGACCTATAATGTGTTGAGTGGGTCGTTAAGCCTCTACACTATTACTACTACCTCTTATCACCAAGCAGTATAATTTGGTACTAGACTAGGACTGTTTACTCAAGAAACTGTTATATGTGCAGTGCACCTGTATATTCTTATCTGTCTATTCCGAAGACAGTATATAGAATGTAGCTCTTTTTACTGCATAGAATGAAATGTACATGTACAATTAGTGAATATTGAATGCATTCAATGTGAAGTGCCTTCTGTCAAACATTAAAACTCGTCAAAATCTCATACTGAGATATTTAGTAATGATTTATTAGTAAGACAGCTGTCAATATGACATGACAACTCCAGATACCGGTACGAAAAACATCAATAAATAAGTGAAAGTATGTTTGTCAGTACTACACAAACACTGGATCACTAGCAGTCAGTGCTTTGACAAGTATCAGATACAAGTAGCAACAAATAGTAAGCAGACACAGTTTAATTGACAATAAAATAGGAGGCCTAGATTTTGCATTTTTGCAAGTAAAGATAAATGTGAAACGATGCGATTCATCACTTGACAGGAAGCCTGAAATTTTGAATTTAATGTGTAAAAATCTGTCAAATAATCACCCACAATATAAGCAAAGGATGTTTATAAAAAAACTTAATGTTTTGTTGTACTACAGAATGGGAACATTTTAGCAAGGCAACCTGAATTGGAATTCTCCTCCCTCAAGATTCTGAGGACGCATCCCTCCATTCCTTTCATCGTTTTAAATACGGTCAGATGGTCGTACTATTAAAATTAAAGTAAAATACTGATCAGTTCAGCAAACATGACTAGCAAAAAAAGTAGTAAGTCGGTCAGTTAAAAAACACTGAACACGTGGGTTACACTAAGAAGCAACGTTGTGCACATCACTATGTCACCAGACGACTATGATTCACCATGAACGACGACAAAGGGGACACAAATTACATACACAAATAGCATCCTAAAAGTTCATCTGCACCATAGAGTGTAATTCAGAGATCATTCTGAAACAGTAGACGCATTTAATTGGTTTCATCTATGCATAGCAAGTCGACAAATACAGCAATGATATAAAAGCACATCGAGCTGCAATTTCCACAAGTTCATTGCCAACGTGCCTAGCTGTACCAACTGAAAAAGCGTGTAGCCGGAAACATGATTATAAGCATACTACAGGTACATTAAAAGCACCAGCAGATGTTAATGGTAGACATTTCAGGCACAAAATTTAGTTCTGGTATTCCCGTATGTAAATATTTAGTAGCTAAAAACCAGCTACATCTGCTGAATTTGAATTAATGGAACACGTCCTCCCGCAAACATTAAAAGACATTAATTCATATAGTCAACACACATAAACGACAAAGCGTTAACAGTCGAAAACCATAGTGAGACTATAACACAATCCACAAGGTGTTTACATGATTTACAACAAGACTGTCCAAACAGGACTGAGTTACATAGACGCACTGAACGGCCATCATCAGAGAATGAGGCAGCCACCCTTCTCCTTGAACGGATTGTCGCTTTGCTTGGCGAATCCTTTCATAAGGACGTCGTTGTCCGCATGCTGCTGCATGTACTTCATGATTTCGGCCACTGACTCGGACACGGTCATACGGTGGATGCCGGCCTCTACTCTCAGCTGTTCGACAAGCTGACGCTGTGCCTGCAGACCCTCCTGGAACTTGCTCATGGCTGCTGTCTACTCTGCAAAACCACAGCAGTGAAACATCAGGTCTTGTAACAGACGGGAACACGTCATGAAAAAAAACAGAATGCATATGGAAGACCGACAAGTTTTGACCTGTGGTAAGCATACTCTAGGTCCATGTGGCATGTCTAAACTGTCAGGCACATGCATATACCATGCATCTCCTTTGCAAACGATCAAACGATGCAAAGTGTCCCCTTTGGCGGTATACAGGGATAATTGCCGCCTGGCATCCTTGAGACCCCTGCAGTCACCCTTGTTGTTCCCTTGGAGCAGCCAACTACGTAACAGTCACCACATGGGCCAAACAGCCTTATGGTGCCTTACCGGTGTTACGAAAAGGTGCTCCGGCTGCTCCGGCCAGTCAATGACTGCTCCGGCTGGCTGAAGCAGTCTGCATCCCCCCGTAGTAACAATAATAACCAGCCGACCGCCGTAATAGTCGGTAATTACGTCTGCCGCAGCATCATTGCGAAGTTTACTCGACGATCGTTTGTTAACTGTTATGTATAATAGGTCTGTTTTGCCAACTATATGAGACATAATTAAGCTGCCATACTTCATCATCATCATCATCATCATTTTATTCGTTCAGTAGCGGTAGCAGACAATAGAACAATACAAAAGAAGACCAGGTAGCTGAACAAGACACACCAGGCTCAGACGAGCTCTTACAG